>OCTW011539154.1_pt1 | contig 38708 bp, 37 predicted proteins | sample 1539671 | NCBI WGS metagenome assembly OCTW01 (sample SAMN02144230, study PRJEB22623) | gut metagenome | biome: sheep rumen | host: Ovis aries | place: New Zealand
GAGCCACAAGAGCGTGTCAAAGAGCCTGAACAAGTGGAAAAAGGTGCTATGCGGCTTCACGTGTATGGCGATATTGGACTCTTCGATCCAATTGTGTGCATGGGGTACCATAAAGCCCCGTTTCATTTGGCCGCAGGTGCAATGCTGGAATACCGTTTCAACCGTTGGCTAAGTGCGGGTATTGGCACCGATGTTCATTTTAGCTACGGATTTAATAATGGGAGTATTATCTTCTCTTACTTGGACTTCGAAAACATGTCAGCCTCTTTGCCTATTTATGGCGATGTGAGGTTCACGTTGGGGAAACGTTATGTGCGCCCCTTCTTCGATTTGCGCGGTGGTTATTCCATTCCATTGAATACGGTGGAGACATCGAAACGATATGTGCATGACCCAAATTTCCTTTTGAAGGGAACGGTTAGGGCTGGAGGACTGTATTTTGGCAGTGCTTTCGGTCTGTCATTCGGGCCTTCGGAACTCAGTTTTGGGTTCACTGACATGGGTCTGCGAGGCCAACAGACAAATGTGGAAACAGGAGAAATCAGTGGCATAAAAACCCACATGGTCAATTTCCATTTGAGGTATGCGTATAAATTTAAAATCAAATAGATAGATTTTTTGTTGGAGTCTTAGTAACCAAACGAAAAATTTCGTATTTTTGCCGCCGTTTTCAAAAGAAGCATCACTTATGATTAACATAACCTTCCCTGACCAGAGTGTCAGACAATATGAAGCCGGCGTCACGCCGTTGGACATCGCCAAGAGCTTGAGCGAAGGACTGGCGCGTAACGTGCTGGTAGCCAAAGTGAACGGAGCAAAATGGGATGCCATGCGACCCATCAACGAGGATGCCACCATCCAGCTCTTCACTTGGGACGACCCCGAAGGCAAAGATGCCTTCTGGCACTCGTCGGCCCACCTGATGGCCGAGGCCATCGAGGCCTTGTATAAAGGCGTGAAGTTCGGCATCGGCCCCTCCATCGACAACGGTTTCTATTACGACATCGACACGGGCGACATCACCCTGACCGAGGCCGACCTCGCCGCCATCGAGAAGAAGATGCTCGAATTAGCCCGCGAGAAGCAGACCTTCGAGCGCATTGACGTGAGCAAGGCCGAGGCCTTGAAATACTTCACCGAGAAAGGCGACGAATACAAGGTGGAACTGATCAACGAGCTGGAAGACGGAACCATCACCTATTATAAGAATGGTGCCTTCACCGACCTCTGCCGTGGACCTCACATCCCCAACACGGGCGTCATCAAGGCTGTGAAACTGACCTCGCTGGCCGGTGCCTATTGGCGTGGCGACGAGAAGCGCAAACAGCTCACCCGCGTCTATGGCATCACCTTCCCGAAGCAGAAGGAACTCGAAGAATATCTCGTGCTGCTCGAAGAGGCCAAGAAACGCGACCACCGCAAGTTGGGCCGCGAGCTGGAACTCTTCATGTTCAGCGACACCGTGGGCAAGGGCCTCCCGATTTGGCTGCCCAAAGGCACCGAGTTGCGCCTCCGCCTGCAAGAGTACCTGACCAAGATCCAGAAGGAATATGGTTATGAACAGGTCATCACACCCCATATCGGTGGCAAGCAACTCTATGTGACTTCGGGCCACTGGGACCACTATGGCGCCGACAGTTTCCGCCCCATCACCACGCCGGAAGAAGGGGAGGAGTACCTGCTGAAGCCCATGAACTGCCCCCACCACTGCATGATCTTCAAGTGGAAGCCGCGTTCCTATAAGGACCTGCCTTTCCGCTGCGCCGAGTTCGGTACGGTGTATCGTTACGAGCAGAGCGGCGAGTTGCACGGCCTGACCCGTGTGCGCTCGTTCACCCAAGACGATGCCCACATCTTCTGCCGTCCCGATCAGGTGAAGGAAGAGTTCATCCGCGTGATGGAAATCATCGAAATCATCTTCAAAGCCCTTGACTTCAAGAACTTTGAGGCACAAATATCGCTCCGCGACCCCAACGACACCGAGAAGTATGTGGGCACGGACGAAAACTGGGCCAAGGCCGAGGCCGCCATTCAGGAGGCCTGCGCCGAGAAGGGCCTGCCCGCCCATGTGGAATATGGCGAGGCCGCTTTCTACGGCCCGAAGCTCGACTTCATGGTGAAGGACGCCTTGGGCCGCAAGTGGCAGTTGGGCACGATTCAGGTGGACTACAACCTACCTGAGCGTTTCGACCTGACCTACATTGGTGCCGACAACGAGAAACACCGCCCCGTGATGGTGCACCGCGCACCCTTCGGTTCGATGGAGCGTTTCGTGGCCGTGCTGCTCGAACACTGTGCCGGCGAGTTCCCGCTGTGGCTGGCTCCCGACCAGGTGATTATCCTCCCCGTGAGCGAAAAATATCTCGATTTTGCGAAAAATTTGCAATCGTATCTGAAAAAGTCCGATATTCGCGCCCTCATTGACGAGCGAAACGAGAAGATTGGCCGCAAGATCCGCGATGCCGAAATGAAGAAATATCCTTACATGCTCATCGTGGGCGAGAAGGAAGCGGCTGAAAACCAGGTCTCTGTGCGCAAGCACGGCCAAGTCGACCTCGGCACCATGCCGACTGCCGACTTCGCAGAGATGATTCGCAAGCAAGTCGAAGAGGAACAGAACAAGAGATAAGCTATAATCAACTGAATATAAACTTAATATAGGAGACTAAAATCATAGCACAGATCCCACAAAAAGGAAGGCCTGGACAAAAGCCTAACAAGGACAAGGACGGATTCAACCACCGCATCAACGAGCAAGTGAAAGCCCCGATGGTGCGTTTGGTGGGCGAGGGCGTTGAGCCTAACATCTATCCGCTTCGCGAGGCATTGCGAATCGTGGAGGAACTGGGTGTCGACCTCGTCGAGATCCAGCCCGATGCCAATCCGCCAGTCTGCAAGGCGATGGACTACAAGAAGTTCGTCTTCGACCAAAAGAAGCGAATGAAAGACCAGAAGGCCAAGGCCACCAAAGTCGTCATCAAGGAAATCCGCCTCGGACCCCAAACCGACGACCACGACTTCGAGTTCAAGCTCAACCATGCCCGACGCTTCCTTCAGGAAGGCTCCAAGGTGAAGGTGGAGGTCTTTTTCAGAGGCCGCTCCATCGTCTACAAGGAACAAGGCGAGATCATGTTGCTCAAGTTCGCGCAAGAGCTTGAGGAGTTCGGCAAGGTGGAGATGATGCCCAAGCTCGAAGGCAAGCGTATGCAAATGATGATAGCTCCTAAATCGACGAAGAAATAAACTCATTTTTAATACTTTAAAACAAATAGTAAAATGCCTAAAATGAAGACTAAGTCCGCTGCCAAGAAGCGTTTCCAAGTAACGGGTAGCGGCAAACTGAAGAGAAAGCATGCTTATCATGGCCACATCCTGACCAAGAAGAGCCAGAAGAGAAAACGTAATCTCGACCACACCGCCATCGTGGAGAAGGCCGACGAGAAAGTTATCAAGCAATTGCTTCTCATGTAATTAACTAAATGTGTAATTTGTCTCAGCAGAAAAGTTCTCGAAAGGAGCGAGGCGCTGGACGAAAAAATCAAAAGAAATGACAAGATCAGTCAATGCAGTGGCTTCAAGAGCCAGAAGAAAGAAAATCCTGAAGAAGACCAAAGGTCAGTTCGGTACGAGAAAGAACGTCTGGACTGTGGCGAAAAACTCTTACGAAAAGGGTCAGACCTACGCTTATCGCGACAGAAGAAACAAGAAGCGCGAGTTCCGCAGCCTGTGGATTGTGCGTATCAACGCCGCCGTGCGCGAATATGGTATGAACTACAGCCAATTCATCAACAAGCTGAACTTGGCCGGCATCGAGATGAACCGCAAGGTTTTGGCCGACCTTGCCCTCAACAACCCCGAGGCTTTCAAGGCCATCGTCGAGAAGGTGAAGTAAACCGCGTTATTGTTACGATAACAACAAAGTCCCAGCCTTGCGGTTGGGATTTTTTTTGTATCTTTGCATTCACTATGGATTTCAAACTTGTCTCTGATTTTCAGCCCACTGGCGACCAGCCCGAAGCCATTAAGCAGTTGGTGGACGGCATCAACCGTGGCGACCGTGCCCAGACGCTGCTCGGCGTGACCGGCTCTGGCAAGACGTTTACCATTGCCAACGTGCTGGCACAACTCAACCGTCCGGCCTTGGTCTTGAGCCACAACAAGACCCTTGCAGCGCAGCTTTACGGCGAGTTCAAGCAGTTTTTCCCCGAAAACGCGGTGGAGTATTTCGTCTCTTATTACGATTATTACCAACCTGAGGCGTTCATCCCGGCCACCAACACCTATATAGAAAAAGACTTGGCCATCAATGCCGAAATCGACAAAATGCGCTTGGCCACGACCTCGGCCTTGCTTTCGGGAAGGCGCGATATTATCGTAGTTTCCTCAGTATCATGTCTTTATGGTATCGGTAACCCTGAGGATTTCGGGAAAAACATCATCTATCTGGAGCGTGGCATGAAAATCGGGCGCGACGATGTGGCCAAGGCTTTGGTGAGTGCCCTTTATGTGCGCAACGAGATTGAGTTCACGCAAGGCAAGTTCCGCATCAAGGGAGAGACTATGGACGTGTTTCCGGCCTACGCCGACTTTGCCTACCGCATCGTGTTTTGGGACGACGAAATCGACAGCCTTGAGATGTTCAATCCCGTGACGGGTCGCCGTATGGAGGAACTTCCGGGGATTACCATTTTCCCGGCCAACATTTTTGTCACTTCCCAGGCCAAGCTCAATTCCGCTGTCGCAGAGATTCAGGACGACATGTTCAAGCAGACCGAGTATTTCCGTGAGATAGGGAAGGGGCTGGAAGCCAAACGTTTGGAAGACCGTGTGAACTACGACATCGAGATGATGAAGGAGTTGGGCTATTGCTCAGGCATCGAGAACTATTCGCGTTATTTCGACGGGCGCAGTCCGGGCACGAGACCGTTCTGCCTGCTCGACTATTTCCCCGACGACTTCATCACCGTCATCGACGAGAGCCATGTCACCATCCCGCAAATCCGAGGAATGCACGGCGGCGACCGCTCGCGCAAGCAGACCTTGGTGGAATACGGTTTCCGTCTGCCTTCGGCATTGGATAACAGGCCTTTGCAATTCGATGAGTTTGAAGCGCTTACGGGACAAACGATTTATGTCAGTGCCACGCCTGCCGACTTCGAGTTGCAACAGAGCGAAGGCGTGTATGTGGAACAGGTGATTCGTCCTACGGGTTTGCTTGATCCCGTAATTGAAGTGCGTCCCAGCCTGAACCAAGTCGACGACTTGATTGACGAAATTCACAAGGTGGTGGAGAAGAACCAGCGCGTGCTTGTCACTACGCTGACGAAACGCATGGCCGAGGAGTTGAATACATATCTTAACAACTTGAAAATCAAGACGCGATATATCCACTCCGATGTCGATACGATGGAGCGTGTGGAGATTCTGCAAGGCTTACGCATGGGCGATTTCGATGTGTTGGTAGGTGTTAACCTTTTACGCGAGGGTCTTGATTTGCCCGAAGTTAGCCTTGTGGCCATCCTTGATGCCGACAAGGAGGGCTTCCTGCGTTCGGAACGTTCCTTGACGCAAACCGCTGGTCGCGCCGCACGAAACGCCGAGAGCAAGGTCATCATGTATGCCGACACCATCACCGACTCGATGCGCAAGACCATTGACGAGACTGCCCGCCGTCGCGCCAAGCAAATGGCCTACAACGAAGCGCACGGCATCGTGCCCAAGACCATCGTCAAGGCCATCGACAATTCGTTGGGCACCTTGAAGAGCGGACAGCCTGCGCTTGTGGCCTATGGCCAGCAGGCCGCTACGTCGATGGCCGCTGAAAGTCAAGCCGTTTACATGTCGAAGGAACAAATACAGAAAGCCATCCAGCAAGCCAAGAAAAACATGGAGAAAGCCGTCAAGGAGATGGACTTCCTCAACGCGGCGAAGTATCGCGACGAGATGATTGCCTTGCAGGAGAGACTATGAGTTGGGCAAAATCGGATTGCTTGCTATTCTTCGAGTTTATTTAAATTTCAATTCGACAATTTGTTAAGCATGATTTTTGAGAAGGCGATTTGAATCATGACCTCGGAGGATTCGGAGTAGAACTCGTTGTCCAAGGCAACCCTCCTGAAGTTGTGCAGCCAAGCGAAAGACCTTTCGACAATCCATCTCATTCGTCGGTGAAACCTGTTTTTTTAAATCTTTTTTTACCCACGCTAACGGAAAATCCCTATCTTTGCCCCGATAAACAAACGGAATAGTATTACATTAGCATTCACCGATGAACAAATGACCTCCCGAATCAGACAGGTTCGCTTTTAACGCAGATTGTGAAAAGTAAATAGCCTAAAAATACAAATCAACAAAACAAACCATCTATGAAGAGATTTCTACTCATGACAATTTTGATTTCACTGTCCGCACTATGTTTCGGGCAGGATGTCGAGACGGTGTCGGAACGGTTCCATTACCGATACTTGAAAAAGGAACAGACTAAAGAGCAAATCCAAAAGGACAACGAGGAACGCCAACGCAATTGGCAGGAGGAACTGGCCGCCATGAAGGCCAACCTTGCCGAGGGGCAGCGCGTTTCCGACAATGTGAAGATTGAGGTGCAGACGGATGTCGAGGACAACGACCTCATTATCTCGGTGGCCTACGAAACGCTTGTCGTTGCCGATGCCGCCGACGACTATGCCCTCGGCAAGTACACCATCCAAAACTCGAACGCCTGTATGTTGATGTGCAACTTCCTGAAAAGCAAGCTGGAAAACGATCTTGCCGACTACCTGAAGGAAGGTGCCAAGGTGGACACGAAGATTACTGGTGCCACCGATGGCACGCCCATTCGCTCGCGCATTGCCTACAAAGGCGAATATGGCGACTTCACCGACAAGCCCATCACCTTGAATGGCGCTCCTTACAACATGACTGTGACGCAAAAATCGGGTGTGACCACCAATGGCCAACTGGCATTTCTGCGCACCCAAGGCGTTGAGGACTTTTTGAAGACGCAAGTGGAACCTTTGAAGCACACCGAGAATACTTTCCAAAGTATCGCTGTAGAAAACAAGGAAAAAGGTGGCGGCTACCGTCGCGTATCGGTCGAGATGACCATTCGCGGCGCCTTTACTGAAGTGGAACCCGCAAAAACCGAAAAGCCATGAAGAAAAAAAGAATGATTTTGGCTGCCCTATTAATAATAGGTGTGCAAACGCTCATGGCACAGCAAGACAATGTGACCAACATCCGCGCTGTCCAGGAAGACAAGATGGTGACCATCACTTATGATTTGAAGACCCGTTCCGATGTGCGCCTGCTGATCTCCATTGACGACGGTGAGCATTACACTGACACGATGAAAATAACAGGATTCGTCAACCGTTCCATTCCGGCTGGGAAAAACAAGACCATCCGTTGGAAGGCTTTCCAGGACTTGGGCTATGGCGACTATCCCCTGATTCGTTTCAAGTTCATTACGCAAGAAAGCAAGCCAGCCCAACCAGTCCAGCCAGTCGTTTCCAAAAGCAAAGGCTTGAAAACTTTCGCCACGCTCAACGGCTCGTATGGTTCTTCGGGTATCCCAATGGTCGGATTCACGGTGGGACAATACGACAAGTTCGGCTGGTTCGTGACCTTGATGACAGGTCTGGATTTCGATTACATGGGCTATCAGGTGGTAGACCATTGCAAGAAAGACGGCTACATCGGCGACATCCTGCCTTTCTACAATCCCGAAAGCAAGATTAGTGCGGTTTCGGGGATGGTGGGCGGCTTGATGCGGTTGACCGATGCCATTTATGCCAAGGTCGGCGTTGGTTACGGTATGCGTTCCGTGGCGTGGCAGCTTTGGGAAGGCGACTATGTGACCAACGACGGTTTCTCAGCCCACGGCGTGGACGTTAGTGCAGGCTTCTTGTTCGACTTAAGCCGATTTGTCATCACTTTGGATGGTGTTAGCACCAATTTCAATGTTTTCGAGGCTCGTTTGGGTCTTGGTTTTAGATTTACAAAATAATTAATTTACTGAATAACAAATAAATAACTATAAATATGAAAAAATTAAATTTACTGATTTTGGCGGCTCTGTTCGCCTTTACAGGATGCGGCAAAAAAGCCGACGATGTCAATGTGGAACTGGTCACCGTCGAAAACGAAGTGAAGACTGTTGGCTCTACACAGGCGTATTTCGAGTGCGAGTTTCAATATCTCAATGAAATCACCAAAGCCCTTTTGGTCTACTGCGAGGACGACCAACTGAAGTATGCCCAGACTTCGAAACTCGAATTGGTTGATGGCAAGTGGATTACCCAGATGAATTACCTTGAAAAGAAGACCAAGTACTACTACAGGTACGAGTTCTATAACGGCTACAACCTGATGTGGACCGAAATCTTCAACTTCACCACCACCGACCAGCAAGACAAGCCGACGGTGGAGACCGTAGCTGCCAGCAACATAACGATGACTTCTGCATCGGTGGAATGCAACGTGACCAACGATGGAGGCTCGTTCGTGACGGAGCGTGGTATTTGCTACAGCAAGTTTGAGAATCCTTCCTTGTCCGATTCGGTGCGTTACGCAGGGACGGGCATCGGTCGCTATACTTGCGAGATGACCAACCTCACCAACGCCACCACTTATTACATCCGCGCCTTTGCCACCAACAGCGAAGGCACAAGCTTCGGCGACGTGATTACGGTGCGTACTGTTGAACATCCCATGCTCCCGACGGTGACCACCGACGAGGTTTCTGACATCACCTTGAACACTGCGGTTTGCGGTGGCAATGTGCTTAGTGACGGCTTCGCGACCATTACTGAAAGAGGCATTTGCTATGCCACTCACGAAGAACCTACCGTGTTCGATTATAAGGTGCCAGGCGGTGAAGGCTTGGGCTTGTTCCAGTGCCGCATGTCGGGATTGGAGACGCTGACCACTTACTATGTGCGCGCCTATGCCCGCAATAGTGAGGGTTATGCCTACGGCAACGAAGTAACCTTTGTGACCGCAGATGAAACCTTCTTGCCAGAAGTGATTACACACGAAGTGACTGATTTCAACCACTTCTATGCCGTGGGTGGCGGTGAGGTGGTTTCCAACGGTGGTTTGGACATCATCGAACGCGGTATCTGTTGGAGTACTTCGCCTAATCCAACCACGACAGGCAACAAGCTGACAGCTGGAACGGGTATGGGTGAGTTTGAGTGCCGCATGATGTGCTTGTTTGGCAACACGACTTATTATGTTCGTGCTTTTGCAGCTAATGAAGCAGGTATGAAATATGGCAATGAGGTGACATTTACCACTTTGCCACATCCGAACACCGCTCCAGAAGGTTCCATTCCTTCCTTGTTCTCGGTAAGCGAAACGCAACAGGTGTTCTTCTCTCAAGGCAACCTGCAATATCAGGCCACGTCCGGCACTTGGCGTTTTGCAGAGCATCAGTATGATTTTGTGGGAGGCACTAATGCATGGTCGCAAGAAGAGTTTGGCAATGTGTATGCTGGTGGAGTGAAATGCAGCAACAACAACATTTCGCCCACATATTCGGGCTGGATTGACCTATTTGGTTGGGCCACTTCGGGTTGGAACAACAACAACCATTATTATCATCCGTATGATTATGAATCTACGGGTTGGACTGTGGATGGCTATGGTTACGGTTACTGGGATGGCGAATATGCTAGTTATTCCATGACGGGCGACCAAATCAACTGCGACTGGGGCGTTTACAATGCCATTAGTAATGGAGGAAATCAAGCTGGTGTATGGAGAACGTTGGATGCTAGTGAATGGGGTTATATTTTAGAGGGTCGTACAAATGCCACGTATAAGCGCTCACGTGCTTCAGTCAATGGCAATAATGGTTTTGTGCTGCTTCCCGATGCCTGGATTATTCCTTCGGGTCTCTCGTTTACGGCTAATGCCGCTGACTACGAAACCAACAGCTATGATCTTGCACAATGGAGCCAAATGGAAAATGCTGGGGCAATATTCTTCCCATTGGCAGGTAACCGTTGGCTTGAAGGTGGACAACTAGTGTATGGTGAAGGCGGATCGGATTATTGGTCATCGTCGAGAATTTCAAATTCAGATTACGGTTCCAATGCGTCGGCTTATGTGGCCAATTTCTATTACTTCAGTGGGTATTATAGTTCAGAGAGATGTAATGGTCTTCCTGTCCGTCTAGTTCAGAATTACTAAATCAACTAATAGAATCAGGGAGAGTCATCAGACCCTCCCTGATTGTAATACTAAAGGGAAATGAAGAAAAACAGTTTTATCATAGGTTTATGCCTGCTCCTCTGCGTCTTCTCAGCTTGCCAAAAGGAAAACGGAGAGAATGGCGGCAACAATGGCAATGGAGACACACCATCTACCGAAGGCAGCCTTTCGGGGCTGTTCTCTGTGGGCAACGGCAAGACAGTGCGCTTCTCGCAAGGCAATCTGCAATACCAGGCCTCTACGGACACTTGGCGTTTCGCCGAAAATCAATATGACTGCATCGGAAGCTCCAACAGCAACATCAGCCTCTTCTATCAAGGTTGGGTGGACTTGTTCGGTTGGGGCACCAGCGGCTTCAACGACATCAAGCCCTGGCTCATTGATTACGATATGGATGCCATGAGTATCACCGGAACGAAATACGACTGGGGCCTGAACAACGCCATTTCCAACGGCGGCAACAAGGCAGGTTTGTGGCATCTGCTCACCATTGACCAATGGGAGTATATCCTCAATAGGCGTAACGGCTCGCGCTTTGCCAAAGCCACCGTCAACAACGTGCGCGGCCTTTTGCTCCTTCCCGACGGTTGGAGCACTGCCACATATTCCTTAAATGCCATCAATGATGCGGAAGGCGGATACGAAAGCAACTATGTTTCTGCAACCGATTGGAGCAATGTCTTGGAAACCAACGGTGTGGTGTTTCTGCCTTGCGCTGGCTTGCGCGAAGGCACGACGGTGAATTATGTGAACGGCTTCGGGCGCTATTGGTCCTCGACTTATATCGAGAAAGCCCGCAGCCTATTCATACACCAGAGCGATGTGCGTCCCGAGGGGGCCGACTATCATTGGGGACTTTCCGTCCGCCTCGTCCAAGACGCAAATTAAGACAGTTCGTTGAACGACAACGGATAAATGTTTTGTAGAGACGTCATAATATGGCGTCTCTACACATTTTTTGGTCTTTTTCGTGATGTGCTTTGCGTATTTGCGGATTTCTTGTAACTTTGCATCGTCATGAGTGCCCAAACCAAATCCATATTGAACCGGTACTGGGGCTATCCCAACTTCCGCCCTTTGCAAGAAGAAATCGTCGATTCGGTGATGGCAGGGAAGGACACGCTCGCGCTGTTGCCCACAGGTGGCGGCAAGAGCATTTGCTTCCAGGTGCCGGCCATGGCGATGGATGGCCTTTGCCTCGTCATCACGCCCCTCATCGCGCTGATGAAGGATCAGGTGGCGCATCTCGTGGAGAAAGGCATACCTGCTGCGGCCATCTATTCGGGAATGCACCCCGATGCGTTGGAATTAGCTTATAATCAGGCGGCTTATGGGAGGCTGAAGTTCCTCTACGTTTCGCCCGAGCGCCTTCAGACGGATGCCTTCATCGAGGCCTTGAAGAAGATGAAAGTCTGTCTTTTGGCTGTCGACGAGTCGCATTGTATCTCGCAATGGGGTTATGACTTCCGTCCACCGTATCTGAAGATTGCCGACATCAGGCCGTATATCCCCAAGGCACCCGTTTTGGCTTTGACCGCAACAGCGACTGCTAAAGTTGTCGACGACATACAGTTGCGTCTCGGATTCAAGCAGAAGAATGTGTTCCAAAGTAGTTTTGAACGCAAGAATGTGACTTACAATGTGTTACACGAAGCGGATAAATATGGTGTGTTGCGCCGCAAGTTGGAAGCCATGAAGGAAGGTAGTGCCATCGTTTATGTGCGCAACCGCAAACGCACGCAGGTCATCGCCGACTGGCTCAATTCAGTAGGTATTTCAGCGACATTCTATCATGCCGGCCTTGATGCCAAGACGCGCGACGAGCGTCAAGACCTGTGGATGAAGGGCAAGGTGAGGGTCATCGCAGCCACCAATGCTTTCGGCATGGGCATCGACAAACCGGATGTGCGACTCGTCATCCACATGGACCTGCCCGACAGCATCGAGGCCTATTTTCAAGAGGCGGGTCGCGCCGGTCGCGACCTGAAGCCGTCAGAAGCCTTCCTACTCGTTTCGCCTGCCGATATCCAGAAGTTGAAGGAGAACTGTGCGCAGTCTTTTCCTAAACTCGACCGCATCAAGTTGATTTATAATGCTTTGGGAAACTATTTTAGTATTCCCATTGGGGCTGGACAGAACGTCTCTTATCCTTTTGTCATCGGTGATTTCGCCAACCGTTATGGTTTCTCCATCATTGAGGTGTTCCATACGCTGAAGCTCCTTGAGAAAGAGGGTTTTCTACTGCTTTCCGACAGCTTCGACGAGCCTTCCAAGGTGATGATCAAGGCCTCTCGCGACGACATTTATGGTTTTCAGGTCAATAATCCGCAATATAGTGAATTGATTAAGTGTATGTTGCGCAGCCTTCCGGGGGTGATGACGGATTTCGTGAAAGTCAACGAGGAGACCTTGGCCAAGAAGTCGGGGCTCACAGCCGACAAGGTGGTGGAGCAATTGAAGAAACTCGAAGCCTATCATTTCATTTCCTATGCGCCACGCAACGATAAACCACAGATATTGTTCCTTTCGGAATTTGCTGACACAAAGCATTTTGGGTTGTCGAAAGAGAATTACTATGACCGAAAGAAAGATGCAGAAGAACGTGTGAAAGCTGTCATCGATTTCGTGAACAACGACGAGGAATGCCGCAGTGTGCAGCTGTTGCGCTATTTCAATGAGGACACCCGAAAGACTTGTGGCCGGTGCGATGTTTGCTTGAGTCGTGGCATCGAGCCGGTGCCTTACGGTACGATAGAGGAGAAATTGGTGAGCATGATGGCAGAAGGGAGCCGTCCCATCAATGAGGTGGTTTCCGGTTGCTCGGAGCATAGGGAAGATGACGTGTTGGAGACCATCCGGTTTCTCATCGACAATGGCGTTTTGCAGGCCGACGAAAAGGGGGCGAAGCTAAGTAAAGGCAACAAAAAAAGCCGTCGGTAACGACAGCTTTTTTTGTTTTGTTGCTTGGGTGATATTATTTCAGCAGATTTGCAGCGGGTTTGAATTTCACGACTTTCTTTGCTGCAATCTTAATGGTCTTGCCCGTTCTGGGGTTGCGGCCTTGTCTGGCGGGACGCTCGTTAATGCCCATGGTTCCGAAACCAACGAGGGCAATCTTTCCGTCCTTTTTCAGTTCTTCTTTGGCGACGTCGATCATAGCGTCAACAGCTTTTCTAGCATCAACTTTGGTCATGCCGGCCTTTTCGGCTACGGCAGCGATTAATTCTACTTTATTCATAGTTAGTTGTAATTAGTGGTTAAACATTTACCCGACAAAAATAGTGCATTTTTGAATAATGCAAGCATTTTTGGGAAAAAATGTGACATTTTTATGAAAAAAAACGTTATTTTCCCTCATTTGGGCATCTTCCTTATTCAAAACGGGTTGTCCAAAGGCCATTTAGTGGAGTTCCTCTCAAGAAATCGGCAATCGGCATGGCCTTTTTCCCGGCTTGTTGCACCTGCGTGAGATGGATGAAACCATCGTTCGTGGCAATCTTGAGGAATCTTTTGTTGTCGGTGACGACGCGACCGGTTCCAACCGGTGTCGGTCCAACTTCCATCTCCGATTCGAAGATTTTAAGGTCGATCTGCTCGCCGTTTTCCGACACGAGTTGGGTGTGGGCGGCAGGGTAGGGCGACAGCCCTCTGATGTGGTTGAAGATGGTTTGGCAGTCGTGGCTCCAGTCCACGTTGCAGAACTCTTTCGTGATTTTCGGTGCTGGCTTAAGCTGTTGGTTGTTAGTGAGTTCTTCTTGGGATTTAGGGTTGGTTACGCCATTTTCTATGGCTTTGATAGTCTCGACCACCACCTTGTTGCCCAATAGCATCAGCTCGTCGTGAAGCTCGCCAGCGGTTTCGTCGGGGCGGATGGCGACTTTCTCGCGCATGATGATGGCTCCTTTGTCGATTTCCTCATTGAGGAAGAAGGTGGTGAGTCCGGTTTCGGTCTCCCCGTTGATGATGGCGAAGTTGATGGGTGCGGCGCCACGATACTGAGGCAGCAGCGAGGCATGGAGGTTGAAGGTGCCAAGTTCGGGCATTTGCCACACCACGGCTGGCAACATCCTGAAGGCCACCACGATGAAAAGGTTGGCTTGGTACGATGCCAGTTGCTCCAAAAACTCCGGCGACTTCAGTTTTTCGGGCTGGAGCAGTGGCAGGTTGTGTTCCAAGGCGGTCTTCTTGACGTCGGAATATTGGATCTTGCGTCCGCGCCCGGCGGGCTTGTCGGGCATGGTGACGACGACGGCCACTTCGTAGCCGGCCTTGAGGATGGCCTCCAACTGCGAGGCGGCAAATTCGGGGGTGCCGAAATAGGCGATTCTGGTCTTGTCTTTCATAGGCTGTCAAAAAAAGCCTGACCCAAACGAGCCAGGCTTGTAAAAATATTAACCTCAAAATTATTTCATTTTCTCTTCAAGATAGGCGATGTTCTTGCTGATTTCGAAGGCCTCGTTGCTGTTCGGATAGTTTTTCTTGAGGCTCTTGTAGGTCTCCAAAGCCTTGTTGTAGTTGCCCATGATTTCGTAGGTCAAGCCCAATTTGCTGAGCAGCATGGGCGTGTTGAATTCGTTGGGGTTGGTCTTGCTGGCTCTCTCGTAATAGGAGACGGCATTCTGTTGGTCGCCAAGCTCAAGGTAGCAGTCGCCAATGAGACCCAAGGCCAAGGCCGACAGGATCTTGTCGTCGTTGGTGTATTTCTTGAGGTATTCGATGGCGTTGTTGTAGTCGCCTTGCTTCAGGTAGCAAAGGCCTGCATAGTAGGCGGCCAATTTGCCGGCCTTGGTGGAACCGTATTGGTCGACGATGTCAAGGAATCCGGCTTTCTCGCCTTCGCCGTTCAGGGCGGTGGCATAGTTCTCGTTCTCCATGTAGTAGGAGGCGAAGTCGATGGCTTTTGCGGCCTCTTGCTCAAATGCAACCTCTTGCGAGAAGCTCGCGTTCATCGCTTTCTCGTTGCGCTGCTTGTTGTATCTGCTGATGCCATAGATGGCGAAAGCCACCACCAACAGTGCAATGAGGATAATCCACAAGGTCTTTTGGTTGTTTTCAATCCAAAGTTCGGTTTTGCTTAAGGCCGATTCAACGTTTTCAAGTCTTTCTTCTGCTTGTTTTGTGTCTTGTTTTGCCATAACGATTCAAAATTTTGCGTGCAAAAGTACGCTTTTTCGGTTTACCATCGACCATTTTTTTGCATTTTTTTCTTTTTTCGTATTTTTGCACTCCTTTTTAATACTATTGAGCCAATGAAGAAATCCATCGTTTATGACGGTCGTGAGATGCAGGATGTTGACATACAGGCTGATGCCGACCGCGATGCAGCCATGCTTGCTTTCCTGACGCAGTTCATCACCGACGAGCGCCGACAGCGTTTCGAGGAGATTCTCGACTACCGTACCCGACATGTCACTGTCGTTTTGGAGGATATTTTCCAGCCCCACAATGCAAGCGCCGTGTTGCGAAGCTGCGAGCTGCGTGGCATCCAGGATGTCCATATCGTGGAAAACATGAACCATTACGACGTGAATCCCGAGGTGGTGATGGGCAGCACGAAATGGCTTAACTTGTACCATTACGAAGGAAAGGAGTTCAATACGCCCGATGCCTATGGGCTGCTCCACGAAAGGGGCTACAAGATTGTGGCCACCTGCCCTCATCGCGACGACTTCACGCCCGACACTTTGCCGCTCGACCAACCCATAGCCTTGGTGTTCGGCACGGAAAAACTGGGTCTCTCGGATTATGCCGTCGAAAATGCCGACATGCATGTGCGCATCCCGATGTTCGGGTTCACTGAAAGCTACAACATCAGCGTTTCGGCGGCCTTGCTGCTTTATTCGCTGACCAACCGGTTACACGAATCGCCCGACATCCCCTGGCACCTGACGGAAGAGGAACGCAATGCGCTCCGTTTGCTCTGGACGCGCCGCTCGCTGAGCCGCATCAGACAGTACGAACGCAAGTTCTATGAATTGCATCCGGAGTATAAAACACCTGATTTGTAACCAGTTTATTTCGCTGCCACGCCGCAGAGGTGGAACAATACCCTTGCACCGACGTTGCCATCCCAGTCGCCGCCCTTGGGGGCAGGGGAGACCTCGCATAGGTCGAAGCCGATGATTTCCTTGCCGGCCTCACGTATGCGGTTGAGGATATACATCAGTTCCTCGTATTCCAGGCCGCCTGGCACGGGCGTACCCGTGTTGGGGCAGAGCTTCGGGTCCAAGGCGTCGATGTCGATGGAGAGGTAGACTTTCTCGGGCAAGGCTGCAACCATCTCGTCCACAATGCTTTTCCATGTCGCGCCTTCAAACATGCGGCGGCGGCAGTCGCGGTCGAAGAAGACCTTGATGCGCTCGGGCTGGCTCTCTACCAAGGCTTTCTCCTGGTGGCAATAGTCGCGGATGCCGACTTGCACTAACTTTGTCACATTGTTGAATTTCAATGTGTCGTAAAAGATGGAGGCGTGTGAGTATTTGAAGCCTTCGAAAGCCTCGCGCAGGTCGCAGTGGGCATCGGCGTGCAGGATGCCGTATTCCTCGCCTATATTATTAAGGTATTGGTGGTAGGCGAGGGGGCAGCTGTGGTCGCCACCCAAAATGCCGACCACCTTGCCTTGGGCTTTCCAGTAGGCGATACGGTCGCGCAGCCAGGCGTTTTTCTTCTCGGTGGCTTCTTCTATTTCGGAATAAAGTGGCTCGAAAACTTCTGGATTTTCGTCGTAGGAACCGTCGTACAGCGCGTCTATGAGTTTCTGGCTGATAGGCTCCATCTCTTCGTGCAGCTCGCGGAGCTCGGAGGGGAACTCGTCCAACCAGATGCCCTTTTCCCACAAGTCGGGGTAGTCGTGGTGGCAGAGGTCTACTTGGAGCGAAGCCTCCCTGACGGCTTCGGGTCCGTCAACGGTGCCTCGGTTGTAGCTCGTTGTAAGTTCCCATTCGACGGGTATAATGATAATCTGTGCCTCTTCGGCGGTGCAGGGCAGGCCATAGATGCCTGAGTTGGCAACGGCTGCCGCGTTGGGGTCGAAATTGTATTCCATTGTTGATAAATTTGGCGGACAAAAATAAGGAAAAAACCAATTTAATTCCTACTTTTGCGCCCAAAATGATTTGCAATGGACCTCTTTTCATGCCTTTCGCCTTTTGTCTTTTGCAGCTTCGCCTCGGGCAGCAGCGGCAATTGCTACTTCGTGGGCAAGCAGGATGAAGGCGTCTTGGTTGACGTGGGTATCAGCGCCTTGCAAGTCACGACGGGCCTCCGGAAGAACGACTTGGGCATGAACAACGTCAAGGCCATCTTGGTCACCCACGACCACATCGACCATGTGAAGGGGCTTGAGATCCTGACCAAGCAACATCCCATACCCATCTTTGCCCATGCCGACTGCCTTCAAGGCTTGGCTGAGGGCAAGGCCACTAAGGCGATCGACAACGGGCTGTTCCATGAGGTGGAGCCGGGGGTGCCCTTCTCTATTGCCGACATCCGCATTGAGTCGTTTCCCGTGATGCACGATGGCCGTGGTGCAATGGGCTATCGTTTTGACTTTGAAGGTCATACATTGACTATTGCCACCGACATCGGGATGCTCGACAACGTGGTGAAGGAACAGATCCGTCACGCCGACAACATCGTCATCGAGGCTAACTACGATGTCGAAATGTTGGAGAAAGGTTCTTATCCTTACCATCTAAAGCAGAGGATTTCAGGACCTTTTGGGCATTTGAGCAACATCGAGTCGGCAAGGTTCTTGGCCGAAATATACCATCCGGGCATCAAGAACATTATGCTTTGCCACCTTAGCGAAAACAACAACACGCCCGAACGCGCCATGCAATGCCTATACGAGCAGTTCCGCAAGCACCACGTCCGCCCTGATGTGAACACTTCCATCTTCCCTTTACCGCGCCACAAGGGCACGGGCTTCGTCTACCTCTGATTCCACAAGTTTCCACGTTTTGGGTCATATTGTGGAAATTTCCACAAAATTCCACATTTAATATATGGTAAAAGTCATTTGTTAGTCATTTGATTGTCAATGATTTTCGTTGTAATAATAAATTAGGTATGAAATATGCTATGGATGAGGTAAAACATCAAAACTATGAAAACCAATTGGTCATTTTTAGCCATGTCGTTGCTGCTGGGTGCAGCAGTCTCATGCAATGTGGAGCGTTCGGAGAAGTATCAGGCTCTTCTGGCCGAGCGCGATTCGCTGTATACCGAAGCCGTGGCCGCCAAAGGTGGCTTCGACCAAGCCTTGAACACCATCAACGAGATTGAGAACGCGCTTGAGTCGGTGCGTGCCCAGGAAAACATCATCATGATGGAAAACCAGGAGGGCAACACTAACAAGGCCGTGTCGGAAATCAATGCCATCCAGCAGACGTTGCAAGAGAACCGCAACAAGATCAACGACCTTGAGAAACAGTTAGCCGCGCAAGGTGCCTCCTCAAAGGCGCTCCAGCAAACCGTCAGCCGCCTGAAGAAGCAGTTGGAAGAGAAAGACACCTATATCGCCTCGCTGAAGGACGAACTCCAGCAAAGCCGCCAACAGATCGCCGAGCTTAACGAGCAAGTCACCGACTTGAGCCAGAACATCGACGAGCTTAACTCGAACCTCGACGTGATGAATGTCCAAAACGCGGCACAGCAGGCCACCATCCAAAACCAGGATGCCATGCTCAATGCCGTTTGGATTGCCATCGGGCCGCAGCAGACCTTGGTCGAAAAGGGCATTGTCAGCAAAGGTGGTCTCTTCCAAGCCAGCGCCATCAACAAGGAGGGTTTCGACAAGAGCCAGTTCGTGCAAAGCGACAAGCGCGAGTTGGTCAACATCCCCTTGAACACCAAGAGACCCAAAATCATGACCACCCATCCTGAAAGCAGCTACCAGCTCACCGAGAGTGAGGAAGGCAACATCGTGTTGCAAATCCTCGACAAGGACGCTTTCTGGAGCATGTCTAACTATCTGGTGGTCTCCATAAAATAATTCCGTTGACGGAATTCTGCTCGTTTTCAATTTTTTTAAAATCGCCTCACATTTCCCCAATGTGGGGCTTTTTTTTGTGTGTAATTTTGTGGAATCTACGGAAAATTGTTACCTTTGCGCCATGAAATGTAGAATTTTAGTTGTGGAAGACGATGCCACCTTTGGCCTGATGATTCAGACCTGGCTGAAGAAAAACGGTTATGAGGCCGTGCTCGCGTCGCGCTACGAACAAGCGAAAGCCGAAATCTCGTCGAAGGCTTTCGACTTGATTTTGACCGATTTGCGTTTGCCCGACGGCGATGGCATCATCCTGATGACCTGGGTGCGCGAGACGCTGAAGAGCAAGGTGCCCATCATCGTGATGACGGGCTATGCCGAGGTGCAGACTGCCGTCTCGGCGATGAAACTCGGTGCCTTCGACTATCTCAAGAAACCCATCAACCCGAGCGTTTTGGAGGAGAAGATCGCTGCGGCCTTAGCCTCGTCGGAAGAGGAAACGGGCGAAACCTTCATGCCGAGCAACAAACAGTGGGTGAGGGGCAACAGCCCGGCAATGCAAAGGCTCTACAAACATGTGGAACTCGTCGCCCCGACCAAGTTCTCCGTCCTCATCCTTGGCGAGAGCGGTACGGGCAAGGAGTATATCGCCCGCATGATCCATGAACTGAGCCAGTTTAGAGACGGCCCGTTCATTCCTGTCGATTGTGGAAGCCTTTCCAAAGAGTTGGCTCCCAGCGAGTTGTTTGGCCATCTCAAAGGCTCTTTCACCTCGGCCATTGCCGACAAGAAAGGCGTTTTCGAGCAAGCCAAGGGCGGTACTGTGTTTCTTGACGAGGTGGGCAACCTGCCCTACGAGGTGCAGATGCAGCTGCTCCGTGCCTTGCAGGAACAGAAGGTGAGGCCCGTCGGGTCGGCCACCGACATCCATGTTGACGTGCGCATCCTCGCCGCTACCAACGAAGACCTTGAGAAGGCCATTGATGAGGGACGTTTTCGACAGGATTTGTTCCACAGGATCAATGAGTTTGCCATCGAGGTTCCGCCTTTGCGCGACCGCCTTGATGACTTCGACGAACTGACTGCTTTTTTCATCCGTCAGGCCAACGAGGAGCTGGGAAAGAACGTGAAAGGCATCACCAACGATGCCTTGCAGCGCATGAAGGAACAGCGATGGAACGGCAATCTGCGCGAGTTGCGCAACGTGGTGCGTCGGTGTGTGCTGTTTGCCGAGGGGGAGAGTATCGAGATGGACGACCTTCCTGTGTTCAGTGCGCCCAACAAGAAAACGGTTGTCGCCGCCGACGATGACGACTGGGCCTTGCGTCCCGAGCATGAGAAGGAGCAGATCGAGGCAGCCTTGCAGAAGGCGAGAGGCAACAAGACCGTGGCGGCCAAGCTCCTGCAAATCGACCGCAAGACCCTGTATAACAAGATGCACCTTTATGGGATAGAATTGTAGTGGCTGGTCACACCCCAAACACCTTCTTATAGTCGATTTTCGTGTATTTTGTTGTCGAATACATATTGCCGGTTTCCCTAAATGGCTTGAAATAATTTTCGGGTACGATTATCCTGTCTCTTCTGCCGAATAGCTCTTGGAGGATTTTGAATCTGTCCGAGTTGAACTTGCTCTTGGCATCACAGATAAGTTTGTAATATTGATTATCAGGGCCTTCATAATATTCAGTCACAAGCTCAGGCTGAGGTTCCAATCCTTCTATGTCGCGTCTCAGAATGTCCTCCGGACGGGCAATGTCTTCCGATAAGGCGTCGCTGACGGCCAGTTTCATCATTTCCTTGGTTAGTTCCTTTTCGTTTCCATGAAAATGTTGCTCAATACTTGATACCACAAGTTCGACACGTTTGATAAAGAGATTAATCTCATCGGCTGATTGCCCATTGTGGTTGTGAGCCTCGGCTCTCACCATTCTGTTCTCTTCGTCCCAATCCGTTTCCTTGACCGAAATCCTTAAGGTGGTCTGGTAACGTTGTCCACAAAAACTCCACGATATTCTGATGGGGCACTCGCCCTGCTTGTTGGTTCGCTTTTCCAAGGTGAATCTTACTGGCATTTTCTTTCTTTTTTAAACTGCAAAAATAGGAAAAAAAACGAAATACGCACGTTTATCGCACATGTTTTTCAAAAATTATATAATTGTATTTCAACGATTTGAACAAAAATTTCATTCGTTGCAAAAGTCCCAATCGTATTAGGCGGCAGAAATTTCAAAAAAACCGTTCTTTAAAATCAAGTAAAAATGCGATTAGGAATCGTTGGATCAAGGGAGTTCTTGGACTACTCTCTGCTGGCTGCCACAGTCGACAGCTTCGTGGAAAAAACCAAGATCAAAGTGGAGAAAATCGTCTCAGGTGGTGCCAAGGGCACCGATTCGTTAGCCGCCCGCTACGCCTCGGAACACGGCTACCCACTCCAGGAGTTCAAACCCGATTACGGCAAGTACGGTCGCGGTGCCCCGCTGAAGCGAAACACCGACATCGTGGAAAACTCCGACATCATCCTCGCCTTTGTGACGGCCTCAAGCCGAGGCACTTGGGACACCATCAGGAAGGCGCAAGCGATGAACAAAATCGTGAGGATCTACAACGTCTGAGTCCCTTCGGGGACTCAGACTCCCCTCTAAATCAAAGTGTAACAAAACAGAACGAAACATGACAACTTGCGAATGGTGCGGGAGACGCTTCCCCGATGGAGAAGGCTACAGAGGCGGCCCGCGATGGAACAGGCGATACTATTGTTCCAGAAAATGCCTTCTCGAAGGCGAAAACAACTTGTCGAGCGCCGATGAAACGGAGGACAATTTGACCGTCTTTCAGAGGGCCGGACGATGGCTGAAAGACCTTGTCATCACAGTCGTCGTTATCATTGTCATCATCATTTTAATCGGGCTAATCTTATGAAAACAAACGACAACTTTGGGCTTGATGCAGAAGAGGCGAAGCTTCGCACAACCTTTGTTTGCGACAGGGCGGATGCACGCAGCACGTCGATGCGTTGGCTTACTGAAAACAAGGAAATGAATGAAGCAGAGGCAATTGCGCTTGTCGAACAGGTGGAAAAACGCTTGGAGGACTGGGAAATTGGTTTCATGTTGGCCATCGTCAGATGGGCTTACTACAAAACCATCGACCCCGAGAACGAAGCCGACATCAAGCGGGTGAAGGATCTGCTGGAAGCGTTTATCCATCACCTTATGGACCACGACAACCAAAGTGGCGTGAGGATAGAGTTCGCCAATCTTTGTTTCAAACTTGTCAGGGAAGGAGAAAAAGAAAAGATTCTTTGGACCATGGAACAGACGGAATATTGGCTTAGGCCATGGGCAAAAAATGAAACTTAGCAGCTGGATTCTTGTTTTACGCACGGTTTACGCACATAAAATATAAAATTTATTTCATTGTGTTATAGTGTTTTACAACTTTTTTGAGTCCGTTGCATTTCGTTCAATCGTATTATATGCCGAAAACCGACAAACAAACACACAATGAGCACCAAAAAATCTCACAAACAACAAGAGAGAAAAAGAAAAGAGCAATTGCAAGCCCGCGCCAACATCGACGCCTTCCGCACCCAGCTCGAAATGAAAATCAGGGACCGCTTCCCGGAGCTGGGCACCGACCACCCCGCCGTCGTCGCCGAAATGGACGCCATTTGCGCCGCTGGACTCGCCGAGGGGATGATCGTCCTGGGCAAAATGGTGACTGGCATCCGCACCGAAATGGGAGTGAACCCCGAGGCCGACAAAGGCTCGCTCATCGGTGCCATCGTGCCCTACGTGCTCGGCATCACCATGGAAAACCCGATCGAGAACGGCCAGCTCGACACCTCCTTGGCCAACGCCGCCGAAATCAAGACGCCGCTGCAAGTGAGGCTCTATTTCGACAACGAAGTCCGCAACCAGGTGGTGGAATGGGTGAAGGCCCGCTACCCCAACGTGACCACGCGCCTCGGCCAGCCCATCGTGAAACTGCCCAACGTGGTGGCCGAGTTCAAGAAAGTGGTAAAAGACCCTGATTTTCAATATCTTTTGGAACAATAAATCAAAGCTAATGAACAAACATGGCTTTAACGGCATACGTACCATTGTGGTAGTGGCTTCAGATGCCCCGGATGACCAATGGATAGTTAAACGATACAACCAAAATACAAGGCGTCCTCTGCTCTCAATCTTTAAGAGCAGTGGCTACGCCTGCGCTCAAGCGATGGAAAAATTCGGAAACTTTTATCGCCCATGCGCCATATTCAACATGTCGGTTGATGCGGCAAAGAAGATCTGTGGCAAGTACCAGCGAACCTCGTTCGTGTTTAGTGTTCTGAACGAAGAGGGCGTGATTCACAGCGAGTATTATACAAAACAAGAACAAGACCCAACACTCCCGTATAGCAAACAAGCCAATGACTTTACCAAAAACGACGAGTGCGACACTTCGGTAGATACGTCTAATCCAGATGGAAATCTTATGGTAATTGGTAAAAAGTTCAAATATGGTATTCCGTACCAAACGCTTAATACGGTAAATGAAACAATCTGTGAAAACCTGACGAGAATGGTGGCTATTGAAAAAAATCGTGGGAATCATTCAATTACGGAAGAAGGGGTGCTTGAATTTACGATCAACCGCGTCGGTATGTCTCCGTATTTATGGCGAAAGGCAACAACAAAAGGACTATTATGACCCCAATGAACATCCGAATCGAGAAACAAGACATGCAAACCACTATGCTCATCGAAACAGACCTTGACCAGATTGTCGCCGAGAATTTCGGCGACATCTGCGAGGCTTTGGCAAAACACATCAATGCTTTGGTGGAGCTGCAAAACATTCAATACCAGAATATTAAAACAGATGATATGATCGACATCATTAGAAAAAGTGGCGATGCCAATGAAGCCGCCGAGCGTCTTTGCCAAAAGCTCGACATTAGTATGGCCGCAGCCCAGCTTGTCCTAAAAACTCCTTTAATTGGTTTGGATAAGATACTTGATTCCAATTATTTGGACTCAAAAATCGAGCAACACATGGGTAGTATACAAACAATACTTTGGCCACTGTTTTCCTATTAATTGAAGGGTAAAAAGCGGAAATGGTTTGAAAAATTCTAGAATGTGGTTAGTTTTGCAGGCTGAAAATAGAAGTTTAACCCTTAAATTATTAAAATTATGGAAGAAACGATTAAGAATGCAATTGAAAAGTCTTTCGAAATCCTGAAAGAGTTAAAGAAAAAAGGTTTCTCAAAAGAGACAAAGTTAATCATCCCCGTTTATCAAAACAACAAAAGGAAGAATTCGGAATCGGAAGATGAGATAAGAGTTAGTGAGCAAGAATTAAGGTTTGTCTTTATTGAGCAGCTCAATAAATTTTTGCCTGAAGGTTTTTACTATTCAATCGAAACGCCAACAAAGTGTCCATACAAATTCTCGGAGAATGGTAAGGTTTGTGAACCAGTAAGAAATGAGGGCCAATCTGGTAATTTTGACCTTACGATTCAAAATGAAAAGAAACAAATTGTTGCCATTGTTGAGTTTAAGTCTAAATCTGCGTCTCCTCATTCGTATGCAAAAGATTTATGCAAATTATGGAATAGAGAAGAAGGACTTGGGAATGGTACGCTAAGATACTTTATCAATGTGTTTGAAACAATGGAAAGAAAAACTCGAAATAGATTTGTGCAAAAGATTAACAATAACAATTGGTTCAAAAAGCAAAAAGAAGATGTTGATGTGTTTGTTGTATGTAAATCTCTGACTGAACACCAAGAAGAATTCGAGTTCTTCGATAAAGATAGTAAATTAAAAGAAGTTAGTTGATGTCATTGTTTTTGAGCAAACACATGAATAGTCCTCAGAACAACATAACCTTCACTATCCACCGTGGTTCCCACCAAATCGGTGGGAACTGCGTTGAGCTTGCCACGGCAAACACCAAAATCCTCGTCGACTGTGGCCTGCCCTTGGATTTCGAGGAGCAACCTGCGGAGGTTCAAGAGAAGATCCTTGAGGACGCAAAGGAATGGACGCGCGATTGCGACGCCATCTTCCTCAGCCACTACCACGGCGACCATTACGGTCTGCTCCGCGAAGCCCCTGAAGGCGCCAAGGTCTATGCCACCAAGGAAACGGCCAACCTGATGAAAGTGTCGGGCGTGTTTGGCGAAGACCTTACAAAACATCTTGATGTACAACCCGTTGCCGACACGGTGACGGTCAAAGACTTCCGCGTCACGAAATACGATGTCGACCATTCGGCCTTGGGGGCTTGTGCGTTCCTCTTTGAGGTGGGCGACAAACGGATCCTTTACAGCGGCGACATCAGGCTGCATGGAAAGAAAGGCGTGTTGTACAAAAATCTTCCGCAAAACGTGGATTACCTCTTTCTGGAAGGCACCAACCTGGGCAGGAGCGGGAGGCGGAAGACGGAAAAGGATGTCGAGAACGCGTTTGTCGAGCAAATCTCGTCGAATCCCGACAGCCTGCATTTAGTGTGGTGTTCTTCGCAAAACATTGACAGAATCGTGGACTTGTACAGGGCGTGCGGGAAAACCAACCGGATTTTGGGCGTCGACCCCTACACGGCCTACATCTTGGAACTTGTGAACCAAACTCATCCAAGCATTCCGAATAAGGGATATACCGGTTTCCAAATCTATTTCCCTTGGTATTTTACGAAGAGGATGATTGAAAAAGACAAACAATTGGTATATGCTTTGCGCAAAGGGGCAACTAAATTGGAACAAAATGATTTGCAGGTGAATCCGTCGAAATATGTGCTGGTTTTCCGTCCGAAGCTGCTGGCCGACCTCAAAAATCATCTTGCTGATACGAAGGTGTGTCTCACCAACTCCATCTGGGCGCAATACTGGGAGCAGGACAAGCCTGAAATCAATAGCATGAAAGCTTGGCTGGCGGAAAAGCCGGAACTGAGGAAGAAACTGCCCGACATCCATACCAGCGGACACGCCGACGTTGCCTCGCTGCAACAGATTGTCGAACATATCCAGCCAAAGCTGATCGTCCCCATCCACACCGAACATTCGGAGGACTTTGGGCCGCTATTCCCCAAGGTTGAGGTTTTGGAGGTCACTGATGAAGTTCAATATTCCATAGATGCTGTTTAAACGAATGAAAATACTACACATTTCCGACACGCACGGCAAGCATCGTCAGCTTAATGGCTTGTCGGAAGCTGACATCATTGTCCACACGGGCGACTTTACCGAGGATGGCACCGAGGAGGAAGTCAAGGACTTCGTTGAATGGTTTGGCGGTCTGCCGTATAAGCACAAGATTTTTATTGCGGGGAACCACGACTTTTGCCTTTATGGCGCCAAGTTAGAAGGTCTGCCCGACGACGTGCATTATCTCTGCAACGACGCCCTTACCATCGACGGTATCAAGTTTTACGGCGTACCCATGTTTGTCCAGGACGATTTGGAGGGTGACTTCCCGGAATTGTTTGGCCACATTCCAAACGATACCGACGTGCTGCTCACGCACCAGCCACCTTTGGGTATCTTGGACGAGCAAGATGGCATCAATTATGGCGACTATTACCTGTACAAAAGCGTGATGAATGTCAGGCCCCGATACCATCTTTTCGGTCACCAGCACCATACCGAAGAAGTGTATCAGGTTTTCCGCAGGGTTCGTTTCTCGAATGCCGCAAGGAGTTTGGAGGGACGGTTCGCTGTTTTGAAAGTCTGAAAAAAATGCTCCATAGGAGCTTTCTGTTAATAACAAACATTAAACTAATGAGGTGTGCTCCGTAGGAGCTTTCTTTTGTTTCTTCGGATAACCGCATAAAGAAATTCAGTCTAATATGGAGTGGCAGGCGTTTGGCTGGGAGATAGGCCATTGGTAATTATTCGGAAACGTTTTCGGAAAAAATGTGTTTTTTGACGCTCTTTTTTTCGGAAAAAGTGTATTTTTGCCACCTAAAATCATCGGAAAAAGTGTGTTTTTTAGGTATGATTTTTAAGGAAAAAATGTTAATTCAATGTTACCCAGAAAGATAGAAAAGGTTAAATGAGGATTGGGTCTTTATCGAAGAAGGGATTACTTATTTGCCTGTCTATTATGTGATGTTTTTGTAGGAGGAGTCCGATAATTCCCCCTCCATCTCAGCCGCATTAATCTCGTCCAACAGCAGCATCGCCTTGTCGTAGTCCTTGGCGAAGACGAACACTGAAGCGTCGCCTTTGATGGTGCCGGCGGCCCATCCGGCCACGAGGCTTTCTTCCTGGAAGTTGCGGATGAGGAACTGGATGCCGTTCTCTTCCAATACGCTGCCGATGAACTCGGCATTGACCACCGAGCCTGAATAGATCCGTTTGATTTCGTTTTCCATGGCGTTACTTTTTTGATGATGCTGCAAAGTTAATCAATTTCTTTGGATTATGTATTGTTTTCTACGTCGCATATGGAAAATAACCTAAAACAGCGCTTCAGGCTTCATCTGTAAAAAATCCTCGGCTTTGATTCCGCCATCGCCTACGATGATGGCTTTGGCGTTTGGAAATTGTTTTCTGAACTCTCCTAAACCCGAATTGCTGTCGTCGGCATTGCTTTTCACCTCGATGGCGAGCAACTGTCCATTCTTCTCCAGCACATAATCCACTTCCTTCCCCTTCACATCGCGCCAATAATAGGCCTTATAACGCCCCGCGACCGCTCCGTTAACGATATAAGCGCCAATGGCCGACTCAAACAACCTGCCCCACAAGCGCAAATCGTCGAGCGCTTCGGCAAAATGCTTCCCGCAATAAATGCTTTTCAGCGCATTGTTGTACACTTGATATTTGGGAACGCTATTCCGCTTTCGTGCGCCATCAACGGCATATTTGCTCAATGTGCGCACCAATCCAGCTTCGCCCAACAGCTCAAGATAATCCGCCAAAGTGGTCACGTTGCCAGCGTCTTGTAATTGTCCCATCATTTTTGTCAGCGGTAGCTCCATCCCTGAATAGGCTGAAGCCAACTCAAACGACTGTCGCAGCAAGGCTGGCTTCATGATCTTCGTTCCTTGCAAAATGTCTTTGTTAATGGTGGCCTCAATGATGGAACCCGTGATGTAGTCCAGCCATCGGTTTTCGTCGGAAATCAATGGTGCGGCTCCTGGATAGGCTCCAAAGTATACGTATTGCTCCAAACTGAAACCAAACGCTTCCCGCATTTCAGGATAGGACCAATGCGGCATGACGATACGTTCGAAGCGTCCCATCAGACTGTCGGCCAATCCATAGTCGAGCATTACGCGCGACGAGCCAAGCAATACCACCTTGATGTTCAAGCCGTTGAATGTGTCGGCATCCCATTCTTTCTTGACTGCTTCGCTCCATGAGTTCACCTTTTGAACCTCATCAATGACAAGGATGTGCTCAGAAGCGCCTTCTGCTTTCATTTTCCGTCTTACGGATTCCCATATCCCGCTGATCCAACGAATGTCGCTTGCAGGCACCGCATCGGCTGTAAACATGGAATAGGGTAGTGTGGAGTCGGCCAAAACCTGCCTTACCACTGTGGATTTGCCCACTTGACGTGGCCCCATCACCACTTGAATGAACCTGCGTGGCTCTTTCAGTCTGCTTTTTATTATTTGATATTCAGCTCTTTGAAACATATCTGTTGATTTTGCTCAATGGATTGAGTAAAAATACTCAATAGATTGAGTAATTTTAATACGCGAGGCAAAAATAGGTAAAATTCCGTTATCTCGTATTGCTTTGGCTATGTTTTTTACTCTTTTTCCACATTCAGCATCACAATGGCAAACAGCATCACCGCTGCCGCAATCCATTGCACCGGCGAATAATGCGTGTCGTTGACGAAATAGTCCAACACCACGGCGGTGATGGGATACATCAGCTCGAGGAAGGTGGAGAGCGAGGCTTTTACATGGCGCAAACCGTAGTAATACAGGAAGATGGCCCCCGAACCCGTGGTCAGGCCAATGAGGGCGATGAAGAGCCAGTTGCGCGGTGTCACCTGCGAGAAGTCGCCGAGATGTCCCGCAAACAGCACGATGACGAACATGATGGCCGTCGTGAAGCCGTAGCGGAAAAACGTGGAGGTGACGAAGGAATAGTTGCCTAAGATCTTCTTCGAGAACACCGTTGAACTGCCAAACGAGAAGGCGGCCAACAGCGACAGCAAGGCTGCATAGACCGTGGTGATGCCGTTGGTGCTGAAGTCGGGGAGCGACCAGCCGAAGGTGAGGAAATAACCGCCAATCAGTGCGATGGTAGCCCAAAGCGCAAAATGCCTCTTAATCCTCTCTTTCAGGATGATACGTGCCAATACGATGGCAAAGACGGGTTGTAGTTTTTGCAGCAACACGACAACCGATAAGCTGTTGAAGTGCAACAAAAACAGCGACTTGACGATGGCCAAGGTGCCCAAGGCGCCGCCAAAAAGGGCGATGAGGGTGAAATAAAGCAGGTCGGAGCGCGACATGGTCCTCAAATGCTTGTATTCCCTGAAAAAGAACACGTTCATCAGCGCGAAAGGGCAGAGGTGGATGACGAAGACCACGAAGGCCGTGTTCAAATTATAGAGTTGCGGCGTGAGCAGGATGCCGTCGACACCCCACAGCATTGCGGACAATGCAACGGCCAATGCTCCGGTAATATGTTTGTTTTGTTCTTTGTTCATGTTTTTATTGTCAAGAATTTCAGGATTTTAGAATGGATTTCTGTTTGAATAACGATGAATTTGAGAGGAAATCGTGGACGATTTCTGGAAAAATTCTCTCATTCTCTAATTCTTGATAAAACCTTATCATTCATGATCGCTTCCTTTTCCCACCTCACGCACATGATAATCGAATTGACTAAATAAACCACATACATCATCGTAATCGGGAAGTTGCCAGCCTTGACATACATGAAGATGCTGACGCAATTGATGGCAATCCAGAGCCACCATTGCTCGCTGAACATCCTCACCATCAATATCATGGCTACTACCTGCATGACGGCTTTGGCCGAATCGGCGAAAGGCGCGAGGTCGTTGGTGAAGTATTTCATCAGCAGGCCGAAGCCGATTGTGCCGACCACGATAACTGCAAGGCTGATGAGCCTCGACCTGTTCGTCATGTGGATTTTCATCACCTCGTGGGTCTCGTGGTTCATGTTCTTGGCCCAGGTGAAGAAGCCCACAAACTGCATCACGAAGTTGTAGACCGTCACGCCGAAGTCGGCATAGAGCCTGGAAATCAATGTGATGTAAAGCATCAGGCAGCAGTGGATGAAGCCGAAAAGATAGTTGGACAATTTGCCTTTGCCGCCTAAAACCACATTGATGATGCCGCAGGCCGCCGCTACGATGTGAATCCAATAGAAACGGTCGGTCGCGCTGTCGTATTTGAACAGGATGGACATCACGGTGATGACGACGCTCACCGTCACCAACCAAATGACGTCGAAAGGCTTCCAGCCTTTTAGTTCGTCTTTGAGTAAGTTTTTGAATTTCTGCATTTTAAAAAAGAAAATCGGGGGTTTTGTGGGGCAAAGATAAGAAATCTTGCCATTTTTTTCATGTTTTCAAGTCAAATCTTATTATTTTTGCGCCCAAGTTCAAACACTTTAAATTATGAAGAAAACCTTACTTTTCTTGGCCGTAGCTTTGGGATTGGTACCTACGGCCTTTGCCCAGACGAAAGACAATGTGGCGCGCGAGTGCGTGCTTTTCGAGCTGTTTACGGGCGTGCGGTGCCCTTATTGTCCGGCAGCCGCCAACGGTGTGGCGCAAATGTTGGAGGAGGGCTTGGCTATCGCTCCAGTGGCCTACCACACGACAGCGTTTTCCACTGAACCCTATATTACCAATGAGACCAACGCCCGCGCCAATTATTATGCCATCTCCAGCTATCCCACGCTGAAGGCTGATGGCATCACTGGCATGTCGGGTGGCGGCAATGCCAGCCAAAGCACGTATTCCAACTATCGGAATTACTACAACCAGCGCATCAACGTTCCAAGCCCCTTCACCATCGACTTGAGCTACGAGCCGGTCGACGGCACCTCGTGCAGGGTGAACTGCACCGTGACGCAGGTCGGCGAGTGCAATGGCAGCGACGTAAGGGTGTTCATCGCGCTCACGCAATCGAACATTGACGTGTCGTGGCAGGGTATGCAAGGGTTGCACCATGTGTGCCGCGATATGATCCCCACCCAAACGGGTACGCCTTTTGTCGGTCCTACGATGACCATCAGCGAGGCTTTTGAGATGAACTGGCCCAAGGAAGACTGCTACCTGACGGCATGGGTGCAAAACTACACTGGCAGTTCCAAGGAAGTCTACCAGGCCGTGCGCATGTCGATGGCCTTGGATCTGGATTACGACATCGCCCTGAAGTCGGTGGAAGACGTTGTGACCCAAAACTGCTCAGGCATACAGAAGCCTACGGTGACTGTTAAAAACATTGGCAACCAAACCATTACATTCTTCGATTTGTGCGCTTTCGACGGGCATGAAGACCATCGCCAGTCGTGGCACGGCACGTTGCCGAAAGGCCAATCGGTGACGGTGACGATGGACGAGTTTGTGGCGGTCCCTTGCGATGTCTTGAGTTTCTATGCGGTGATGCCTAATGGCGAAGCCGACCAGTTTATGCCCGACAATTTCGTCCATGTTGCCATGGAAGAAGCAACTGCAACCGATGGCGCACTGACGCTACAGCTCAAGACGGGAGCCAATCCTGAGAACCTGACTTTTGAGGTTCGCAACATCGACACTGATGAAATCGAGTATAGTTTTACCTTCGATCAGGCTAATCATGCCTATCGTCAGGACTTCGTGCTGTCGCATGAGGCTTGCTACCGCATGACGATACGAGACGTTTCGGGTCACGGCATGGGAACCGGTTTCTTCCAGGTGAAGGATTCCAACAACCAAATCGTTTTCCGTGGCGGCAGCTCGGGCTGCGAGTTCACCTATGAGAGATCTACCGAGCTTCACAGCGACGGCAGCGTAGGCATCGAAGAAGCCGAGCAGCCCGAACCCACTAATGTCTACAAGGTGATCGAGAACGGTCAGCTCATCATCGTCAAGGATGGTGTGCGCTACAATATCAATGGACAGAGATTAATGTAAGTTTTTGATTTTTGATTGGAATAGCCGCCCGCCTTTGATGCTGGCGGCTATTTTTTTCACAGCACTGAACCCTTCGGGTATCGGGAACATCGCGAAGGTGTGGAACATGCCATCATATTCGTAAAAACGTCCGGCTTTACCGGCCTTTTCGTAGGTTTCCTTGAGGAACAGCGAATCGGGTTTGAGGATCTCGTCGGAACCGAAATAGACGCTGAGGTTGTCGACGCCGCTGAAGTCGCCGAATACGGGGCTTACCCAAGGGTGCTTGGCAGGCAGTTCGCCTTGCCAGACGGCATTCAGGGTGATGACTCGGTCGAGTTGGAGCATCGGGTCTCTCTCTTGCAAAGCCCTCATTTCCTTCTCTTTGGTGTGGCTTAGGTCGACGCAGGGGGAGAGTAGGGTAGTGGTGGCGGGACGTTGCCATCCGTTTTTGCCCGCTTCTTGGGCGACGACGAGGCAAAGATGCGCCCCCGCCGAGTCGCCAACGAGATGGATTTCTTCGTATTGTCTTGATTCCGAGATGCTTCTGTAGAAATCAAGTATGGTTGAAACGGTGTCGGAACAAGTGTATTCGGGCGATTTGGGATAGACGGGTAGCAGCGCGTCACAATGCGTGCGCAGGCAGAGGTCGTGCAGGAAGCGCCAATGGAAAAACACGGGCGGGTAGATGAAAGCGCCGCCGTGGAGGTAGAGGATGAGCTTGCGCGAATGTTCGCTGTGCTTGAACACCTGCATCTCAAAGCCTGTTGAAGCGGTGAACGTCTCCGTCTCCACAAAATAACCTCTGAAATAGCGCGGCACGCGCACTGGCCTGAGGTTCTCGCGGCGGCAATGCTCCAACTCTTCCATCACCTCATCGGGTGTGGCATCGCGCAACTGCTTGAACATCAGCTTCAGGTATTTCTCCGTAAAGGCTATTCCTGGGTTCATGCTTAGTGTTTCTGGTAAATCTTCAGGTCAAACATCGCAGCCGCGCTGATGACGTGGTCGAAGATGTCGCTTTGGATGTCCTCGTAGTGGGTCCATTGCTTGTCGCTGCTGAAGGCGTAGATTTGCAACGGCACGCCAAACTCGGTGGGTTGCATCTGGCGCACCATCATCGTGAGGTTGTGGTTCAGCTTCGGGTTGTGGTTGATGTAGGCTTTGATGTAGGCGCGGAAAATGCCAAGGTTGGTCTGCTGCCTTCCATTCATGATTTCGCTCGTGTCGATGCGGTTGGCCTTGTTGTATTCAAGTATATCTTCCTCTTTTTGAATAAGATAGTCCCTAATAAGGGAATAGCGCTTGTATTTCTCGATCATCTCAGGCGTGCAATAGCGTATGGTGTTCACGTCGATGTTGATGGTGCGGGCGATGCGTCGTCCGCCCGACTCCGACATGCCGCGCCAGTTGGTGAAGGGGCTGGAGACCAAGCTGTAGGTCGGGATGGTGGTGATGGTGTTGTCCCAATTCTGCACTTTTACCGTTGTGAGGTTGATTTCCAGCACGTTGCCGTCGGCGGGACCCACCGCAATCCAGTCACCGATACGGAGCATGTCGTTGGCCGAGAGCTGTATGCTGCCCACGAAGCCTTTGATGGTGTCCTGAAAGACCAGCATCAATACTGCCGACATGGTGCCCAAGCTGATGAAAATGGTGCTGAGCTTGGTGTTCATAAGGTAGGCGATGATAATCAGCACGGCAAGGACATACAACACAATCTTGATGACTTGCACCAAACCCGTCAGTGGCTTGAGTTTCGACATCTCTTGGGTGTTGTAGATGTCCTCCAAGGTGGTCACTATCGAGCTGAGAATCATGGTGTAGATGACGATTTCGAAGATTTTGACCAGTTTTCCCAACGAGGTGGCGGTGTCGGGAAAGTCGGGGAGGACGTCGGGAAGCAAAGCGCCAATGAGAAGCGCAGGGATGAGCAGGCAGATGCGCCCGATCACCTTGTTCTTGATGAGCAGGTCGTCGTATTTTGTGGTGGTCCGCTGGATGATTTTGTAGACGGTTTTCTTCAGTATGAACTTGACCAAGAAGAAGATGCCGAAGCCGAGTAAGAGCAAACTCAGGGTTGAAACGGTCTCGGCGAGACCAATTGAAAGGCTCTCGTTGAGCCCCATCTTAAGGTTGAGGTTGGTCAGTATTTCTATGTATTTCAGTATCATGATTTATGCTTAGTTTATTGTGAATCATTCCGTTGTTGTAGACTTGGATGAAGCGGTACAGCTTGTCGTACACGTCGGGGCATTGCAGCCGGTCGATGAGGTTGTCGTTCAGCAGCGAGTCGCTGATGGGCTTGAAGATGCCGAAGGGCTGTTCTCCGTCGGATTGCACGAGATAGGTGCCGTCGCAATATTGGTAGGTGAGGTTGTAGTAGCTCACAAACGACGGCTCGCTGAGGGTGTCGAACAGGTTGCGCCCGAACGAAAACAGGGTGTCGTTGGCTCCCACCGCTGCAAGTATGGAAGGCCCAAGGTCGATTTGCTGGGCAATCTCTTTGCAGTGTAATGGATTGATTTTCTGTGGATAATAGAAGGCAACGGGAATGGCGTACATGCCCCAAACGTTGCTATATTCGGGTTGGAAATGCTCGCTGTTGGAATAGTCGGTAGTGATGACGAAGAGCGTGTGGTCGAACCATTTTGTCCGCGATGCAGCCTCGAAGAAGTCGCGCAGGGCGCAGTCGACGTAGTAGACGGTCTTCTCGAACCCGGTCCAGAAGTAGCTCTCGTCGGGCAGCTCGAAGTCTTTGGGCACGCGATAGGGATAGCGCGACGAAAGGGTGTAGATGGCTGTCGCGAAAGGCTCGTGCACGCGACTCAGGGTCTTGACGGCATATTGCAGGAAAGGCCCGTCGTAGATGCCCCATTGCCCGTCGAAGTCGCTGTCGTCGCCGTATTCGGTTCGCCCGAAGTATTTGCTGAAACCGGCACGACGCGCAAAGTCGTCGAAGCCTAAAACTCCGTTTTTGCCACCGTGCATGAAGATGGTGGTGTAGCCTCGCCTTTGCAGGTGTTGGCTATAGGCGTCGAAGTCGTTGGTTGCATAGGCCGACCTCGTGAAGTCGTTCTCCATCAGCGCGGGGAGGCTGGCTAAGATGGACGGCAACGCTTCGAGGCCGCGCCGACTGTTCGACATGCCGTTGAAAGTGAGGCTGTTGTCGAGCAACGAGTCGAGGAATGGCGTGATTTTGTAGCGGCGGTCGTGGCTGTAGTAGCCAATCATCTCCTGCCCGACGTTTTTCAGGATGACGACCACCACATTAGTGGGAATGGTGTCGGCTTGGACGGTGTCGTTTTCGATGAAACGGTTGGCCACCAATGTGTTGTGGATGGGCGTGAAGTCGCTGTTGTAGTGTCCGTTCAGCTCCTCAAGGTCAGTGTCGTGGGTGGTGACGAGGCAAAATGGCGTGTTGAGCAGGATGGGTGCGTTTTGTGGGTCGGTGTATTGCATGGCGGTCTCCACCGTGATAGGCTCGGCTTGCAGGCCGCCACGTCCGGCAACGAGGGTCAGCAACGTCATGACCACCAGGCTGATGGCTTGGCGCAAACGCCATCGGGGTGCTTCTTCCTTGGTGGGTGGCTTGATTCTGGTTTGCTCAGCCACAACCCTGATAATCAAAACGAAAAGGATTAAAATGACGAGCAAATACCAGTAGTCGAACAGCACTTGTCGCATGGTGACGAACGAAACCTCGTCGGAACGGCTGAGCAGCTTGATGAAGTCGATGGTGAGGTGCTTCCCGAAGAAATGGAAACAGATGATATCCAAGAAGTTGGAAAGGATGGCAAGGGCGTTGAGCGTGACATATACGATGTCGATGAAACGCTGCAATCCTTTATTGTAAATCAGTCGCGACGGGAAACAATAGAAGAGGATGGTCAGGAGGTTGATGCCGAAGACGATGGGAAGGTCGAAACGCATCCCATTGAAATAGAGCGACAAAGCCTGCCTGATGTTGAGCTGGTGGAAAAACTGTATGTTGAACAAATAGAGCATCCATCGGCTGAGGCTGAGTGCAAGCAGGGTGGCCAGCATCCTGTAGAGCAACAGCATGTAGGGGGTCGAAAGCCATTCGTTGAATCTCTCTTTTCGGGTCTGACGGCGCATTATTTGTTCCTTTATGGTTGCAAAAATAGATAAAAAAGGTGTATCTTTGCCCAAATTTCCATCAATATGAAGTCTGTCAACATGAAAATGCGTTCGTCATTCACCGTAATGCTTTGTTTTTTGGCCTTGGGCCTGATGGCTCAGGAGCGTTTCCCGCAGTACCGCAGTCCGTTGGACATCCCGATTCAGCTCTCGGCGACGTTCGGCGAAATCCGTCCCAACCATGTCCATGCCGGCCTCGACATCAAGACGCAGGGCGTGGAGGGAAAGAAGGTGTATGCCGTGGCCGATGGCTATGTCAGCCGTATCGGGGTTTCGCCTTACGGATATGGTAACGTATTGTATATCACGCATTACGATGGCTTTACGACCGTCTATGCGCACATGCAGCGCTTCTCGGGCGAGATTGCCAAATACGTGAAGCAATACCAATACAAGCACAAGAAATTCACCTCGCAGATTTATCCCGACAAGGACAAGTTCCCCGTCAAGAAGGGCGATCTGATTGGCTATTCGGGCAACTCGGGCGGCTCGGGCGGACCGCACCTGCACTTCGAAATTCGCCACACCGACAGCGAGAAGCCGGTCAATCCGATGTTTTTCGGCTATAAGATTGAGGACAACGTGAAGCCGCTCATCCAGGGCGTGTCGGTCTATCCCCTCGGCGAAACGTCGACGCTCGAACGGGCCTCCAAACCGATGTTTTTCTCGTTGACCGACAATGGGAATGGTCGTTATAACCTGAAAGACAGACCGATAGTCTATGCCAATGGGGATGTGTCGTTCGGTGTTTGCACCTATGACCGAGTGGGCACGTCGAACAACAAGAACGGCCCCTATCTCTATGAGCTTTACCTCGACGACGAGTTGGCTTTCCAAGTGGAGGCCGACAGTTTCTCTTACAGCGAGCCACGCTATGTCAACAGCCTGTTGGACTACCGCCACTACAAGCAGAAGAAGTCGAGTTATGTGCGCACCGAGACCGATCCCAACAACAAGCTGCGGATGATCAAGAAACGCAATGGCATCGCCCACGTCGAGGAAGGCGACACGATTGAAGTGCGCTTCAAAATCAGCGATTTCGCTGGCAACGTTTCGACGGCCAAGTTCAAGCTCGTGGGCACCGAACCCGTTGAGGTGGAACGCCCAACGCACCGCCGCAGCGAGTATCTCGTCACTGCCGATGGCTCGATGAACAGCAACATCACCATCGAGGATTTCAACGTCTCGATGGAGAAGGGCACTTTCTTCCGCGACGAATGGGTACGCACTGGTCAGCGCGACGAAAAAGGCTGTTGCTCACGTATTTATCGTTTTGGCGACGAGGAGATGGCTGTTTTCAAGAAGGTCACCGTCAGCCTCCGTCCCAACGAGGAATGGGCTGCCGACAAACGGCTTTACATTGCTAATATCGACAAGAACGGCAAGGTCAGCTCGCTTGGCGGAAAGATGAAGGACGGCTGCATTGAGACCACTACATTCACCTTGGGTGAGTACACCTTGAAAATCGACTCGGTGGCACCTTCGGTGAAGGCCACCAATTTCAAGAACGGGCAGGCGGTGAGTTCGCTCAAGTCGCTGCGTTTCAAGATTTCCGACGACATGACAGGCATCGAGACCTACGACATCTATTTGGACGACGTGTGGGTCTTGGGCCAATACGATGCCAAGAACGCTTTGCTCTATTACGAGTTCGACGAGAAAATCAAGAAAGGCACCAACAACGTCAAGGTCGTGGTGACTGATGGGGTGGGGAACAAGAAGACGTTTACGGCTAAGGTGGTGTATTAATCACCCACAAACTGATAAGCTCCCAAATCGGGTGCACCTATGCGAGAAACGCCGTCCAAGTCGTAGGGCAATTCGTTGCCAAACAGCGGGTTGCCTGTGCCGATGACGGGCGAGGCGATGCTGTCGATGTGGCAGTCGGGCTTCATCGGGTCGGCGAAATAGGGCTCAAGATTGAAGAGACAATGGCTGAAGCCGGGCATCGTGCCGTTGTATTTCTCCGACTTGATGAGGCAGTGGTCGAAGAGGTAGGTCGAGTCGGCATCGGGACCAAACGAAGTCTTGAACTCGTCCTTCTGCTTGCCGTAGATGATGCAGTTGTCCATCTCCATGTGGAAAGGATAGTAGAACAGCTCTTCGTTGGCGTCAAGGGCGCGGTTGGTCACCACGATGGCGTTCTCGTTCTTGTTGTGTTCGTTAGCGTTCCAGTAGTTGGCGATGGTGCCGTGCACAAAACGGTAGTCGCCTCCAAAGGCCCACACGTTGGCAAGGCCGCAGTTGGC
>OCTW011598344.1_pt1 | contig 38683 bp, 26 predicted proteins | sample 1539671 | NCBI WGS metagenome assembly OCTW01 (sample SAMN02144230, study PRJEB22623) | gut metagenome | biome: sheep rumen | host: Ovis aries | place: New Zealand
AAGCATCGTGTCTTGTAGCCATCCGATTTTTTCCGGAGTGATATTTTTGTCATTGAACGCATATGTTTCTCCCAACACTATTGTATCACGAACAAAAACAGTGTCGTTTACTACAGGGAGTTCGTATGCACCCATACACGTCATGTCGTCACGCGATTCTCCACGCTGGTCTGTTAGCACATTTTCAAGACGTGGGAAACGGATGGATTTACCGTCAGAAAGTTTGTCTGATATAAGAGCAACGGTAGGTGTGAAACCACCGTTGTCCTTTAGGACAAATTCATCTTTACTATCAGTCTCAAACAAATTTTTCTCCAGATTCTCATTGTCTGACAGATTTATGTTGTCTGACCAACCTGACATTTCTGTTATGCCAGATTGGAACAAATTATGGTTTACCAAATCAAAATAGTATGAAGAAGTAGTACGTCTTGTTCCTTCAAAGAAAGACGTGAATATATTCTTCAAAAACACATTTCCTACTAAAGTTGAGGACTCAGAGGAATCAGAAGAACTGTCTGACAAAAATGTTTTTGCCTCGTTATTAAAGAAAGAGCAGTTATACAAACGTAATCCGCCATAATAAGAGAAGAGTCCGTAATTTGCCTTGTTATTGGAAAATGTACAGTTTACAAATTCATAAAAATTGCCATACTCCTGGCCAATACCAGGGAAAGCAAAAAGGTAATCCGCCTCATTATCCACGAATGTACAATTATAGTACTTATCAACTCCAACATTAAACGGTGTCTGATATCCTAGAAGAAGAGTATTCTTATTCTTTAAGAATAAACACTCCCTGAATTCGATTACACTTTTAGACACTTGCGTATGATATACCACACATTTTTTATAAGCTGAATTATATGTAGGATCAATTTCTCTAAATGTACATTTTTCAAAAGTTGCCAATAGATCCTCTGAGAAACCAACAACTATAGGACTCTCAAACACTACTCCATAGAAATTGGTGCTGTATGACGTGAAACACTGGACTGACTTATCATCACTTCTGAAGATTGTCTCGTATTTTTGTGGCTCTGACTTTGTTCCACTCTTAATATCCGCAGGAAAGCCTCCTATAATGGACACATTCTTTGCACTTGGCATAAAATATACATTTTTACCATCACCATTCTTATCTGAATATACAGGATGAGGCATATACGTTCCAGCCGCAACATAGAATGTAGCCCCTTCAGGAACCAATGGCAAAACAGAGGCGAAATCTGTTCCATCCATGGCATTCTCCCAAGAAGATCCATCTCCTGTACCATCTCTCTTTGTTTTCACATAAAATGGACCTTTCAAAGGAACTGTATATGTGTTAGAAAATTCCGACAAATCATAATACTCATCTTTACTTGCAAGTGCTATAAAACTTAAAAGCAATTGATCAGGTGCTTTAACCTTAACCTTAAAGTTTCCGTTTACGTCAGTAGAATCACAAGACAAATACTCTAGAGCATCCTGATCTCTGCCATCTGACCTAAAAATTTCTATTTTGACCTTTTCTTTTGTCTCAACTTTACCATTAACAAAAACATAACCATCTTTATCAGGAGTAGATACAGAAGTAATTACAGGTGTGGCTATAACATTTGTTTTTCTCATGGACGACAAATCTATAGCCTTAGAATTTACTGGTGAATTCAAGAACTGATTTGTTCTAATGTCATCATGGACAGAAGGAGAACAACCATACGATATTCCACACTTTAGATTTGCTTTAAACGTATTGTTTTTCACCATCATTCTTTCTCCAAGATTCACCACTCCACTATCATTATATGCAATTAAATTTCCATTCAAATCAGGTTGACTACCTCCTACATAATCATATAACTTAACACCCACTCCATTGCCCAATGCATCTCCACTTAGATTAGTTCCAATAAAATTATTTCTAATTGTCACAGAAGGTTTTTGATCAATCGCAATTCCAGAACTTTTATTTCCAGATATAATATTGTTTTCTAATACTACACCACACATATTTGAAATAAACACTCCTATTGTATTTCCTTTAAAATCAGCATGTTTCCCATCTTTTCCAATAACATTATTTTCTAAAATTGTAAAATTTGTACCAGATCCTGAAACTCGTTCAAATTTAATAGCAGTTTTAGAACCTGACAAAAAGCAATCAGAAATAGAATCTAAAGTAGCATTATTAAAATAAACTGCACATTCTTCATTATCAATAAAACTACAATTTCTAATAATTTCAGTTGTACCTGTTTGATTGTCGAAGCCTATTCCATTATTTTTAATAATACTATTTAACAACTTTTTCAAAGTACCTTGTCCAGAAGTAATTCCTCTTTTTTTATTGTCCGATATTGTACATTCATATATCGTTTCTATTTGAGAATAACGACCATCTATACCATATTCCGTATTATTATAAATATTAGAGTACTCTATTCTTCCTAGAATCGAACAAAAAATACCTGAAGTACAATTATAAATATCACAATGAGAGAGAAGACCTACACTTTTACCATTATTACTTTTGATTCCATAACCAGTACATTCGTAAATTTTCGAAGACCTAATTGTATCAATGTTTGTGGTTTCAATACCCGTTTTACAATCATGTATCAAACAACTATCTATCAATGATATATTTCCAATTTGAATTCCAGATCCATCCAAATTTGAAATTGTATCCTTAAACATTCTTTTAATAGAACCAGCAGACCCATAAATACCAGATTTTACATTTGAGTTTCTTAAATCAGATATTTCACCACCCGAAGTCATATCAATCTTCCCTACTACAGATGTTTCCGAAATCGTTTTTATATTAACATTGTAGGTTCTTAAAGTAGCTCCAAAATAACAATTCTTCAAATCATCAACTGAAGAATAAAAATTCACATCTCCCATCAAACTGTTATTGTCAAAAGACAATACTCTAATAGAATGAAGATCAAAGACTCCTCCATCCGACTTACATCCTGATATTTTTTCAATTGATTCTGAAAAGACATTAATACATGTTAAACAATTATTAAATTTACAATTTGTTATTGCTTTTATAGCGGGACCATTAGAAGAGCCATATGAACTAGGAAGGACAATGCCAGTTTTACAATTATTAAATACACAACGATCGATCACATTAGGTTTGCTAGATCCATAAATACCTTCATTACATTCAAATGTACAATTCTGTATCAAATCTACAGCTATATTAGAACCTGTTAATAATATACCTCTATCATAGCCTACAAAAACACAATCAACTATTTTATTAATAGAAGCATAACATAAAAGTGCCTGAGATTTGTTATCCTCGCCAAAAAACTTGACATTAGAAATTTCCCTAACTATTGTATCAGGAAAGACAAATCCCTTAGACTTAATTATAACATCACTTGTTCCTCCTTTAATAGAGACTACCCTACGAATAACAAACTGTACATCCTCAGCATGAATCGTATCTTTCACACTAAAAGTAATTACAGCCTCATCTTTTTCCGGAAGTTCATTTATTTTCGTTACTATTTCATCAAGAGTACCCTTTCCTTCCGCCAAAGAAGATATCACTTCATATGAATGAACTGCTGCCCACATCATCTGCACAGCCATCAAAACCAATATCAAAGAAAATATTCTTTTCATCGTATATAAATTATTCTCTATTCTAAATTATTATCTGCAAATTATATTTTTTGATTTTCCAAGAAACAAGCATCAATTTTCTTTATGTCATATATGTTAGCATAAAGGAAGGATTCAAACCAACAGATTGTATTTCACACACTTAAAGGCCAACAATCATAAAAAAGTATTGATTTTCTGGACAAAACTTTGCAAAAATAAGAAAATCAAATGTTTAACAAAAATGATTTAGAACATAATTTGTGTTAAAAAAGCTTAAAAACACAATATCTTTTATTGTCGAAAAACAATTTTATAAAAAAAGTGAGGTATTTGCCCCACTTCCTAATCCTCATCCACAATAATAAACACCTCTTCATTCTTACGTTTCATGTAATACTCCTCACGCGCGAAACGTTCAAGATTGGCTTTGTTTGTGCTCAACTCATCCATCTTTTCCAAGCATGTCTCAATCTGCTTGTCGTATGACTCTATCTGAGCGTTCAACTCACGGATCTTATTATAATTGTCGAACCTGTCAATATAGGTGTTGTCCATGATGAAAAATGACAAAACAAAAAATGCGGAAATCGCCAACAAATATTTGTTAGTAACCACTGCTTTTAATTTTTTCAATGCTACAAGGCCGAAGTTTTTTAGGATATCGTATTCGTTCATATCAAAATTCTTTGTTGACCGCAAAGTTAAAGAAAAATGTCAAATGAGAAAAAAAGTGATAAAAAAAATAAGACGGTGGAAAAAATCCACCGTCTCTATTTCAAATTCCAAATGTCTACCCGACGTGTGTCTTACTTGACATACTTTTCATAGTTCTCCCAATTCTCAGGAACGACCATGATGTAATCCTCTAGATCCTCTATATCATCAGAATCCGGATCATACGTATAATCTCCGACGACAACAGCAGTGACATTGTATGGCTTAATCTCTTCAGGATCACTGAAGACATAAAGATTACCCACTTTCTTGACTGTCAAATTACCGTCCGATTTCACCACATTTGTCTTCTTGGCTCCAGACACTCTACCAACACTATTCTGATAAAGAGTAGTTACGCCTCCATTGAAATCAATCGACAAATCAGCCTGCGCGCAACGTGAACTTGCAGCTGTCGACTGGCATATCACAACGACATTTCCAGATTCTACTGTAATTGTCTTATCAGCCTTGATTCCACAAGGATAATTGAACTCAGTACCATCGTCGTAAGCCTTACCAGACAACACAATCAAGATATCTCCACCGTCAATTTTAACAGCACCGTCTGCCTTGAAACCTCTTGCACCGTCGCCACCCAACTGGATATCGATCTTTCCGCCATTGATATTGATGTCCGCATTGTTTTCCTTGCCTTCCTCGAAAGTACAACGGATTCCTCTTGCATCCACCGCATCCGAATTAACAATAAGTGAGCCTCCGTTGATCTCAGCGTAACCCTCACCCACATCGACTCCGTCAGCATTACAATTGACAGTCACCTCTCCTCCCGACTGCAAATAGTAGTCGTTGACGTGGATACCGTCGGAAGCGGCATTGATAGTGATCTTTCCGTTCTTAACCTCTACATAGTCGCTGCTCTGAATACCATGGCCCACAACACTAGTGATGTCAAGAGAACCGTCGCCCTTGAACTCAAACTGGCCACGGGCACGCATTGTAGCTCCTACTGTATCATTGGCACTGTTCTTCAACGCATTCTTTCCGATAAGACGGACCTCAGTGTTCTTCTTTGTCAAAACATAGATTGGAGGATTTACCCCCGTGCTTGTAAGATCAAGCCCATCCAACTCGAATTCCGACTTATACTTAGATGAGAAAATGACATTTCCATTGGTACTCTTACCAGTGAATCTATACTTGATCTCTCTACCGACAAATTCAGAATTGATTTCCACAGTCGAACCGTCCACCTTCACATCGACACTATCGAATGGATTGGAAACAGTAACCTTATCTCCATCAAACGCCACCGAAACATAATGCTTCAAAACAATACTGTCGACCTTCGATGTTGCAAACTCATCCTCTCCAAAAGTGATCTTACCGCCACCAAATTTCATCTTTGCTTCTGGATTCACGACACGGACACTCACATCCGAGCCCTGATACACAGACATCTCTGTACCTGCAAATGCAGCAATCGTGCAAAACATTGCAGATGCTAAAAGCATATTTCTTTTAATCATATCTTACAAAGTTTTACAGTTTTACCATCAACCTTCACGATATAGATACCCTGACGAAGGTTACTAATATTGATCACCGAACCATTTTCAGCAGTTGTCTTCATTGCAAGCACACCACTGATAGAATAGATTTCCACTGTCTTAACCCCCTCAAATCCAGAGATAAAAATCTCTGAAGACGCAGGATTTGGATACAATGTAATAGATTGAGAATCTGACGATAAATCATTCACAGCTGAGACTTCCTTTATAAGAAGTTTGGTTATGTTTCCCAAACTTAGGATCTTTGCCTCCGACTTTTCATTCTCTTTAATCACAAGGGACTTCTCTTCAAAAGACAGTTCTCCGCTCTCTTCAATTTTGTAGACGTGAGACTTAGAGTCAAACTCAACAACCGTCAATTCCGTCTTCAAATCGGCAAAAGCACCCTGACAAAGAATAGCCGCCAAGAAGGCCACAACTGCTCTTTTCATTTTATGCTTATTCATAGTATAAAGTGTTATATTTCATCAATGTCTATAAAACAATGCAACGAAAATACAAAAAAAATGGAAATATGAGCCAACAAAATAGAATTTATTGAAATTTAGTCACAAAAGACAACAAATAATGCATAATTCGTAATGCTTAATTTATATTTGTTGGGAAACACATCTATGTGGGGCAATCAACATGAATTATTAATTCTTAATTTATATTTTTCCTCTCTAAACCTATTATTCAACACATATTTCACTCATTTTTCCATTTTATAACATTTTTTAATTTTTCAGATGATGTAAAAAACAAAGAGTTGTCTTACATTTGCATAAACTAAAAATTTTGAAGGATATGAAAAGTACACGTTTTATTGAGATTTTGTTCTCACTTTTGTTCCTTCTCTTTTCAGTCTCAGCCACAGCGCAGAGATCAAGAGGAGGCGGTAGCAGCAGTGGCAGTTCATCTAGCTACAGCGGTGGACGCTCATCATCTGGCTCAAGCTATAGCGGAGGGTCATCAAGTCGTTCATATAGCTCACCATCAGCAGGCTCATCTAGATCATACAGCAGCTCGCCTAGTTCGTCAAGATCATACAGCAGCTCGCCAAGCACATCTAGATCATATAGCAGCTCACCTAGTTCATCCGGACTTCGCAGTCGTTCTACGACATCACGTCCAACATCTTCACGTTCGACAGTTCGCACAGCGGCATCTCCATCTGTACAGAGAACCACACCAGCTGTTCGTTCACGCAACGAGGTGGCAGCACGCCCGATACGCACAACAGGACCACGTGTGAATGCGACTTCTCGCAAGCCGGCTATCTCTCATGCACACAGCACAAATGCGTCAAGAGTAGGATCGTCAAGAATAGCTCGTACACCAAGGACACATCTTCACAACCGCGTGACAAGACGTCATGGACATGTGTACCATTCACACATAGGATATCACTATCATCCATTCTACTATGGAAACTGCAGATACTATGTGCACTGCGGAAGATACTACCGCTGGGATCCATATTGGGGATATGAGTTGGTGGCTTACCCATACGGATGGTACTTCACTACCCTACCATACCATTGCTTCCCTGTCTACGTAGGCAATGTGACTTATTACTACGGTCAGGGCACTTGGTTCGCTCCAAAAGACAATGGATATGAAATTGTTGAGACTCCTATCGCTGACGACGAGACACTTAATGTGCCTGAGTTGCCATACGAATGCTCTGCAATCGTTGTTAATGGCAAGACTTACTACGTGGGTGAAGGAACATGGTTTGTAGCGACTGATAACGGCTACCAGGTGGTTGACGCTCCTACTGAAGGTGCGACTATAATCGAGCAATTGCCTGAAGACAACAAGAAAATCGAGGTTGCCAACCAGGATTTCTTCTTCGCCGACAACAAATGGTATATGCCAGTGGAAGGCGGATACATGCTTATCGAGGAGCCTGTCGCTATCCAGAAGGAGACAAAGTCTGAGGTAACAACTACAACTGAAGCAAAAGCTGACACAACTGCAAAAGCAACAGAAGCCAAAGCCGACACGACTCCCGCAACAAGAGGAATCGTACCAGCGACAAAGGTTCAGTTGCCAGCAGATGCCAAAATAGTTGAGGTGAGCGGCAAGAAGTACTACTTCGCCAACAACACTTGGTACGACAAGACTGCAAATGGCGACTACATCATCATCGAGTCTCCATTGAAATAATTTATTTCAACCAAATTAAAGAAGAAGGGGGACATTCAAGTTCTCCCTTCTTTTTGCTTTTCTAAAATTAGCGGCGACGTGAATGCGACACGTCTACAGATTTAGTCACTCAGCCTTATCGCTGTGCACAACATTTTCAAAACCAAAACTATCATGAGCAAAATGAAACTCATATTATCAGTGATACTAACTTTTCTTTCTTTGTCTATTATGGGAAACAACAAGACATCTAAATTCGACTACTCTTCAAAATGGAGTGAGATAGATAGGCTTATGGACAATCCTTTGCTTAAAGATGCCCAAAAGAAAGTTGACGAGATACGTGCGACAGCAAAAAAGGAGAAAGACGAACTGAACCAACTGCGATGCGCAATATATGATTATGCCATCGACCTTGGCTGCGAATACAACATCACAGCAGACATCAGAAATACTCCCCGCAACGCCAACCGTGAAGAGGGAGAGGATATCATAATCAAACACTACAAAAAAGCGTCAGAACTGAAGGATGCTTTCAAATCACCTGCAGAAAAAGCATGCTGTGAACTTTTCATGGCAAAAATGATGATGAATTTCATGGATGTGATGGAAAGATACCCTGGCACTGTGCCTTCCGTCAAAGATAAGGAAGAGAAACAGTTTACCGCCGACAATCTACGTGAGATGTCGCACGAGGAGATCCGCAAACAAATCCGCAACCACGTCAACAATATAGTTAAGGACAAAGAGACTCTATTATCCACGTCGTCAGAGAAATATAGCTCTTTGTTTATGAAAAGCAATGAAATAACTGATGAATACAAGACATTGCGTCCATCTCTATTTGATGCGATGCTTCCGTCGCTATTCTCATTCTACTACGAGCACATTGAATTTAACCATGGCGCAAATTTATTTTATCTGCCAATCCATCTTGTAAAGAAAGATCTGCTTAAAGAAGATTTCATCAACTCCGTTTTCGCCGATGTCATAAACTATCACAACAGCAAAGGCGAATATTCCGCAGCATTATATGCTGAGCTAGATCGACTTTCTTATTTGGAAAGGCATAACTATATCGACAACGAAAACAAGATTGAAACTATCAACAATCTTATCAAGCAATACGAAGGGAAGACTTCATGCGTCGTATACGCAGTTGTGAAAAAGCATAATGTAATGTGCGAAACCATATCAGCGCTAAACACAGGCAGAGTCTCCTCAGAAATAATCGAATCATATCCGAAACTGATTATCGACGAAACGGATAAGTACAAAAAGCTTTATCCTAATCACCCTGGGATCAAAGATCTAAACAATATCATAAAGTGGATCAAAAATGCCGAAGTCAACGGAAATGTAGATCCATGTTTTGGCAAAGGGAAAGATGTGAAGATTAGAATCTCATATGCTAATATTGATTTGCTAGATGCATACATCTACCGCATCGACATGGACCCATTGGATATAGAGAAAAATGGGAACCAAGAAGAAGTAATAAATGCCCTGCTTAAAGTAAGGAAACCATTAGCAATAAAATCATTTAAGTTAGCACCGTCTAACTACATCATCCATAAAGACACAACAATCAATATCGGCAACGAATTAGACTACGGAAAATATATACTGCGCTTCAAAGGAGACGGAATCAACTCTGATGATGACCTTTACAACAACTATGTGACATTCACAGTCTCTGATTTGTCTATTTTAGACATCAATTCGATAGGAGAAAAAAGAAATGTCTTTATTGTAGATGGTGAAACCGGACACCCTGTGAAAGGAGCAGACGTAGAAAAATACGACGTTAGAAACAGGGAATACAATTTGAAGGAGAAGCAAAACACATCTGTTGATGGAAAAGCAACGATTGCTCTGTCGGACAACAATTACTACAGACTGCATACACAAAAAGGCAAAGACATCTATGCCCCTTGGACAAATATAAATAAAAACGATCCCTATACACAACGTCCCGACTACAGGATAAACATACTGACAGACAGAAGCATTTACCGCCCAGGCCAAAATATCGAAGGCAAAGCAGTGCTGACATTTCTGAGTCAGAACGATGAGCATGTGATTGAAAACCAGAAAATCAAACTGATACTAAAAGACGCAAACCGCAAAAAAATCGAAGAAAAAGAGGTTTTCACCAACGAATTCGGTTCGGCAGCATTCAAATTCAACATTCCTGCAGACCGTATGAACGGAGAGTTCTCAATTGAGGCTATATCAAAAAACGAAATTGACACATATCGTGGATATCACAACATAACAGTGGAATCATACAAACTTCCTGTGGCAGAAGCAAAAGTCTACACAAAAGACGGAAGTTCAATAATGTATGGCAGCAAACCTGTGTTTGAGGGAGAAGTCAAGGCATTCTCTGGTGAAGCGGTCGGAGGAACAGTTGTCAAATATCGTATCAGTGAAGCCTGGTCTTCAAATATTCTGTCATCAGGAGAGACAAGATGTGAAAATAATGGCAAGTTCACAATTGTTTCAGACTCTGCCATCACTAAAGGTTCCTATTACATAGAAATTGAAATAGAAGCTGTATTGCCAAGTGGAGAGACCGTAACCGCCAGCCACAAATTAAATTTGGCTGACTCTGCGGTAATCGGACAAATACGTTCACTGAACAATCTGCATCTTAACGAATATTTTATTGAAAAAGGAAATTCCTTAAACGTCAATGTCAATCTCACCAACAATGCCAGATTCAATGAAGAGGCAGATGCGATACTCGTCGTCGAGACTATTGAAGACAAAGAGAGAAACATCGCATGCAAGACTTTGATAAGCAAAAACATTAAAGGCAAAGGTGATTTGACAGAGACTTTGGACATTTCTCCTCTTGCACCATCATCATATGAGATAAAGCTAAAAACTCTATCTGGCGAAATCATCGCAAAAGAGGATATTGTTGTTTACGACAAAAACTCGTCAAAATTGCCTGAAGGATTAAAAGAATATATCTGGTGTCCAAAAAAGTACGTCGATTGCACTCCGTCAAGTGATGCAAAAATCCTGATCGGTTCATCAGAAAAAGATGCCAAGATTTTAGCTGTTGTAAGAGACGATGAGGGGAAATATCTGCACGATGACTGGATAAATATAAACAATGAGCAGAAGACATATAAACTTTCCTACAACAAATTCTTCGCCAACAACGACACAAAAAGCATCAATGTTGAATTCATCATTGTCAGAAACCAACAATTGATGAAAGAGATTGTGTATATCAAAAGAAAAGAGACAAAAGAAAAACATGAGATAGAAGTTCTTGAGATTGTACGCAACATCGTACCTGGTGAAAAGCAGAAAGTGAAGATGAAAGTCAAACCGGCAAGCAACGACTTTGAAATTGCAGCTGTGATGGTAGACAAAAGTCTGCAAGGTATGCTTCCTAATTGGCACACATTGCCTCACTTTCACACATATCGTAATCGATACGAATCCATCATGCCATATATCTACTCCCGTTATTTTGCGATCGGAGACAAAAACATCTATTATGGAGAATATAAAAGATTGCCAAACATCAATTTCTTATGGGACAACATTAATATGCCAAACTCTTACGCTGTTCCAATGGCAGACTGCACAGGAGCCGTATCTACAAATGGAATGATGCGCAAATCATCGCCTCAAATGTTGAGAAGTGCGGATGTCGTAGAAGAAGAAGTCATGGCAGACTATGGCATTTCCGTCGCTCCAAATATTATTACTAAAGATCAACTATTAGAAGAAACCATGATAGAAGATACGATTGAAGACAAATTCGCAGATGTCAGAGTCCGTGAGAATTTTGTGGAGACGGCATTCTTCTATCCTCAGTTGACAACCAATGCAGATGGCAGTGTGGAGTTTGAATACACAGCTCCAGATGCGTTGACAGCGTGGAAGATGTTCATTTTTGCACACGACAAAAAAGTCAACAGCTGCATCACCAGCGAGGAGTTGCAGACAAAAATGCCGTTCACTGTAAAGGCCAGTTTGCCAAGATTCGTGAGAAAAGGAGACAAGTGTTCTTTCGCCACCACCATCACAAACAACGATGAGATAAAGACGCACGGAAAGTCCGAAATTCGGAAGATTATGAAAGGCGACGTCGCTATAATCGTAAAAGATGTAGCGACAGACAAAATACTTCTGCAGCAGTCACACGAATTCAATGTGGCAGCACAGTCCTCAGTAGTTGAGGAATGGAGTTTTGATGTGCCAGCAGGAGTGGCGGCGATTGAAGTCAAGATTGTCGGCAAAAGCGGAACATTCTCCGACGGTGAGGTGCACCAGTTGCCAGTGCTTGCAGACGGCACACACGTAGTGAAGAGCAAGTCGATGCACGTGAGAGGCGGAGAGACAAAAGATTTCTCAATCCCATACAATGAGAAAGAGATGAAAGATGCCGAACTCACCGTGGAATACACAGACAATGCTGTATGGCAGGCACTGATGGCTCTACCATCTGTGAAAGATGCCAAATATGAGTGTGCGACGGAATTGATTTCAACTATTTTCGTCAACCAGATGGCACAACGCATCGCCAACCTTTATCCTGAGATTCCAAGTGTGGTGGAGGAATGGAAAAGAGAAGGTGCCCATGCGACGTCGCCACTTGAGCAAAACCAAGAGTTGAAGAACGTGTTGATGCAGCAGACCCCTTGGATGTGTGAGGCCAAGAACGAAAGTGAGCAGAGAGCAAAGATTGTTGAGCTATACGACAAAGAGAGAATCGCAAAGGCCAACAACGACGCGATCAGCAAGTTGCAGAAGCTTCAGCAGTCTGACGGAGGATTCGCATGGTTTGCAGGATTCGAGTCGAGCGAGTATGTCACAGTGTCAGTGGCACGTCGATTGGTGGAGATGCGCGAATATGGAGTTTTGCCAAAAGAGTGTGAAAAGATGCTTAAAGATGCAGTGAAATATATCGACAATGCATTGGCAAAAGCATACAGCAATGAGATCGAGAAGAAATGGAACGCCGACAGAGAATGGGTGTTCGACGTCTTCAAAATCAGGATTTCCTACGACAGAAATCTCGACAACAAAACGAAAAAGATTCTCGACTACTACGTCAGCAAAGCACACAAGGAGATCAAGGACATGACTCTTTACGGAAAAGCGTCGTTCGCAATCGTCCTAAAAATGAATGGCGACGTGAAAGATGCCAAATCAATCGTGGAATCATTACGTCAGAGTGCCACAGACACAGAGGAGCTAGGCATGTACTGGAAAGAAAACCAAGATGGTTGGGGACGCTACGGAAATGCCATCTGCACACATGCTATGCTGACAAAAGCATTCAATGAGACCGGATGTGATGCCAAAGAGTTGGCAGACCTACGTTTCCATCTGATATCAAAGAAAGAGACGACACAGTGGAGCAGCACAGAAAGCACACTCGCAGCCATCGACGCACTCGTCGGAGATGGCAAAGCAACGTCTGATCTGAGAAAGAAAGGAAACCGCACCGTCGCAACGATCAAGATCGGAGGAAAGCAGATCGACGCGAAGAGAATGGCTGGCGACGGATATGTGAAAATCCACTACGACAATAAGACATTCACTCCTGAATTATGCAACAACATCCACATTGAGCAACCAGCCGGACAAGAAGGTATCGGAGGCATCTATATCGCCTACGACGCTCCATATTCAGAGATCACAAGTGGAAAGAGCGGCATTGAAGTGAAAAAGAAAATGTACAAAGTGGTGATAGCCAACGATGGAGATGACGACAAAGAGATGCTTCAGGAGATCAAAGATGGAGAAAAGTTGAAGAAGGGAGACAAAGTGAAGATTGTGATGACATTAAGAAGCGACAGAGACATCGACTTTGTGCAGGTGCTCGACCTCCGCGCTGCATGTCTGGAGCCAGTCAGAAAACGACCAGGAATGGAATGGGCAGACGGCAAATTCTACTACCAGAGCATCACGGACAGCGAGTACAGCATGTTCTTCGACCACATCAGCAAAGGCACACGAGTGTTTGAATATACATTGCATGTGACACAGAGCGGAGAGTACACACAAGGCATCACGAAAGTGATTCCACACTACTGTCCTGCTTTCAGTGCAAATTCAGAAGGAGGAAAAATAGTAGTGGAATAAATAAAATGCTAAATTAGAAATGCAGAATGCAAAATGAAACGCAAAGAAACTGTTCAAAATCAAGTAAAATAAATGGCTATATAGTTAAAAAATGAGGATTGTTAAGGGCGGAACGCCCTAACACCACGATTTCTGCGAGTTCGTAAGAACGAGCAGTCATATTATTTATTGTGCTCGCCTTCGGCTCGCACTAGGAAGAAAGGGTTAGGGCGTTCCGCCCTTAACAATCCTCATACTATCATAGCCAATTCTTTATTTTTAAACAGTCTCGAATTCATTTCGCATTTCACATTTATAATTTCTAATTTAATTTTACTATCTTTGCAACTATGTTGTACACACTAATAAAAGGCATGTTGATCGGCGTTGTAGTATCGGCCCCTGTCGGACCGATAGGCGTGTTGTGTCTTCAGCGTACACTTAACAGAGGAAAAGCCCACGGTTTCGCCACAGGATTCGGTGCGATGCTGTCGGATATGATCTACGCATTGATAGCTGGATTCAGTATGTCGATGGTGATAGGATTCATAGAAGAGCACAAATTCGCGCTTGAGATCATCGGCAGTATCGTAGTGTTCTGCTTCGGATTGCACACGTATAGAGACAATCCCGTCGCCAAACTAAAAAACATGGAGACGAAGAAAGGCAGCATCGTGCAGGATTTTCTATCATCGTTCGGACTGACAATCACCAATCCACTGGTAGTCTTTCTGTTCATCGGAGTTTTCTCAAGATTTTCATTCCTTACTAGCGACGTGGATACGGTGCAGAATGTGCTTAGCATCGCGTCTATATTGGCAGGAGCATTGGCATGGTGGCTGCTGATTGTAAATGTGGCGGATATTTTCCGCAGTCGATTCAACCTCCGTGGACTCGTGATTTTGAACAAGTTGACAGGATCAATACTTATGGTGCTTTCTGCCTGCACTCTGATATACACGATAGTATCAAAGTTTGTGGGATAAAAGAGCCGCACATAAAAATAGGAGATATGACAGACAAGAAAGATATTACAACAACTCATCAGATTCCAAATTCAAAGACGATTTGATGGTCGAATATGCGACATACGGAATGGATACAAATTTGTTTGTTTCTAAATATCAACTTTATTTGCCTAACATTGAAGAACTAAAAGCCATAGTCAACAGAAATTTAGACAAATAAAAAAAACAAAATAAGAAAAATAAATACTAGAAAGAACAAGAAAAAAAGAGATTAAACTTACATATTAACACATAGCGTTTGCTTATTATTCGGTAACTGCTCTGAAACCTCGAAAACTTTAGAAAACAGTTTCCACTCGAATAAGTCAGTAGATGCCTGCGCTGTATGGCGTGGGCTTGACTTATCTGTGGAAACGGGCAGTTCGAGGGCCTCAGAGCGTGGATAAAGTTGAGTCCACGTTCTTTTTTGCCCTATTGAAATGTCCGTATTGACCGAAACAGATAAGTTGGCGTACGAAATACTGCGTAGAAATGATAAAAGACATCAAGGTACACAATGAAGGAGTGCGACCATCCGACCGTATGACGGAGAAATTGCACGCCGACTTTCCTCAATGTTTCACCAACGAAGGAAAGTTTGATTTGGAAAAATTCAAGACGCTGCTACAAGACAATGTCGATTTGGCGGAAGAGGGTTACGGACTAAATTTCTTGGGGAAAAACTATGCGAATCTGATTGCATCGACAGAGACAGAGACAGTGATTCAACCAGACGAGGAACATAACAGTCTTCCTGAAAACAAAAATAGCGAGAATATCTATATCAGTGGCGATAATCTTGACGCTCTCAAACACCTACTGAAATCATACAGTGGCAAGATCAAATGTATCTACATCGACCCTCCGTACAACACAGGCAGCGACGGATTTGTCTACAACGACAAATTCAATTTCACCGTCGAACAAATACAAGACAAGCTAAGTATCAGTGAAGAAAAAGCCAAACGTATTCTAGACCTATGCAAGCGAGGTTCCGCATCTCATTCCGCATGGCTAATGTTTATGGCACCACGTCTGATGCTCGCAAGAGATCTTTTGACAGAAGACGGTGTGATTTTCATCTCTATCGACGACAATGAACAAGCCAATCTAAAATTGTTGTGCGACAGCGTGTTTGGAGAAGAGAATTTTGTGGCAACTTTTCCTTGGCGAAAAAGAACGGCTAAATCAGACGTTCCTTTTGGTGTTTCGCAAGATTATGAATGGATAAGTTGTTATGCTAAAACAAACTTATCAAAAGCAAGAATAAAGGGGAAAGGAAGAAAATATTTTGAAACTGATGATTTCCCAAACAAACCATGGCGTATTCATGATATGACAACGCAAAGAACTGCACAAGAAAGACCTAATAGCAACTTTACTATAATAAATCCAAAAAATGGAAAAGAATATCCTGTTAATAAGCAAGCTGTATGGAGAATAACCAAGAATGGATTCCCAGAATATCTAAGACAAAATAGAATTGTTTTTCCTGGAGATTATGATTTCTTAAACATAACAAATCCTGTGCTTCGTTATTGGAAAGAAGATGACGAAGTCAAAGCAGGAGAAAATTTTGGAAAAATTGCAGTAAGTACATTTCTATCTAAAGAAGTAGGAATGTCTCAAGACGGGACAAATGACATAGATTCTTTGTTTTCTCAAAAAGTTTTCAGTTATCCCAAACCAACCAAATTATTAAAATTCATATTTTCAACAATCACGTCAAATGAAGATACCATTTTAGATTTTTTCTCCGGATCTGGATCTTCCGCTCATGCTGTCATGAAATTAAATATCGAAGATGGAGGCAACAGAAAATATATTATGGTTCAATTGCCAGAACCAATAGCAAAGGACAAAGACGCATATATCGCAGGATATAGGACCATTGATGAAATCGGACAAGAACGAATACGTCGAGCGGCAAAAAAGTTGAAAGAAGAGAATCCAGATTACCAAGGAGACTTAGGATTCAAGCATTACACTCTGCGGGAGGTGTCGCAAAACACGTTAGACAAGATGGTGACCTTCAATCCTCAATGGATAAGCGGAGATAAAAGCATTTTGGATTCATTTGGAAAAAACACTGTCCTTGAGACATGGCTGGTGAAAGACGGATATGGATTGGGAGCAAACGTCGAAGAATTGAAGTTGGGCGGCTATCAAGCATATCACCACAACAGTCACTTGTATTTAATTGAAGGAGAAAACTTCGATGAAAAGGCTATAATTGCCTTAGTGGACAAATATGTTCAAGATTGTGCATTCAATCCTCAAAATATAGTGTTGTTTGGATATAGTTTCACATACTCCCAGACAGAGATGATCAAAAAAAATCTTGCCACATTGAAGGATAGTGCAAAAAATCTCAGTATCAATATCGACATTCGTTACTAATGGAAATCAAATATCAGAGTGGCTTGCCTCATCAACAAAGAGCAGTGGATGCCATAATCAAAGTGTTTGAAGACGTGAAATTCTCCACGCCTCAAACATTATATGAAAATCCATTGATTGATTTTTCCGACACAAGAATCAAAGACAATATCAGATTTGTGCAAAGCATCAAAGACAACAATGTGGAAGCTGGACACAGGAAGCAAGAAATGGGCAATAATTGCCTGAACCTAGACATAAAAATGGAAACAGGTACAGGCAAAACATACGTATATACACACACAATCTACGAGCTACACAAACGTTATGGAATCAACAAATTCATTGTCGCAGTGCCTTCTTTGTCTATCAAAGAAGGAGCCAAATCATTTCTAGGAGACGAAGATGTAAAGAAGCATTTCAGCAACTGTTGTGGCTATAACGTCGAGATTGATTTAAGCGTATTGACTTCCAAACAAAAAAGAAAAGGAAAAGAATATTTTCCTACTGAAGTACGCAAATATGTAAGCGGATCCAATCAGATCACCAATAGAATATATGTGCTATTGGTAAATATGGGGTTGCTTTCAGACAGAAAAGACGGAATGCTAGAAAAAACATACGACCAAGCTCCACAAAGTTTTTTTCAACCTTACGATGCAATAAAAGGCACTCGTCCGTTCGTCATCATTGATGAACCACATCGTTTTTCTCGTGACCAGAAAGCCTACAATATAATCAAGGATAAAATCAAGCCTCAATGCGTCATCCGCTTTGGTGCGACATTTCCAGAAATCACCGAAGGAAAAGGTAAAAATGCAACCAAACAAAAAGATTACGAAAACCTCATCTACAATCTCAACGCATGTCAAGCGTTCAATCAAACTTTGGTGAAAGGAGTTTTTAAAGAGCATTTTGAGTCAGCAAATAAAAAAAACGAAAAGATCAGGATTCTTTCCATTGAAAGCAAAACGAGAGTTCATCTTGAACATATATCTGTCAATGGTCGGAGCACCCATATTCTACAAGAAAACGATTCTCTGTCATCCATCTCATCTGAAATGAATGGAATGTTGATAACGGCGATAGGAAAAGATTTTGTGGAATTTAACAACGGACAAATCAAACGAAAAGGTGAAGAGTTTGAGGTTTCCGCACTTGCTCCATCATATCAAGAAGCAATGATGCGGTTGGCGATTCAACGACATTTTGAAGAAGAACGTAAGAATTTCAACCGCTCCAACAAAATCAAAACTTTAGCATTATTCTTTATTGATGACATCACCTCTTTCCGTGGCAACAAAGATGGGAATGGGGCATGGCTGAGAGAAAAATTCAACCAATTATTGAAAAGACAAATAGAAAAAGAACTAACACTAGATAATTCAGAAGAATACAAAAATTTCCTTAACTCAAGTCTACAAGACTTAAATGCTTGTTCTGCAGGTTATTTTGCACAGGATAACAATGATAGCGATGAAGCAGTAGCCAAAGAGGTGGATGATATTTTACGAAATAAAAAAGGACTTTTATCATTCAAAAATCTAGATGGGACATGGAATCTACGTCGCTTTCTATTCTCCAAATGGACATTAAAAGAAGGATGGGACAATCCTAATGTATTCACTATCACCAAGCTGCGTTCAAGTGGCAGTGAAATCAGCAAAATTCAGGAAGTAGGTCGTGGACTGCGTCTTCCTGTGGATGAATATGGCAACCGATTAAATGAAGAGTTTTGGCTGAATTACATTGTGGATTTCACAGAAGCTGATTTTGCAGACAAATTAGTGGCAGAAATAAATGCGGATGTAGTTTCTGAAGAAAATACACAGACAATCTCAGAAAACCAATTGGAAAACGCCGCACAAAAACTATCTATTGACAAGATTACCCTTTTCATTGAGTTGCTGAAAAAAGGATATGTAGATACAGAGAAGAAGATCATTATTGACAAGACAAATGAATTCTATGATGAATATCCATATTTCAAACCAGCCAACGGAGTCAATTCTACGAAAATCAGAAACCGCAACAAACAATCAGCAGCCACAGTGTCTATTCGTAAGGAACAATATGAAGAATTAAAGGAGCTATGGATGAAAATCAACCAAAAATATGTCATTTTCTTTGAGAATGAATTGAATCAAAAAATAGAAAAAGAATTTCATTTGAAAGACGGTGCATTTGATGTAATGACCATCACAAGCAACCGTTCACAACTTAACGTGACAGAGGATATAGCCGGGATACTGAACTCTACAGGCTCTCAATACGAATTAATTGGAAAACAAATACCCTACAATGAATTTCTCAAACGTATCAATAAAAGCACGTCGCTACCGATATCATTGATTCATTCAAAAGTTGTGGAATATTTCAAGCCCAATACAAATGTCGCATTTACCAGTAATTACATCAATGAGTGTTCACTGACCAATTTCATCAACCAATTTAATGATTGGAAAGTAGAGAATATAAAAGGGTTACTTAATTACAAACAAGCTCACTATTCTTCTAAAGAAACTTCATTGACTGATGTGAATGGATATTTGAAAAAAGAAATCGCACAAGGTTTAGTGGGAGACCATCTAGACAATGGGATGCCTAGCACAAAATATCTGTATGATGGCATTGCCTATGACTCTGATTTGGAAAAGGAAAATATTCTCACAGACATAGATGACGTTGTTGTATTTGGCAAAATACCGCGTCGAAGCATTGCCATTCCGACCATCATTGAAAACTATAGTCCTGATTTCATGTACGTTGTCAAAAGAAAGGATGGTTCAAAAGAGTTGAATATTGTAATTGAAACCAAAGGAGTTGATGGCAAAAGTTCATTACGCCCAACAGAACAAGCTAAAATTGATTGTGCAAAATTATTTTTCGAACAGCTAAAACTAGATGGCTATGAGGTTAATTTTCAAACTCAAATAAACAACAAAACGATCAGTCAAATCGTAAAAGATCTAATCAAATAATCAAACAGGGTGTGTCAAAACAAATGTTCGGCACACCCTGTTTGATTTCTAAATCTAATTGACATTCGAACGCTCAATTTTTCTATCCGCTTAATTGAAAACCTTCTACCACAACATTTCAGATTGAGATATGTTGTCATTCTCCTGCCTCATCAGAGAAATCCTGCACACAACAATAATTATATTTTGAATGCGAATGAATGGACACTCCGATTCTGTTAAACTTAGGATTAAGAATGTTCGCACGGTGGACATGGTTTTCTATACCTTCGTCGACAAGCATCTGCATCACGATATTCATTCCGTCATCAAATGCACATGAGACATTTTCAGCCATAGCTCCACCATTATAGTATCGCTTGATTCTTTCTCCTGGAGATGTTCCATCTGACGACTCATGCTGCACCAAACCCGCGTCGCCTATATCTTTCGCATGAAACGACGACGCCTCATACAACTTTTGGTTTGGATATAACATTGGCAGACCTTTTATCAGACTTAACTCTTCAATTAAAGACTTCTCATCTTTTTTATTCGATGTTTTTAAATCTTTCAAGTAGGTCTCTATGAACAACTTGCCGTCCATTCTTGCCAGATTCATATAGTAGACAACCATTTTCTCCTCTTTGCTTAGATATGAAGCATCTTCCGCTGTATTAGCAGCTTTTAGCTGAGCCTCAGTATATTTGAGAGCATCGTCTTTCGTCGTGCCTCCATTATCAACACTGTCTTTTTTTGAGGTCGGCTCTTCCCCACCCTTTTCTTGTTCCGTATTATCTTTTGGTTCAGGATCATCGTTATCCTTGTCACAAGACACAGCTCCCAACGTAAAATGTCCTAGAATCAGACCTGTAATTAGCAGCTTAAAATTCAATAGTCTTCTCATACTTCTTTTTCTAATATATTAAAATCACTATAATTAATTCATTTGCGTCAAAACCATTCCGACTTTGATTCGCAGAGAACGTTTGAAATCATTATAGCACAAACATTCTCCGATGCTAAAATACAAATAATTCTATTCACCAACTATTTCCGAGTATATTTTATCACTTGTTTTGTAACATCAAATATTAAAGTCCACATAGTTCACACTATATGGACTTTCCCAAAGATTGAAAATTAATTGTGGCACAAATATACGGCTAATCTATTTTTTCTTTATCAATACCTGCCAGTATCCGTCTGGCAACTGTTTTTCTGATACGACAGTATGCCCTTCCAATCGTACTGATCCTGGCACATTCTCAATCGGCTTTCCATCGTCGAGCAGAATTTCCAGCACGTCGCCCGACTGCAATTGGGAAAGTTCCAATTTTGTGCGAACAAAATTCATCGGGCACAACACTCCTCGAAGATCCTTTGTCCGAGTCACCACAAAACCAGCGTTATTTGATTTCTTTTCATCTGCGGCAACCGCTTCTGCCTCGCGTTCCTTCGTCTCCGCTATATTATGCTGCAGACTGGCATCGGATTTCTTAAACTGCAGAGCGTCATCCATATTGGCATACAAACCGTTGACAGCGTCTGCCAATGCTCTTGCTTTTTCTCCATCGTAATTGCCATGCTCACCTTCCTGCTTTGCCTGCAAAACAAGCGATTTGAATGTAGCGTCGACATAACCTGTATTTATAAAATTCTCTATAAATGCATCAAAGACTTCTGATGGCTGCTGAGGATCAAGTCCACGTGTGACAAGAAGCATTCGCGACGCATGGAAAATAACATTATAGTCGTTTTTGCCCAAAGATTCCTTGATTGCCTCCTGATCTACAGTGATCATATCGAACAGTCCTGCCGAACATTCCGGCTTGCCTCTCTTAGTCACGTTGAACACCTCATCGCTGCCCCAGTCGAAATAGTAATTCTTGTCTTGAGCAAAAAGAGGGACGTTGCTGAATTCTATGGCAAATTTTGAAGCTGTTTCCTGTCCTAAAGACGAACGCAACCACTTACCGAACGTTAATCTTTGTTTTCCTTCACTTCCATACAAAAGTTCCGCCAACTCGGTTGTCTCTACGAATCGTTTCACCAGTTTCTCCACAAATTCAGGAATCTTATATGCACTAATAGTGCCAACCAACTTCGCAAGAGATGGCGAATTTTCATAATTTGCGCCGACGTACACCTGATAGGCAGGATAAACATGATCTGAATGGAGCACTTTGCCCACAAAACCAAGATCTGTCCACAACGGCTGACCGCATAAATTAGGACATCCTGAAATATTTATTCTCGCCTCATCGAGATATTTCAGATCAATATCACTCTCTTCCAATCGTCGACGGATCGCTTCAGCAAGTCCTTTCGACAGGCAGATTCCCAGTCTGCAAGTGTCAGCTCCCGTACATGACACAATATTATTCAACACTGCGGGCTTTCCATATTCAGAAGTGTATGCTGTCAGCAATTTTTCCAATTCTGGGAAAGCTGCGTCTGGAATATTTCTAAATCGGATATTCTGACGTGGAGTGAAACGGACTGTATGTTTTCCAAACTTAGCCACATAATGTAACACATCCTTCAAAGCCTGCACTTTTGATTCATCGTCGAGCTTAATATTTCCCAAGACAAAAGGCAATACCACAGTCTTATCCGTCGGCTTGCTATGAGGATAATCCTCCGGGTGGACATCCAATGTTTTGCCATCCGATTTGGCTTTTTCAAAATACTCATCGATCAGACGGAATGTTTCTTCCGGTCCTAACTTATAGAAAATAAATCTGATACGTGCTTTATACTTATCCTTACGATTACCATGAGCATTGAAGAAATCCTTTAAGGCTTTCACCAGGGCATAAAGATCCTCGACGGGAATGAACTCTTTGTACAGCCAGCCTACCGACGGCTTTGAGCCTGCTCCTCCACCGACATAAACCTTAAAACCTCGTTTTCCATCTTTTATTTTCGCGACAAGTCCAACATCATTGATATTCGCGTAATCCTCAAAATTCTCGTCTGAAGAGAAAGCTATCTTCATCTTTCTCGGCATCAAATACGAATCAGCCTCAGGCACAACAGCATCCGTAAGTGCCATAGCATAAGGTGTGGTGTCAAATGTTTCGCTGCCGCTAATACCGGAAAACTCACTCACAAGTATATTACGGACGGTATTGCCTCCACCTCCCTTCGTTGCCAACCCAACACTCTGCAACTGTTCGAGCACCGTCTTTACGCTATCGAGTTCCAAATTAAGGATCTGAATCTCCGCGCGCGTAGTGATATGCAGCAAATCCGATCCGTTTGATTTTGCGATGTCTATTACTTTTATCAGCTGTTCAGGAGTGATAACTCCTCCTGTAGCACGGACACGTGCCATATAAACCTCATTCTTACGCTGCTCATACACACCCATCGGCACACGGAATGCCTTAAACTCCACTCCACTGACCGTATTATTCTGGTAACCAGCGGCAAGAGTTCCTAATTTCTCTATATCGTTTGATAATGTATCTGGTAACTTATACATAATTTTCAAGGATTAAAAAGAATTTGACGTTTAGAAACTGTTTTCTAATCAATTTTGTCGTGCAAACCCAATAGGATCGGAATCAACGTTTATGAAGGCCACACTCCTTGTGCTCTGGATCCTCCCACCACCATCTGCCTGCTCTGATATCCTCGCCAGGCTGGATAGCACGTGTACAAGGCTGACAGCCAATTGACGGGAATCCCTGATCATGAAGTTTATTGTATGGCACATGATTATCTTTTATATATATCCACACATCCTCCTCCGACCATTTTGCCAATGGATTCACTTTAATCAGATCGTTGTTGGAATCCCACTCCACCACATCTATATTGGTACGAGTGACTGCCTGTGACGCCCTCAGTCCACATATCCAGACATCCAAGGTGGAAAGGGCTCTCAACAGTGGCTCTATCTTCCTGCATCGGCAACATGCTTTGCGCAATTCCACACTCTGATAGAAAGCGTTCACGCCATGCTCTCTTACGTAGGTTTCCACTCCTGTATGATCTGGAGAATAAACTTCAATTTTGATGTCATATTTGTCGTTTGTACGGTCGATCAACTGGTAACATTCTGGGAACAAACGTCCGGTATCAATGGTGAAGACACGAGCATCTTTCTTAATCTTCACTGCCATAGCTGTGAGCACCTGATCTTCAAGTCCGAGACTTGATGCGAGCGCTATTCTGTTGCCATGTTTAGGCAAAAAATATTGCAGAATTTCCTCAGGTGTCGCGTTTTTCAACTCATCATTGAGTTGCTGGGCTAATTCTTCGTTCGTCATATTCACCTCCTATTCTACAATCATTCCGGCTCCCACAGTCTCATTTGTCCCTTCATCCACAAAGATTAACGAACCAGTCGTACGATTGTTTGCATATAAGTCGTAAGCAAGTGGTTTGGATACTTTCAAAGTGATTTTTGCTATGTCATTCATATTGATCTTTTGATCATCTGAGACATTCTCCAAAGTATTTATATTCACCTTATATTCGACAGCCGTCACCAGACCCTGTACCTCATCTGTGGCATGTCGGATAATATATTTTTGTCTTAATTGAAGTGGACGGTGGTTCAACCAGCATACCATCAGATCCACCTGCTGCCCCACATGCGGAAGTTCATTACTCTTTACTATTTGCGAACCTCTGCTGACATCCACGTCGTCAGCCAACGAGATACTGATACTTTGTGGAGCTTGAGCCTCATCAATCTGCTTAGTGCCCTCATCTATACGTGACACTGTTGATTCTGTGTAGGAAGGAAGCACCGTCACCTTATCTCCGACCTTGATTGTGCCACTTGCCACTCTGCCTGCATACGCACGATAATCAGGCCACTCCGCAGTCTGAGGTCGTACCACATATTGCACTGGGAAACGGAAAGGCAATTCATCAATTCCCTCCTTTAACGGCACTTGTTCGAGAAGATGAAGAAGAGTTTCTCCTTTATACCATGGTGTATTCTCCGACGCATTCACGACATTATCTCCCTTCAAAGCGGAAATAGGGATGAAGAAGACGTGTTTCAACCCCAACAATTCAGCGATATGAGCATACTCCTTTTTGATATTTTCGTAAACATCTTCAGAGAAATCCACCAAATCCATCTTGTTGATTGCCACTATCACATAGTCGATTTTCAACAAAGATGCAATATATGAATGACGTTTTGTCTGCTCTATAATTCCATTGCGGGCATCCACCAATATGATTGCGGCATCTGCCGTAGAGGCTCCAGTCACCATATTTCTTGTATATTCGATATGACCTGGAGTGTCAGCGATGATAAACTTGCGCTTTGGTGTGGCGAAATATCTGTACGCCACGTCGATAGTGATTCCCTGCTCTCTTTCGGCTCTTAGTCCGTCAGTCAGCAAAGCCAAATTGACCTCTGCGTTTCCAAGTCGTTCGGACGCTGCCTCAACAGCCTCCAACTGATCCTCGAAAATAGATTTAGAATCATATAAAAGTCGTCCTATCAATGTTGATTTTCCATCATCCACACTTCCTGCAGTTGTGAACCTCAACAATTCCATATCAAGATAACCTGTACCTTTTTCTATATTGCTCATAATTTAATTCCTTTCTAAAACGATATACGATAAACCTGAAACTTGAAACTTGAAACTTGAAACTTGAAACTTGAAACCTGAAACCTGAAACTTGAAACTTGAAACCTGAAACTAAAAATATCCAGCTTTCTTTCTGTCTTCCATTGCTGTCTCAGAACGTTTGTCGTCTGCTCTTCCACCACGTTCTGTGACTCTGCTAGATGCGATCTCATCAATAATATCCTCTATACTGTTTGCAGAAGACAATGTCAGTCCGGAACATGTAATGTCGCCGATCGTACGGCAACGCACCTGTTTCCTAACAACTTTCTCATTTGGTTTCAACTGCATGAACGGATAGTGAGCCAACCATACACCATCTCGCTCAAACACATCTCTTTCGTGTGTGTAGTAAAGGCTAGGCAATGGAATGTTCTCCTGAAGGATATACTGCCACACATCCATCTCCGTCCAGTTTGATATCGGGAAGACGCGGAAATGTTCACCCAAGTTTTTCTTTCCATTGAAGATATTCCATAGTTCAGGGCGCTGGTTTTTGGGATCCCACTGTCCGAATTCATCACGGTGGCTGAAAAACCTCTCTTTTGCTCGAGCCTTTTCCTCATCTCGTCTGGCCCCACCTAGAGCGGCATCAAACTTATATTTCTCAAGTGTGTCGAGCAATGTCACCGTCTGCAATTTATTACGAGAAGCATTGTAGCCTTTTTCCTCTACCACTCTACCCTCATCTATACTCTGCTGGACGCTTCCTACTATAAGTTTCACGCCAAGTCGATTTACCAAATCATCACGAAACTCAATAGTCTCGACGAAATTATGTCCTGTATCAATATGTAGAAATGGGAATGGTATTGGAGCCGGATAAAATGCTTTGTATGCCAAATGTGCCATAACAATAGAATCCTTACCTCCAGAGAACAGCAATACTGGTTTTTCAAACTGTGAAGCTATTTCTCTTATGACGAAGATTGCCTCCGACTCTAATTCTTTCAAATGTGTAATTTTCTGTGACATAGTTAATTTTCTTTCTTTAATTCTTGATTCCGAATACAAAATTACCGTCTATCCATCAGTTAGGAAATCGCAGTTGATAGGCATTCGTATAACATAAGTATGTGATATAGTCAATCTGGGCTCACTACAACAAAGGCATATCCGAATGCGACACCTTCTGTAACAAAAAACGAATCAAACGGATTAAACGGATGGGCTATCGTCCACTATCCGTCTAATCCGTTCAATCCATATTTATACTAAACAAAAATTACTTGGATTCCAATCTCTGAATAGCAGCATCTAGTTTTTCCTGTGGGATAGTGATATATCCGACACCCTCATTTGCATTCTGTCCCTCAGTCAACACATACTTCAAAAATGCCACAGCGACAGGATTTGTAGGGATTCCGTTAGACACAAGATATAGGTCACGTGCAGGAGGAGAAGGATACTTGCCATCTGCGATTGCCTTTGTCAAAAGATCCTTAGTGGCATAGAAATCCTCATCCGGATCAATCTGTCCATTCGCATTCGCGTCGACGGGAAGGACACGGATTCCAGGCAATGGTTTATGAGTATTGTTATCATAGGCATAACCGATGTTGTTAAGTCCAATTGAATTTATATTCTTCTGCACAGCATTTGCCACACCAGGATCACTATTAACTCCTTCACCTAGCAAATCCTCCTGATGTTTGCCAAGCCATTTAGCCCAAGTCTCGGCAGCACCACAAGCGTCGCTTCGAGTGAACACGGAAATGGCAGTCTCGTCTGCTGTTCCCAACAATTGTCCCCAAGTCTTGATAGCACCATTGATCCATATGTCTGTAGCCTGTTCCTGTGTGATTCCGTGCTTTACCAACTCTGCATAAAAAGGGTTTGCCTCATTTATTGTAGGGACAACGGCATCTTTAGCGACAGGGAAACCTAAAGCGCCTTTTGCTATCTCAGCCTCACTCACCTCACGGCTTACCATTCCGAAATCCACCTGTCCGGCAAGAGCGTCTGTCATTCCTTTTCCTGCTCCTCCACCCTCAACATCTATTCTCACATTTGGATGAATCTTCTGAAAGTCCTCAGCCCATTTCACCGCCAATGGATAAAGTGCGAATGCTCCAGAAAGTGATGCGCGTCCACTCAACTCACCACCATTCGACTGTGTTTCCACATTCTTATTACCGCCGCAAGAGACAGCCAACGATAATAACAAAAATCCTAAAAGGGATGGAAATAATTGTGTAAAAATCTTTCTCATGCTGTAATATGTTTAATTTGTTAACCGTTTATCTAAATAACAAGGATGATTTGCTTAGAATTTGACAGACAACTGAGCTTCAACAAGAGACGCATTGTCCTTATTGCTGTTTGAGTAATCAGTCAAAATATAGTTGGTTTGCAGACGGATATGCTTGTTGAGTATCCAATTGAAACCGATTGTGATATCATTCTGGATATCAGTGTCCACACTTTTGTCTTTCTGATAATATGAATAGCCTACAACAGGTTGGAAGCGACGCGAGAATGTATATGCTGCGATAATGAACGCTCCCTGTTGCTCTGTATCGTCAGTCTTTCCATACAAGTATTCCGAACGGACAAACAGATCTCCACTATTAACTGTGAACCCAGCTGAAGTACGATTACGTTTGATTGCATTTTCATTTATATCATGACCAGCCGCGATAGAGTCTGCTGGCACAGCTTTTGGAGTATAATGTCCGAGATACTGACCGACCTCAAGTTGCAACTGTTTGATTGGATTATAAGTCAACAGCAATGCGACATTCTTATATTCGTCATTATCCTTTATATTTATGCCGTTACCATTATATAATCCTAGCTTATATGTGAAGACATCATAACCTTCCTTATTTCCTACCTTACCCCAGAAGCGGATACCCACGTCGCGAGCATTTGCCGACAATCCACTGACATCACTATATGCATGAAGTTTGTTTACAGCTGTCGGACGCTCAATCGTGTACATTGAGGCTGGACCTTCTAATCCTTCCTGCGAGTAGGCAACCTTAAACTGACCGATCTGGATATTGAATGCCTTGGCTGGTTTGAAATTTACATATGCGTCTAGGATTTTAGGAGATGACTCCCATTCTGCCTGAACTCGATAATCCACGAATTTTCCGAATTCACCAGCGAAAGACACACGGACTCTACGTATATCAAAGCTGTTTGGTTTTGTCTCCTGTGAATCATAGAAGTAACGTGTTTGAATCAATCCCGAAACTTTTGGAACAGAAGGTTTGATACCCTCAAGGCGAGATTTATGCTCTTTCTTTGCTGTGTCAGAAACTGCAACAGCTTCCTGGTTTTGCGAGCTCACCGTGTTTGCTGAAAATATCAGTGCTGCGGCTGCGATAATAGTTTTTAATTTTTTTCCCATGTCAATCTTGTTTTTGTTTTACACTGCAAAGGTAGAGTCTTCGTAAGGGCTGGGAAATAACGTTGTAAGGGTAATCGTATCGCATTTGTAAGTGGAATAGCATCACATAAGTTTGGGATAACGTCCAAGCAAAACGATAGTATTCAATCCATTAACACATAATCCCCGAAAGTCTTTCCTGACTTCCGGGGATTTATATAATTAATCACTAACGACTTGAGGTATAACAAAAAAAATAAGTTTTTAGACCCAAACATTTGCCTGACAAAATCATTTTTCATAGATTTGCAGAAAATATTCCTTTAAGAATAAGAAATTAACCAAAGTAAACTAATTGATTACTCTTGACAAAAAATAGGATTAATTATGGCAACATTAACAATAAAAATACCAGCGTCTAATCCAATGGACATTGCAGAAATACAGAAAAAACTCTCTGTATACGCAGAATGTTTGGTTAAATCGCTAAAAAACAAGAAAATTCAAACAACACCTTCCGAATCCCTATCTTCTATTTATGGAATAGGAAAATTAGATGGAGAGACTTTAGAAAATTTGAAAGAAGAAGCATTTTCTGAAAGATTTAAAATATGAGGGTATTTTTTGATACAAATGTAATATTGGAATTCTTGCTTGAAAGAGAAAATTTTGACGATGCTAAAAGAGTTGCCGATATGGTGGATAGAGGCGAGATTCAAGCTCTTTTTTCAGGTTTAACGTTTGACACAATCACTTATGTGCTTGATTTGTGTTTCAAGAAAAAAGGAATGGATAAATCCACAAGAATCCAAACACTAAGAAGAACCTTAAATATTCTGCTTGCAAAATTTGATGTTGCTGTAGTCACAAAGGATATTTAACGCAAGCTTTGAACGACAATAAATTCGAGGATATCGAGGATAGTTGTCAGCATCAAATCGCTTTTAGTGCAGGATGTGATTGTATTCTGACATTCAACAAAAAAGATTTTGTCTCATCTTCTTTGGCAGTTATGACCCCAAAGGAATTCTGTGACAAAGTCTCTTCCTTATAACTCATATTTACCGGACATAGGCCATTAACACATAATCCCCGAAAGTCTTTCCTGACTTCCGGGGATTTATATAAACATAAACAATAAAAACAAAGTTCAGACTATTATTCCTGTACAGCTTGCACTATATCTTCGTAAAGATCATCCACATGCTCAAGCCCCACTGATATACGGATCGTAGTGTCGAGCACATCCATGGCTCTACGCTGAGAACCAGAAAACGTGCCAAAGATTGTTGATGCCGTATGGATTGCCAACGAACGGTTGTCGAAGAGATTACTTGCACGGTGGATCACCTTCAGTCTGTCTATAAACCGTAGAGCAGAAGCTTTGTCGGCAAGATCAATTGTCAACATTGCACCAGACGTGTTGCCATACTGTCGCTTTGCTATCTCATAGAACGGATTGTCGGGCAATCCTGTGTAATTGACTCTCTTTATCTGCGGCACTTTCTGCAATCGTGTCGCCAACTCCAACGCATTCGACGACTGCACTCGATAGCGGGCATCCAGCGATTCCAACCCCACCGTCTGCATATAAGCCGCATGAGGAGTCATATATCCTCCAAGATTGAAGAGAAGTTCGTATCTGATTCGTCTGTTGAAGACGGGGAACGTGCCATAATCAATCACCAATCCACCAAGACTTGTCGCCCCTCCCGACACATATTTCGTGCTGCTCACCACCTGCACATCCATACCAAGCGACCGTCCATCAAACTCCGTGAATGGGATCAACGTAGTGTCGGCTATCACCGGCACATTGTGTGAGTGTGCGACGTCGGCGAGCATTCCCACATCCGCCACCTCCATCTGCGGATTTGTGATGATTTCAAAAAACAAAGCGCATGTCTTTTCGTCGACAGCATTACGCACAGACTCTTCTTCCAGCAAATTCACCTCTCTCACCTCTACACCAAAATTGCCGAGAGTGTTGCGGAACAAGGATACTGTATTGCCAAACAGATGGTTGGATGTCACTATATTTGTACCTGCCTTAGCCACAGCCATTATAGCATTGGTGATCGCAGCCATGCCACAATTGAACGCAAACACATTAGACGCATCTGTAAGCGACTTCACTCTCTCCTCAAAGAATGTGACAGTCGGATTCATTATTCGTGAATATTCCGGATCAAGCACTCGTCCACAGAAAACATCACTCATGTTTTTGGCTGAACCGAACTCAAAACTTGCACAGTGATACACAGGCATACTGAGCGCGCCGTACGCATCCGGTTTCTGATAATTTGTGCTGGTAGCTATTGTTTGTTTTTTCATTTTTAATTACGAATTATAAATTACGAAAATGCGCCATCCAAATATCTTTTTGTCAGTTCATTCTGCGGATTATTGAAGACATCACGCGCTGGACCTTGCTCAACGACTTCCCCAAGATACATGAATATCACATGGTCCGCCACACGTTGAGCCTGCTGCAACGTATGTGTCACCATCACAATCGTATAGTCACGTTTCAAATCCACAAACAGTTGCTCAACCTTTTTTGATGATATCGGATCAAGTGCCGAAGTGCTTTCATCCGCAAGCAACACCGACGGTTCGACCGCCAACGAACGAGCCAAACATAATCGTTGCTGCTGGCCTCCAGACAAACGTCCGGCAGGTGCGGACAAACGATCCTTCACCTCATCCCACAAGCCGATACTTCGGAGGTAGTGCTCCACCACAGCATTCAGTTTTTCCTTATTTCGAATTCCATGTATACGGCATCCATAGGCTATATTGTCGTATATAGACATCGGCAACGTACATGGACGCTGCGGCACCAAGCCAATATGACGACGCAATTCTATAAGGTCTGAGCCATGCGATTTCACAATGTTGTGGTCACCAAGCAATACGTCTCCACTTATTTTCACACCTTCTGTAGTGTCGATGATTCGATTGAATGTACGCAACAAGGTGCTCTTTCCACAACCAGAAGGGCCTATGATACATGTGATCTTATTTTTGGGGATGGTCACGTTCACATCCTTTAAAATATGAGCATCACCTATATGAATATTAAGACCACGGACTTCTATGCCGTTGTGTTCAATTTTTTCAAATTTCTGAGTTGGATTGAATTCTGCCATATTTATTCTTTTATTGTATTATCAAATTCACAATGCAAAGGTATCTTGAATAAGAAAGGAAGACAATCGCATACGTTTGTGATAGAGTTCACAAATAGTTGTTATTGTAGCAGGATATTACAACATATAATTTTGCAAATGAAATTAGAATTTAGTCTTAAATATGATCAGCGTAATAGTCACATTGTATAATCAGGAGAACACTATCATCTCCGCTCTTCAATCATTGGTGGCACAGACTGCCCAGCAGTGGGAATGTGTCATAGTGGATAATGCATCATCTGATGCTAGCGAACACCAAGTCCGTTCCTATCTTATAGACAGGCGAATGCGGTATATCCGCTTAGAGCATCATGTTTCAACCAAAGAGGCTAGAGAAATAGGTTTGCAGAACACCTCTGGCGAGTGGATAATATTCGTAGATGCCGCAGACTACTTGAAATCCAATGCCTTACAAGCTCTCTATCTTGCAGTCAAAACCTACGGCACAAAATGTGGAGCCGGCAATTATGGAGTGGTACGAGATGGAGAAATAAAGCCGCACAGCTATGATCCGGCAGGAAAAATATATCAGAAAGACGTTGCAAAAGGAAAATTATCTGTGGTGACGGGAGCCTCCATCTTCAGCCGAGAAATAGCAGATCAGCCTGAGAGTTGGAAAGAGCACGACTTCGCATACACAGACCATCTGATACTCATCAGTGGAGAAGAATCAGAACCACTTGTCGAAGAATATAACAGACCGTGGTGGAAAAAAATTTTTAATTGACAGAACAAATGAAATATAGAATAATAAAAGACAAGGTGGCAGGTGGAGTCATGACTTTTTTCACTCTGCTGTCGCTCATCCTTTTGGTGGCGATGGCGGTAGGACTATGGCTAAAGTCTGCCGACATACTGGAAGAGCACTCAATGTGGAATCTGCTGACAGCGTCGGAATGGAAACCGATGAGAAACCAGTTCGGATTCCTCGCATTCATATCCGGCACATTCTATGTGACAGGAGTGGCGACAGTTATCGCTTTGCCGACATCACTATTGATGGCAATATTTCTGACGGAATATAGCCGCAGCACAGTACGCAGATATATCTATCCGTTGCTTGACATTCTGGCATCACTGCCATCTGTGATATTCGGAGTGTGGGGCACATTAGTAATCGTACCAATTGTCAGCGACATAATAGGGCCTGCAGTCGGGACAGCGACGTCTGGCTACACTCTGCTCTCAGGAGCTGTAGTGTTGAGCGTGATGATTCTGCCGCTGTTAGTGAGCCTATTCACGGAGATTTTAGGCAATGTGGAGATTGACTTAAGAGAAGCGTCACTTGCACTTGGAGCCACACGTTGGCAGACCACCAAACATGTTGTGCTGAAAAAAGGTTTGCCCGGCATCATCGCATCGACGGTGCTTGCTATCAGCCGAGCATTGGGAGAGACGATAGCCGTGCTGATGGTCTGCGGCAACCTGATCATTATTCCAGACTCATTGCTCGACGCTTGTTATCCTATACCAGCATTGATTGCCAACAATTATGGCGAGATGCTGTCACTTCCGCTTTATGAATCAGCACTGATGTTTGCGGCATTCATATTGTTTTTTATAGTTTTAGTGTTCAACCTCGGTGCTCGTCTGTACCTTAAAACAATCAAAACAGAATGAAAAAGGCAAAATATATAGAAGAGAAGATTTTCCGTTTTCTAATGGTTCTATCCCTTATCCTCGTAGCAGGCTTTGTATTCAGCGTATTATGGAGCATCTTCAGCAAAGGAATACCTGTATTGACATGGGAGATGGTGACTTCATTGCCAGGATCCGGCTTCTACGTTGGAAAACAAGGTGGTTTTCTCAACGCCATCGTAGGATCAGTATACATTGTGCTAGGGGCCACATTTTTGGGACTGTTGATAAGCATTCCCGTCGTATTCTATTTAAGTGTTTATCTAAAAAAAGATTCGCGTTTCGGATCCATCGCCCGATTGGCATTCGACGTGTTGTTTGGAGTGCCAAGCATAGTCTACGGAGCATTCGCATTCACAATCATGATTGTTGTCGGGATACGAGCTTCCCTGCTAGGAGGTATTCTTGTTGAGACGCTGCTTATAGTCCCAATTTTAATAAGGAGTATGGACGAAGTGGCTCGCACAATTCCGAAAGAGTTGCTGGAGACAGCATATTCACTAGGAGCGACCAAAATAGAGACAATCGGAGTCGTGATCCGACAAATCGCCCCTGCCATTGCCACAGCCACTCTGCTCTCAGTCGGAAGAGCCATGGGAGACGCTGCCGGAGTTATGTTCACTGCCGGCTTCACCGACTATATTCCGGAATCGCTTACAGACAAAGCAGCCACACTTCCGTTGTCTGTATTCTTCCAACTGTCAGCCCCACAGATTGAGGTTCAAAACAGAGCATATGCAGCCGCCGTAGTACTTACCGTGATAATTCTGATCATCAGTCTGTCTGGACGTTTCATCATGCGCTATTTCTCGAAAAACAAAGTGTGAAGATATCCATCAGTTTACTCCAAACACATATTTTTTTCACCAATATAAAATACTATGAATAAAGCCAAGAGTGGGCCAAACTAAATTTGGTAATTATCCTAAAAAATTATATCTTTGCAGCAAAGGATGGCTTTATTCTGACATGATTATTTGTCTTTGGATTGTCATAACAATGTTATTTGGAATTTCTGACACTCAAATCAGTGTCAGCCAAGAAAACATTGTTGTGAATGAGACAGAGAATGAAGGCATAGTCAAACCGTGTGACAGTCATGGCTTTTTGTTTGATGGAGAACAATTGCCATACAGTGTGTTATTATCCGCCCACGACACACAACATTTTGGCAGCAGCTCCCGTCATTCCCGTCACCACACATTAGGAGGAGGCAAGACAGGAAGATTCGCCAACTACTGGGAAACAAACAACTCTTATTATCATTTATATTTTCTTAGTGTTTTCTTTCTTTGTGCCTGCGTATTGGCTCAAAGAAAGAGTGCGTCTCCACGATTCTACTATGTCATTGTGTTGAGACGTTTCCTTTGTTAGGTGCTTTTTCTAAATCAATAGAAAAAGAAAAAAATTATTCACAAACCTATCAAAGAAACAATCAAAATGGCAAATATCAAGAGTTTACAGATGTGGAGCGACATCTGTAGAGACAATCGTATCAATGTTTGCAAGTCTTTTTTCGGCTTGTCGACCACAGTGAAATATGTTCCGACGGGAAGCGTCGTAGATGTCAAGAGGGTAAAATTGAGCAAACAGGACGGAGAACGATTGCTCAAAATCATGCAAACGGCTCATGACAACATGAACAAAGCAGTTGAAAATTTCCGTCTTAACGGGATTCCAAACGGAAATTATATGCTGGAGGCTTGCTGTTCACAAGATGCTTCATATGTCGCGATGCATTTATTGCAATACAAGCCATCCGACTACGACTACAAGCCTGTATCTGACATCATTGTTTATGAGGGAGAAGAGGCAAAAATCATAAATCAAATTTTTTAATCAACTGTCCGCCGTCACATGGGTTGTGGCGGCGGACTTAAACACTTTCAAATCATTATGACTTTAACTCCAGAAAATATTGTTTTCATGGGAGCCATACTCGTCTTTGCGAGTATTTTCATCAGCAAATGGGGCTATCGTTTTGGCATTCCCACACTCCTGCTGTTCCTTTTCACCGGTATGCTATTCGGTGTGGATGGATTAGGATTGGAGTTCGACAGTCACGAAAATGCGCAACTTATTGGCATGCTCTCACTTAGTGTCATCTTGTTCTCTGGCGGAATGGAAACAAAATTTCACGATGTAAAACCGATCCTTCCACAAGGGCTTGTGCTTTCCACAGTTGGAGTCATGTTGACGACGGGAATAACAGGTCTGTTCATCTACTTAATATCGGAATGGACAAGTCTGGACATAGGATTGTCATTGCCACTTTCTATGTTGTTGGCAGCCACAGTATCGTCCACAGATTCTGCATCCGTATTTAATCTTCTACGATCACAAAGTATTGGTTTGAAATATAATCTGCGTCCGACACTTGAATTGGAAAGCGGATCAAACGACCCAATGGCATATGTTCTCACGATTGCTTTAGTACAGGCTATTGTCTCTGCCGACCAATTTTCTGGATTGGGACTGGCTATAGAAATTCTTATTCAGTTAGCGGTCGGAGGAGTGTTGGGATATGTGCTCGGACATGCGTCGGTATGGATTGTTAATCATATCAACCTACCCAATTCGTCACTCTACTCAGTTTTAGTGTTGAGTATGATCTTCATAATATTCACCCTTACCGACCAATTGAAAGGGAATGGTTATCTGGCTGTCTACGTGGCTGGTTTAGTGGCAGGCAACAACAGATTGTTATACAAACGAGAAATGAACTCATTCATGCAAGGAGTGACATGGCTTCTACAGATTGTCATGTTCATCACACTCGGTCTGCTTGTCAATCCGCATGAAATGTGGAGTGTCTTACCTGTCGCCATTGCAATCGGACTCTTCATGATGTTCGTCTCACGACCAGCAGCTGTTTTTCTATGTCTGGCTCCATTCAATATGCCAGCAAAAGCGAAACTTTTTCTGTCGTGGGTCGGGCTTCGTGGCGCGGTGCCAATTATCTTTGCCACATATCCGGTGATTGCTGGAATTGAGAATGCCTACTTCCTGTTCAACGTCGTTTTTGTCATCACTCTATTATCATTGCTGTTGCAGGGCACGACCATCACAATGTGTGCCAATTGGTTGGGATTATCCACCGTCGAGCCGAAAGACGGAAATGACTTTGGCATTGAACTTCCTGAAAAATTAGAGTCACAACTCTCTGAAATAATACTGACGGAGGAGACACTCGCAAATGGCAACCGTCTCTCCGACATGAAGTTTCCGGAGGGAATGTTGGTGATGATGGTTAAAAGAGGAGAAAGTTTCATTGTGCCAAATGGGAAATTGGAATTGCAAGTTGGCGACAAACTGTTGACCATTGCACGTCAGAAAGGATAGGTTCTGTCCTATAAAAAGACGAAGACTTTCTCTTAAAAACTCCTAGCCTCTGTGTTTATTATAAATGCGTTCGCCTTCGGCTCGTACTAGTGTGGAGAGCAAGGGCGTTCCGCCCTTTGCAATCCTCGACACTATAGCCCAATTATTATTTAGCATTCCTCATTTAAATAAAGAAGTCAGTTTCATCCACAAGTCCAGCACGCAAAGCATATTTCATAGCGTCATGAGCACAGTTGACATTCAGTTTGCGAAAAATATTCTTTCGGTGGGAATTGATAGTGTGAATACTTGAAAAACGTTCAGCGGCAATTTCCTTCGTCGTTTTTCCCTGAGCGATAGATTTCAGCACCTCACGTTCAGTCTGGGTAAGATCATCCTTATGCATATCCTGAGCCACGTCGCGCACAAGTATAATTTGCAAAGCCTGCTGGAATATATATCGTTCGCCACGCACAGTATAACTCATAGCTTCACGAAGTATGTCGAGAGAAGCATCTTTGTAGACGACTCCGATACGTTGAGAATTGTATATGACATAACGTAAAAAATCAGGTGTCAACTCATCAGAAAGCAACAGAAAAGTGACGTTGCTGTTACTCTCACTCAGGATGACAAGCTGCTCACAATCAGAAAAATCAAAAAGCGTGTAGTCTAACACAACAACAGTCTGGCTTTTATCACGGAGTAAAGCCCTCAACTGCTGACAATTGGAAGCAAACTCTATTTCTGGAGCACCGCCAGAATAATCAGGCAGAGCACGTATTATCGTCTCTGTCGCTAATGCAGTAAGTGCTTGATTGTCTGCTATAATCACACGTTTCGCTTTCATCCTAAATCAAATTTATTCGTCGATAGTTTAATTTCTTATTTGATGCAAAATTAGGCAAAAAAACAGGAAGCACTACAAAAAGCAAATAATATAGATTATTTTTCTACAAAACATCAAATCTTATAAAAACATCTTCTCTAAACAGACAAAAAACGCCAGACAAAAAGGAATAAAGAAAAGATGTAGCGTCTTCCAGACGCATTAGTCTCGCACATCCTCCTTATACCCCGCACATCCTCCTTATACCCCGCACATCCTCCTTATACCCCGCACATCCTCCTTATACCCCGCACATCCT
>OCTW013368744.1_pt1 | contig 38647 bp, 49 predicted proteins | sample 1539671 | NCBI WGS metagenome assembly OCTW01 (sample SAMN02144230, study PRJEB22623) | gut metagenome | biome: sheep rumen | host: Ovis aries | place: New Zealand
CCTTGAAGTCCGTCCACGTTGCTTCTGATCCTGTCTTCGGATTCCATCCGTACCATCCCGGGCATTGTTTCGAACACACGTCCCAATGCCGCACGACGTTTGATGCCGGCACTCCATGCAGCGCCATCAGGTACTTCGTCAGCGCCATGGCCTGCGTGATGGTCTTTGCTGTGATCGCTCCGTTTTTGCTGCACATCTCGATTCCGATGCTGTTTTTGTTCGTGCATTTGCCGAACAGATTGCCGCTGCCGTAGTTCTTTCCGACGTGCCACGCAGCCGCAGTATCCTCAACCGACTGATAGATCGATGTCTCATCCACGAAGTAATGTGCCGATGCTCCCCGGTTGCCGGTCGCGAAGTAGTTGGCATTGTTTTTGGCTGTATCGGTCTGGTTGCCAGTGTAATGCAGCACGATGTATTTGATCGCATTTCCTGATCTGCTCTCAAAGTTGTATTTGCTGATCATCTTTGTGATCTTCGGTTTCTCAATCACTTCCACACTTCCTTTCGATACATCTACTTTTTTTGTATCGTACTTCGTGAGATCCCACTTCTTGATCACGGCCACATTGTTACTTACGTAACTCGCGCTAGTGGCATACCCGGCATCCTTGAGCGCCTGTAGGTACTCTTCCGGATCTGTGACTGCCCGGGCTCTGTCGTAATTCGGGATGCTGATGAACTGTAGGTATCCCTCGACGCCGTCTTCCATCGATGCGAAGCCGAACCAGTTGTCTACGATTTTTATATACTTCCCACCCTGCAGCTGCTCTCTGGATCCATCTTTGAACATCCCGGAGCTGCAGCTGACTCTGTTCGGTCTATATTTAAGCCCGAAGTAATTATGATGCTTCGCCTTGTTACTTGTGCCATAAGCAGATTCCAGGCATGCCTGTGCAATGATCGCGGAGTTGACGCCATAGCCATACTTTGCGGTCATCTTCTGTACGATCGGGGCTATTTTCGATACAAAATCCTGTTGATTGCTCATAGGCAGCCTCACTTTCCGTCATCAATATCTGCAGCTGCAGTATTCACTGAAATCTTTGATGTATTGTATGCGTCGAGTGCTTTTTCCAGTTTGTTCACCTTCTGATTCAATTCTGAGATGTCGTCATTCAATATTGCAGTACTAACATTGTTCACGACATTCTTGACAAACTTTGGAAGCGGGACGCCCATCTTGTCGAGGTTCTCGAGAATGCTCATCAGCTCCATTATGATCAGGTAAAGGCTGACGGCTTTCATGAGGTAATCCGGCAGGGTCATGCCGTGGGTGAAAAGAATTCCGAGCAATAAAATAGCGATCTCTCCGGCTTTCTTAACCAGACCAGACCGCATCACGGATGACTCGAAGTTCTTTTCTTTGAATATAGCATTGATTAGTCCTGTTACGATGTCGATGCCCATAAGAGCAAGTGGCAGGAACAGAATCCACAGTGCGTTTGAGAAATGGAGCTGTTTGATGATGTTAATTGTTTCCATATAAATCTGGTTTCCTTCCTTTTTAAGCAGTGCGTTTCCAATAGAATTTATCGCATACGCTATCCAGCATTGTACCGTAATTTTGAACGTTCATATCATTTTGATCACCTCTTAGAGTGATGCTAAAAATAGTTCAAAGGTTACGGTCTCATCAGTAATTGCCGTTGCATTAAAGTTGCGTACGTATGCGTGACATGTGATTGTGTTGCCGCTTGCGCCGTCTCCGTCAACACCAAAGGTATTTATGCCCGTTGCGACTGCGTGATTAGTCGATACCTGCCTGACGCCAATTACATGGGTATACGGAGCGGGCATCGTAAATGTTGCTTGGCACAGCGCACCAGTATTTCCCTGGATGGTTGTTTTTGCCGTTGTCACAGAATAATATCTTAACAGTGTGTTCGTTCCGCCACTCAGTTTGATTTTACCGGCAAGATTTAAGTTTCCGTTCCAGTCAACTGTTAGGGCGTTTTTGCGGTATGTATCCGCAGTGCCGTTACCGATAATAAAGGCATATGCCCCAAATTGATCGGCATCACCTCCACCTGTATCCAGCGCATTGTATCTGCCAATAACCGTCTGGGCTCGTCCATATGCTATCGTGCCAACATTCTGGGCGTGTGAATAGTAACCTCTTGCCGCAGTATCATAACCACTTGCAAAACCATACGGGCCTTTTTCGTAATCGCTTCTCACATATCCTAGTTCGTAAAAAGGCGTCTTTTCAGTCACGTCATAATCAACATACAGGCTGTAATATGTCGTGTCTGTTGGAGACACTTCGCTTCCGGAAAAATGGACGTGCCACACCGTAAACGTCTCATCACCATCGTACTCGATACTGATCGGGATAAAAGCCCCGTCGTAGTTATATTCACAAACATCCTGCCCAGAATCCGCTGTACCGTATGTGAACTCCGCATCGGTAAAGGTTAAAGACTTACCATGTGTTCCGCCCGCTCCACGAAGTTTTACCTTGATCGTTGTCCCCTGCGTTACATTTCGCAAGCCATCTACTGTAAATGTTGCTACATCATTGATGCTTTGCATTGATATGTCATGCGGGTATACATATATGCGGTATACGGACGCTGTGCTACCGTCATCCGATATTCGTAAAAGGAACGTTCCATCAGCTGTTGATAAATAAACACTGCCTGAGCTAAACTGCGCCAACTCTGTCAGCCCATCCCTGACCACAACGCCATTCGACCTTGCCAACAGGTTGCCGCTTGACGCGCTTCCTATTCTGGCTTCCGTACCGTAACTTGCGACGGACTCGCCGTCTCGAATAATATCTACATCACTACTGATATGAATTCCATTTACCCCGGTATCTGTAGGCTGTGGATCAGATGTGTCATACTCATGTACAAACACACCGTCGTTAGATACTTCGGTCATATATCCCTTGGCGTTGTTTTTTGCCTCATTAATATCCATCCCGATCTTCCCGGTATCATACAGCGCTGTTTCTTTTGTATAAGTAGGCATTTTGATCGCTCCTTTCTTATGATGGCGGCGTGAATGTGCCTATAACATGTCCGCCGTAACCGAGATTTGTGATGGTGACTGTGCATCCCCGGTTGGTGTTAGTTGTCAGGTTCACTTCCGATCCGTCAATCAGCCGGTACTTCCAGCCAAAACAGGAAACGGCATAATTGGTGGTTACTTCTTGCCCCTTCAAATATACGTGCGGTGTGAATGTCGCCACTCCATTGCTGATAGAATATGTGTGGTCGTAGATCAGAGTGCCATTGACTCCTGATAGTGCAGTATAGGCCGTACCGTTAGCCGTATTCGCCAGATCGTAAGCCGTCTTTACCGCCGATGGTGTGGCTGCTTCAGTTGTGGAGGTGCTGTTGGTGGCGGAATTGAGCTTGGTGATGCCATGCTTAGATGTAGTAGCAAAGTCATCAGAGTATTGTCGAACGCTTCCGTCCTTATACCAATAGATCGGATGATTAAGTGCCAAAACCAATCTGTATGGCTTTGTGTCTTCATATACCCTGCCAAGATAGATATATAGCATACCGTCATCAGTCGTTGGTAAAGTTTGTGCTAATGGAGCACTGTGCAATTTCACTAGTCCATTCCCTTGTGGAACAACAACTAAATATAACGGTAATCTTGCGGTCAGAGTGCTATCTACATCATAACCGCCGCAATTAAACGAATATCGTAAATCGCACATAAACTGTCTATACCAGTTTCCGCTTCCAACATTCGCTCCAGCCACTGCTGTTCCCGTTGAATTCCAGAAGAATATCTCCCCAAAAGGATCAAAACTGTCTGTCATCAACGCTTTGTTTGTCGCAACGCTATTGTTGACGCTATTTATCGGTATCACCTGTCCGGTGGGATCGGTTACACAAAACTGATAACGATACAAAGCATTCTTGGTGGTTCTTGATGCGTAATATTCACGATTGTAATAGTTTACGTCGTTATCATCGCCCGTCTCTCGCAAACCGTTATTAACGAAATCTAGTTCAGTATATGCGTTATAGTTTGTAGTTCCAGTCCCTGGAATTTCGGCATATTTCAAACAAGAATCGTAAAACTCAAAGGAGCAATTCTCCGTTTCAAGTATCTCTACCTCAATGGTCCGCTTATAGTTCGTATCTATCGGAACGTATGCTGAGTAAAATCTCACACCAATAGAATGTCCATAACCGGCATTAAATCCGGCTTCTTTCAATCGGTATAACTCGTGGTAATAACAAATATAGTATGCGCCGATCGTGTTGATCGAATAATATGCTTTAAAATCACCAGCTCTGCCAGAGATCATAACATCAGCCATCTGGTTGTAGTTTGTCTGTCCAGGAACATATACTCGAATTTTATACTTAATTCGCCAATATTCATTCCATACGGCAGGTTTTACAGACCCAAAAAAGAATGTGGCATTTGCCCAGTTATTAGCCGTACCGATAACGCCCGTAAAAGTCTTGGATTGCATAGGCTTAATATGGTTTGTATATACTGAAATATCGTACTCACTATTATTAGGAAGCTTGATCTTGCTAATGTCAGCCATATCTCACCTCCAAATTATGACGTTGTAACAGTTCCTGCAGTACCGGTAAATGTCGGTTTGCTGACTGTTCCGGCCGGTGTAATATCCACTCTGCCGGTTGCGGATGCGGTATAAGTCGCCAGAGAAGCGGAATTAGCAATGGTGCCGCTGACGCTCACATCACCCTCATCGCCGGTAAACTCAGGCTGAGAAACCGTGCCCGCCGGTGTGAATGTACCGGTCATGGATTTTGAAGCAGTACCAACAGTCGCTGTGACATACTTGGCTGTGCCAGTGAATGTCGGTGTACTTACTGTACCTTCAGGAGTAAATGTGCCCGTCATCGATTTTGAAGCAGTTCCAACCGTAGCCTTCACATACTTGGCTGTGCCAGAGAATGTGGGCTGTGATACAGTTCCAGATGGTGTGAATTTGCCCGTAGATGTATTAGCCGTGCCGGTGAAAGTATGATGGGCATAGGTCTTAGTTCCGGTGAATGTCGGCTGAGATGACTGGTATGCCGCATCTCCATTCTTAACAGTCACATTTGATGTAGTGATAGAATCGCCGGTTGTCTCGACAAACTTGGAAAGCGATAACGTCTCGCCAGACACCGAACAATATACTAACTCCCCAGTCGCAGTCCCTGCCGCAGGAGCAGATACCGACATGTCTGTTACAACCGTCTTGGATGTCGGGTTCTTGATCGTTGTTGTGGAACCGGCCGTCTTTACGCTGATCGTCGGCGTGCTTACGGTTCCAGCCGGAGTGAAGTTTCCGTTTGCTCCCGTTGCTGTGGTGTTGTAAGTTGTGGCAACTGATCCCGTGGCGGTACCAGACACGCTTAAGTTTCCTTCAGTGCCGGTAAAAGTCGGCTGTGAAACCGTACCTGCAGGCGTAACGTCAGCTTTACCCGTTCCGCTCGACGTATCAGATGCCAAAGTGACACTGTTCGCAATGGTTCCTGATACTGACACGGTTCCTGCTGTACCTGTGAATGTCGGCTGAGAGACAGTTCCCGCAGGTGTTACATCAGCCTTTCCGGTGCCGCTTGATGTACCAGCAGCCAGAGTCACGGTATTTGCAATAGTGCCTGACACGGATACGGTTCCTGCTGTACCCGTGAATGTCGGCTGACTTACCGTTCCTTCGGGCGTGAATTTACCTGTCATGGACTTGGTAGCTGTCCCGACAGACACGCCCAGATACTTCGCTGTTCCTGTGAAAGTCGGCTGACTTACCGTTCCCGCCGGGGTGTAAGACCCGGAAGCAGAATTCTTATAAGCCAGACTGCCAAGCCCTGACAGATCGCCAAACGCCTGCCATGCTGTGCCATTAAATATATACTCAGCGCTTCCATATGTAACGATGTTGCCCTTCTTAGATGTCACGTCTACATTATTGATTTTGATCGGATTAGTTGTAGCACCGTCGGTAAGAGCCGTTGTCGTCACACCAAGAAAATCGGTATAGTTCGACATCTCGTCGATCAGCTCTCTTGCGTGCGCGTCTTTGATGTCATACGTTGTACCAGACGGCAATGTGATTTTCGATATATCTGCCATTTTGAGTTTTCCCTTTACTTATGTGGTTGTGAAAACAAGCTGCTCTGTACCGGCGTAGTAGCACCGGACCTTCTCATTCCATGCCGCTCTCTCCGCTGCAGTGATGTGAACCGTGCTGTTCGACATATGGTCATTCCAGGCAGCTCTCTCCGCCGCAGTAATGTGCCTTGTCGTATCAGCTATATGCTCCGTAGCTACAGCGTCAGTAAAAGGCAGGTCAACAACATAAGCGTTGCCGTCTCCTGCCTTGATTCCCACTACAGCATTGCCCTGCGCGTCTCTCTGATGGTCTGTATACACATACAGGGTGTTTGGATCTGAAACCAGTGTGACCTGCGAGTTCCAGCCGGCTGTCGTGTTAAACAGCACCTGCTTATTCAGGTTGGCATTCAGATAATCCTGCAGCGTCTGAACCGTTATCAGGTGCTCGTCTTCAGCTCCAACAACCATCAGCTTTTCCGAACTGTACAGTGTCGTTGCTACTGAAAGATCACTTACCCTGACGGATTCTCCAGAAGGTGTTCGCCCTGTAAGCGTATGATTCTCGGAATCAGTCAGTGTGTCGTCCTCATATGTCAGCAGTTCAGAATTTGCATTTTGTGAAAACACACCTATGATGTGTGTCCCGTACCCCATCTCATCCAGCGGAACAGATATGGTATATCCGTAATTCACATACTGTCCGTCAACGAGATTTTTCAGCAGTGGCTGTCTTTGTTCATACCCTTCATTTTTGTAATACCAGGTGAACTGTTCCGGCTCATATGCTGTTTTGACATCTGTCCCGCCCCGGTACAGCATGGCCGTGAATGTGGCCACGCCGTTCCGGATCTCGTACGTGTGATCATATATCAGCGTGTTGCTTACCTCGGCAAGCATCTCCTGAAGTTTCTTATCGCTCCCAAGTATAATGTTGGAACCGCCGATCTGAATAGAATCCGGTGTCCCGTCATTATCGGAATCATAAAAAATGATATACGCATCTTCTCCGCCGATATACTGCGGCCTGGATGAATCAAACCGTATCGACTCACCATATGTAGCGACCACGGTCCCGCTGCCATCGTATACAAGCATCCCCGTATTGGACAGCAGCACTTTGTAATTCGCACCCAGTCTCGCCCTGGCATCATCTATCGTCTCACCTGATTCCGGGGTAACCGATCCGGTATTGATCCCGGAGGGAAGTACCCACAGGCCTCTTGATGTGACAGCCAGATGCGCCATGATAAATGACTGCATGGCTTCGTCTACAGTCAGCTCATAATAGTTGGTCAGCTGAGCTGCATCCGGAACAACGACCGGCGTGTAATCACCTGTGACGGAATCATATGTAAAATACACCTTGCCGCTCTGGATCTCTGTATCGGTTGTTTTGATAAATGAGCCGTGCTCGGACGCCCAATTCAGGACACCGACTACATCCTGGACGATCCCAAGTTGATCCAGTGCTGAGGTCGCGTACTTGTTGGCCTGCGTGGCCTGCGCTTTAGCTTCTGCAGCTTCGCTCTCTGCTTGTCTTGCAGCACCTGCTGCTACCCCTGCTTGTGTTTCTGCATTTTGAGCAGCTACAGCAGCTGTTTCAGCCTGGGACTGAGCTTCCGACGCTGAAGAAGCTGCATTATCTGCCGACGTTGCAGCCAGCCCTGCGGATACGGCTGCCTGAGCTGCACTCGTATCAGCAGCATCTGCAGATCTCGCTGCTTTGGCAGCCTCGGTTTCGGCATTTTCAGCTGCTGTTTTTGCTCTGGCTGCCTCTGCTTCAGCCGACAACGCAATTTTGACGGCCTTGTCAATCTGACTTGGTACCTGTGTATCATCAGGCAGTCCCGGAGCAATGACTTCCGTCTCAAATCCACCATCGAACGTGTGGATAATATTCATACACGGGACCACAAAGCTGTTTTCTTCTGTATCTGTTATCTGAAGAACATCCCACGGCTCCAGACGTGGATCACCAAGTGAAAGCGGAATAGTTCCCGGTCGATACTGTAATCCGATCATATTAGCTGCGAATTGGGAAAATGCCGACTCCGACATATATGGATTACTGATCGTGATGTTAACTGGATCGCCTGATCTATATGATATTTCTTCCGCGTCATCCGTTTCTTCCGAAACAATTACCTCTACGCCTGTTATATTTACGTCATAATCGGCAAATACTGGTGGTTCCAGCATAATATCTGCTCCATATGAAGCTGTTATCGTGCGCGGAAACTTATCTACGTATACATTCCCCTCTGCAGTTTCTGTCGCATAGCCACCAATGGTCGCAGCAATTAAAGCCAGTGCTTCTCTGCCTGTCAGGTTTTTCAGGGGCCCTTCAATTTTTGCACGACTATTTATATGCGGAGCGAACACAATGATTACACCGGTCTCTTCTGTCAAAATAGAAGCGACATGTCCAACAGTCGGGTTCCATATTCCAGATTTGAGTGGCATGTTCATTCTTGATGCGATACGCCCCTGTGCAGTAAATGATGTTCTATGCACATTTGTTTCGGGCTTCCCTGCCGTAAAATGTCCTAGCGTAATATAATCCCATACTGGATTGTCGAAGCTTCCCCTAACCTTTATCCCGATCTGAAGTTCCAGTTCAAGTCCTTCAACAGCGGTTCCGATATTATCAATTGTTGCTTCAAGATATGGGCAGAAACAGATCCCCGGTGAGAATTCCGAGGATCCGCAACTACCTTTGTATATTGTTATGCTTTTGATATCGCCAGTTATTTCATCTGTTCCATTCAAAAACCTGGCGTTAAATGTTCTGCTGTCTCGCTGCAGCATATTCTGAAATGAAGTTGAACAGTCTATCATTTTCCGGTCTCCTACTGCTGAATAACAGATACACTGGCATCTTTATAATAAGTAGTGCCCCCAAAAGTTCCCAGAATTTCTCCGGTTAAGCTGCCTCTGTAGGATGTGATTGTGGTTGTGGATCCATCTACTATGATTGCAAAGGGATAAAAGCCACCACTCATGTTGTTTTTTATAGTGTTGAACTGAGATCTTGTCAGCACACCCCATGTAATATTGATCGTCTGTTTTTTCGCAACCACATCACCTATCATTTTACCGGTGCTTGATCTCCCTGTGTTGGAGCTCCAGATTATTTCATCGCTCGTGCTGATTTCCACTGGTGACGGTAATGTAATTCCATTTGCTGCTATAACAACCGACATGCTCCCCTCCTTCAGAATATGATTTCACACCGGCCCGTTGCCTGCGTATTTGCATTAATCAATCGCACGATTCTCTGTTTCAGACTGATTCCATCAATCTTAATGTCCAGATCAAGATTTTTCAGAATCTCGAGCATATCTCGAAGAATACTGATTACATCCGCAAGAGAAGCACCCCGGGAAGCTTCCTGCGCCTCCTGCGCGATCTTCAGAAGTTCACTGCTGCTTGCAGCAGCCTGAGTAACAACATTTGCAAGATGCGGTGTGTACCTATCCTGACTGTAAAACTTCAGGCCTGCAATTGCCTGTGCGACACCATGCGATACAGATGCAACTATCTGGTCATTATTCATAACAGAGGTGCTTCCCCTGATCGTACCAACCAGTTCCGGATTTCCGTTCTCTCGTGCGCGGAAGATCTGTCCGCCGGGTGGATTTCCGCCGCCTGCATAGCTCTGTACCGGACGCCAGAAACCGCCTCTATACACACCTCCACCTTTCTTTCCTTTTTTGATCCAATCCTGAAATTGCTTCCATTTTGAAGATACCCAATCCCATCCAGATGTTACAAATTTTAGTGTCATAGTGACCACTTTACTCTTAAATTGAGAAGCAACAGTTGTTAGAGTATTCTTTATTGTTGTCCATGCCCCAGCAGCTTTTGCAGTAAATGTTGCTGTTTTGCTTTTTACATTTTCAAAAGTTGTTTTTGCGTTTCGAGCAATTGTTGACCATGCACCACGTGAATTTGCAGAATATGTAGCAGATCTGTTTACAACCCACGTTTTAAGACTTTTTGCTTTATCGACAATTGAATCCCATGCTCCTTTTGCACGAGCCGTTATATTAGCTGTCTTATCCTTTATCTTATTAATTACGCTCGAAACATAACCTTTCAACGTTTTCCAGTCGCCAGAGGCTTTTGCTTTGAACTTATAGACCTTCTTCTTAGCCGCTTTCGTAAGACTTTCTGTAACATTCCTTATTGTACCCCATGCATTACCAACCAGTTTTCCCGTTACATTAACAGCTGTAGAAAATGCTCCTCCAACGTTCTTAGAAACCCAGTCCTTTACAGTTGTCCAGCCACTCTTTACAAGGCCCACTGCCAGTTCAACCTTCTCCTTGGCGCTTTCCATTGCGTTTTTGATAGGGGAAATGATGTGATCTACAACCCACTTCTTCACATCCGTAAAAACACCGGCGATCGCGTCCAGTATTCCCTGTCCTACATTTTTTGCTGCTTCTACAAGATCCGGATTGGATGCCGGCGAGTGAATTCCGAAGGCCTCCTTGAATCCCTTTATAAACGGATCCAGAATGTTCTCCTTTATCCATGTTCCTATGTTGATGATAGCTTCGGCAATACCGTTCAGGATACCTTGCCATACGCTCTTCCCGGCTTTCTTAGCCTCATCAATATGTTCATCAAAATAGGCCGCGATCGATTTGAAGAAGTTCATTACCAGATCAACAATTCCATCATTCAAATCAATTAACGCGACCAGGGCGCTTCCGATCAGCTTTCCGGTTGCTTCGAATACGCCTTTGAAGTCAAAACCATCAAAGGCTTCTTTAATTGCATCGCAAATGTCTTTTGGAACAGCCTTCCAGTCTATTCCCTGTAACAGTCCAGATCCAATTTCGAAGATTGCCTTAATCTTGCCGGAGACAAACTTCGTCACATTTCCAAAGTCAAATGTCCGGAAGGCTTCCTGTATTCCTCCTGATACAAATTTACCGAGGCTGTCCCAATGAAATTCTTCAACAAAGGTATTTACGGCACCAAATGCAGTATTCAATGCTTCAGCCACCGTATGTCCGACACTTTTATCCAGATTTTCCGTTTCCAGGAATCCATTCAGTAACGTAGCAACACTTTTGGCCACCTTATTTGCAGATTCTTTGACCTTCTCCCAGTTAATACCGTCCAGACCTTGCTTCAGTTTGGTCCCGAGCAGATTCCCTATTTCAGAAAAGTCTGCTTCATTCCATGCTTTCTTAAACATATCGACAAGTGCATTTGTCAGAGGACTTTCTGCCCCGGACAGATCCCATTTTGTCCCATTCAGCATGGAAGAAGTGTCTATACCGCTGCCAGTTCCGGAAGATCCGCTTCCGCCCGAACCAGATCCGGATCCGGATGAATCTGCAGAAGTATCTGAAAGCTTGTTGATCCTGTCAAAGCCCATCAAACTTCTCTGAATCTTCTTTGCCGCTTCTTCGGTATCTTTAGCAGCACCACCTGCGGCATCTCCTACACCCTCAAGGCCGGATGCTGCGCTTCCTGTACTATCGCCGAGATCTGACATCGTGTCTGCCATAGTAGCAGCAGCCCCTGTAGACATATCTTCTGACTCAAGTCCAAACAGGGAGTACACAAATGACTTAAATGTATTGGCAGCTTTTACAAGTGCTCCCATGAAGTTGTTTAATGCACGAATCGCCGGTGTCAGAGCCGCAATCAATCCCTGACCTACTGTCGCACACAATGAATCAAACTGCAGTTTCAGAAGTCTTACCTGGTTCGCCCAGGATCCTGAAGTTCTGGAAAAGTCTCCTGAAGCATTACTCAGCTTATCCAGTACAAAGCGGTATCGCAATGCCACTTTTTCCTGCTCGGACATTTTTGCTGTGGTCCTGCCAATGCCATTCTCCATAGCGTATTGATCCAGGGCAGTCTGTGTCATTACCACGCCCAGTTCCTTCAGGGACTCTGTCTCTCCGGTAAATACAGATTTCAGCTTTGTATAAGCTTCTTCCTGCGATGAGTTATAAAAGGATGCCACGTCACCAGCCAGCCCGGTCAGTGTTGTACTCATCTCTGCAGCTTCTTTTTCTGAAAAACCAAAAGAAGAGGCCATGGCACCGAATGTTCCTGTGAACTTCTTGGCCATGGTCTCTGACATGCCGAACCGTGCAGCTGCATTCTCCGCAAACCGATCAATTTTTGAAGACATATGCGGAAACACTGTATCAACTACGTTCTGAACTTCCGCAAGGTCTGATCCAAGCTCCAGACACTTTTTTGAAAAACTGACCAGTGCTTTGACAGAGAGGCCTGCCGCAACTGCAGTACCCAGCTTCTTACCGATTCCCTGCATTTTATTCTGCAGGTCATTTGCCTGGCGTACAACTGGTTTTGAATCCAGTGTTAAGCCAAGTGAAATAGTACCGACCTGATTGAGCATAGACATATTGTCTCACCTGCCTTTATGTATTAAGGACCGGTTGACTCAGCTGCACGGAGGCGCTCACTCTGCTCGTTATCCTTGTTGTGTTCGATTTTCATAATATGTCCGCATCTCGGACACTTGATTTCAACCCTTCCGTATTCTATCAGCAGAAGCATCCTGGCACACTCAGTACACCTGATCTTTTTCATCCGGCACGCCTCCTGACATCCCCTGAAAAACTTTCTGCATCCGGGCAAGGAACTGGTCAAGATCTTTCTGTGGCACTTTTTTGGCTTTCCTTGCTCTCCACTTATTCCGGATCTCACGCTGTACCTTCGAAAACCGTTTGAGCGTCTCCGGATCATCCTCCGCCCGGATTGCAATAATTTTTCCGAGCGGAGAACTACTGTCAAACCCTGAGATAAGTGCCCTGAATTCTGTCCATTTCATACCGGACATGTCTCTGGAAAGCCGGATCCCGTACTGCGCCTGGAAGCTTGCCACGATAAGATCCCAGTCGTCATTTATATCATAGTACGGGTCTGTTATTCCCCCTGGCTTTCATCATCCGGATCATCTCCCATAGCGAGATTGATCGCTGCTTTCATGACCTCGATATAATCATTGGTTTTCAGATGAAGAGAAGCCAGTTTCTTCTGATCTCCCGGTGAAAGAAGCAGGTTCATTGCTTCTGTTGCGCCTGCAATCTCTCCTTTGATGTTAAGTACATCCATCAACTGTAAGACAGTCTCTGCTTCTGATTTGATCGTCAGCTCTTTGTCTTTAATAACCAGAATCGGATCTTCCTCAAACTTCAGTTTTTCTGTAATGTTATATCTCATGGTTTATTTCCTTTCAGTAACCCTGCTGTCATCAGGATGCAGGTGTATAGGTCGGCTTTCCGTTACTCTGAATTTCAAACTCCAGCGGAGCCACGTTTGTGGATTCTCCGGAGTCGACATTTGTTACGTTGATTACCGCATCTTCAAATGTTACTACAGAACCATCCGGGAAGGTCCATTTCACATCTTTCTCAGCATCTCTGCCGTTAACCCACGCAAGAGCTGCAACTGCATCATTTCCATCATCTCCGACATTTCTCTTTGCGGTCACGCTGATTGTGACGCCTTTCGCAGTGAGCAAACGTCTTACCCAGCCTTCCTGTTCGTACGGATGCCACTCCTCGACACCGTTGTCAAAAGCAACTGAGAAGCTCTCACAATCCGCAATTGTTTTATAAGTTGCCTCTCCGGACGCTGCCGTATTAATCTGAAACTGGTTTTCATAGCACGGATATACTCCGCTTGCTGTTCCTGCCATTTCTTACCTCCTGTAATATAAATCAAATTCTATGACATATTCATACACACCGTTGTCATCGGTTCCTACGGAGACCGGCTCCGGTATCATAAGCCGAAGATACTGAATATGCTGATTCCCAACATCAACATTTGTCTGACCAAGCAAATGGTTCCAAAGTGTCCATGCCGCTTCTTCTGTTTCTCTCGCATTCTGGTTCCAATGCAGCAGAAGGCTTATACTCTTTATGTTATAGCTGGAGTTATCTGATCCTCCCAGTGCCATAACAGGAAATCCGCTCCGCTGCCGGTTGTATACTCCAAGAGATTTCTGTTTCTTGTTATCCAGCCTGCCGATATAATAATAATCCGCGGCATTGAACGTTTTAAGCCAGTCTCTGACTTCACTTAATTGCATTGCCGGCCTCCTCTTTGTAGATCTCTTTAAACGCCTGCAGGGCAAAATCTTTTCTGCTGCCTTCCGGAAGCCAGTCCTCAAACCATTTCCCTTTTGCATGCGGGTTTTCTGTCTTTTGGAACTTATACTCCGGATGGTAATACAGTCGCCTGGCATACGGTGTACTATGAACCAGATCCACCTCGCCTCGCGCTGCTTGTGAGTAATCTACTGTAAATGCCTCACCCTGCAGTGTACCCTGGTCTCTGGGTACAACCTGTGCCTGCACAACTTCCGTGTGCAGTGCCTCGCCTGTTTTCTCCAGTGCTCTGACCGCTGCCTGATCAAGTGCCTTCAGCCGTGTTTGAAACAATGTTACTTTTACACCCGCTCCGCTCACTTGAAACGCACCTCCGTATAGTTAACTGATCCATCCGGGTTTCTGGCCTTGATTCCCTCTGCAATATCACGTTTTACACCATGAATCACTGCATGTCCGTTTACAATATCCGGAACATCAGGACAGATATCACCATGGAACAAAGCCGTCCCTGTGATGCGGACATACTTTTGTTCACCTGTTAGCTCAACCTTTCCTCCATCCTGCCAGTTGCACAGTAATTCCGCGGAAAAAGCACTGATTGGAGCGCCGTCCTCGTCAAGCCCTTCCTGCTCAATTACAATATTGATCGGGGTTTTACACAGTGCCTTTGGCACCAGATCCGGCCATTTCATAAGCATCACCTCAATACTCTGCAGCAAAGTCCTGTCTGTTTCAGAAATGAATACAGATCTTTTTGCATAGCAACACCATTCTCCACTGTCAGATTCCATGAATCTCTCCCGAAGCCCATGGATACACCATTAATGGAATAAGATGACAGTACAGTATTGATCAGATCCTCATTTTCATGTTCAAACAGAGCCTGTCTGCAGGTAACCTCCGTGATCAGCTCCTGCTGAAACAGAGTCAGATTATTGAACCCGGCTGCTACTATTCTGTTGAATGTGAGGCTGTCAATATGTCTTGAAGCCTTTTTCAGAGCATCCTCCAGCCCATCAAATGTTTCCAGTTCCATGTTTTGGTAATCCTCAAGTGTTGCATATGGTGTATAAGCCATGTCATTCACCCCGCTTTGTTGTTCTTTCGGAACGCTGTTTTCTGCCCTTTAATTGCGCCGGCGCAATTGCTTTCTCTTCGTCAACCAAATATCCATGGCTCCTGAACCAGTCTATCAGGCGCGGATTGTCAGTGTGTCCTTCTCCGCCGCTGAAGGAAACGCCGGCACTGACACCGGCATATTCCTTATTCGGCGCTGTGATCCTGGCCATGCTCAGGCAACCTTGATTTTGCGGAAGACGCCTGCAGCCTTTGTCGCCTTCAGGGCGATCGCGGCATTCATTTCGACTTCACCCTTCTTGACTGCACCAGCTGTCGTGAAATCCGGAAGCCATGTCTGGACAGGTGCAACTCCAGCGAATGAAACAGCGTGAAGACCGTCAAGGCCGAGGCGAGCAACATACAGGCTTGTTTCACCGGATGTTCCATCTGTTGCGATAACATCATCGTTCGTACCGGCCTTAGCCTTCATGTCGATCAGGGGAATGTTCCCATAGGATTCGACCTGGTCGCCCCAGTCATTTTTTGTAACCTGATACATGGATGCACGGCGCGCACATGCACGGATCCTTGCAATCAGTTTAGTATTGCCCATAAGACAGGACGGAGTACCGTCAAGACTCATCAGGAATTCATCAAGCATATCCAGAAAGACCTTATAATTCGCATCGACCTTTGCTGAATTTGACAGGTCAATTGTCGAACCGGAAGCATTGAACTCTGTTGAGCTGCCGGTCACAGCTTTATCAAGGCCGTCAAATGCATTTGCATCCGTCGCAGAATCGCCGTTGATGAACGTGTCATTAAACAACGCCTGAGCTGCCTTGATCTTCTGAGCCTGCTGAAGTTCCACTTCAGAAACGATACCACCAAAGTTCGCAAGAACACGATCGATCTCATATGATCCGCCGAACACTTTGATATCTGCCGTATAACGCTGCTTTGTGACTTCCTGCGGGGTGTATTCCGTATTGATCGCACGGAAAGCCGCCGTCGGCTGCGTCAGCAGGCGTGTATAAGCATAGGTCGGTGTTGCTCCGCCGCCTGTCGGGGATACACAATCGTCAAATGTAATATGCTCGAGGAGCCAGTTGTTTTTCTGAAACTCATCGATAACGCCCATCTGCAGATCATCCTGCACGTTTTTCTTAGCTTCTGCCAGTGTTACTGCCATGTTTTACCTCTTTCCCGGGCTTATGGATGCCCGACTCCATTTGCCTGAAGTTTTGCTGCAATGGCATCTTTCATGGAGATCTGACCTGTTTCATTACCAGCTCCGCCAGCTGTTCCGGACGGGACAGATCCGACACGGAATCCGGATTTCTGACCCCCTTCAGGTTTCTTTTCTTCCTTGAACAGGAACGGTTTACCCTCTTTCAGAGCCTTAATCTGTTCCTCCAGACCGGTCAACTTACCGTCATCTCCCATGATCAGCTTTGACTGATCAATCAGGCCCGCAACCAGATCTGTGTCCTGCGCAGTGCTGCCGATCGCAGTCCGGATCGCATTTGACATCCGCAGTGCTTTGATTTCTGCGGCATGATCCGCGTCCTTCTGTTTTGCCGCATTCTGCAGATCAGTTATCTGCTGCTGCAGTGCCTCATTATCGCCGGCTGACTGTTTAAGCTGTTCCAACTGATTTTCTGCATCTTCTTTTGCTGTCTTCAGCTGGTTTTTTTCTGTGTTGACCTCGTCAAAACGGTTTTTTGGAACATATCCCTTCAACTCCGCTGCCGAAGCTTCAGCCGCTTTCACTGCCAAATCCTCTGAAATTCCAAGTGCAACAAATTCTTCTTTTTTCATGATCTTTATCTCCTTCGATTCATTTTTTCTCATGGTTCAGTCCAAGTTTATCGTCTCTCCGTTTTGCGCCCGGAGATACCAGAGGGGCGATTTTTATGCATAATAAAACCCGGAACCTAATGGTCCGGGGATCTGACTCTCTGCTTCATAGAAGCCTCCTTATTTCATTTTATCAATCACGGAAAGCACTATGATCGTAATGCATATAATCATGGTGATCTGTACTGCTGCTGTCATGTCCTGTCTCCTTCCTGCTCCGGTATAAAACAAGGCTCTGTTGTCAGGAATACCGGCGGAACCTGCCTGCCCATGATGTACAAATATATTTTCTTTTCCCGAACAAGCTGTTCGATCTCATCCTCAGACAATTCCCAGACCGTCTCGACTTCTTCGCCACCGTCTTCCCGCTTGATAACCGCTGCCGGCAGGTCAAAACAACCATCTGCAACATAGGTGACGTTCGAATAATCCATTCTAATCGGTGTCATGCTCTCCTCCTTGATAGTATAAGAAAACCGCCCGATCCACCGGGGATTAGTGGCTGATTCGTGATATAATAGCCTCAAAGGAGGCTTGTTATGCTTGATAAGACATCAATTAAAGTAATCGAATACATCCGCTGCTTTAAAGACGCAACATGGCACTATAATCAGGGTTATCACTTCGATCTGCCATACGATGAGTTTATCCTGTGCCTTTACTACCTGCAGGAGCAGAATTATATTGTACTCGAACAGGTCTCAGGCGGTATTGTCTCTGCAGCTCTGACCCACAAAGGTCTGCACGCGAAGGAGTTCAATATGATCTCCCTTAAGCGCTACGCTCTCGACAAATGGATTGATTTTCTCACTGCTGTTATAGCTCTTTCTGCTCTCGTTATTTCCATCATCGCACTACTGCGATAATCGCAACAATCAGTGCAGCGATAGCGATCAAAAGTGCCGCCCTGGACGCGGGCGGGAAGTCTGACCATGCCCTCCACGGATGCTCTTTCCCCATTTTCTCCTCCTTCATGGTATAAGAAAACCACCCGATCCGCTGGGGAGGGGTGGTTCGTGTTTTTTTCTACGATACCGTATTAATTAAACAATTCATTGTATTTCTTCTTTTTCTCGGGTTTAACAACAAAACCAAAGTTGTTATTACATTCATTTTTATAATCCGGCTCAAAATCAACAGGTTGTCCATCTGGATAAGCCTTGCAGGCAGGAAGCCACCCATCTTTTAATCCAATATAATTATTGCACCAACTGCACCGAGAAATTGTTAACATTTCTTAGCCCTCGAAATATTTTTCAAAAATTCTTCTTTGTTCTGGCATTATCTTATCACGCTCGCCTCGCTCTTTCAATACTCCTATTTCAGATAGACTTTCCAACATATCTTTGCTAGCTGTTTTACTGATCCCAGATAAGCCCTCTGTTTTGTTTAAGACATCAATTTTATCCGCATTTATCAACTGCGCAATTCTAGCGTGATATATTTCGTGTATCACGGCATCATTCAAACTATTGCAAACTGTATTATCCGCATTCTTGAATATTTCATCTATCTTAGCAATGCTCTTTCCTCCCAATATTCTGCTGTTCATCACAAGCTCTGCATCATACCAGAAGCCGTTTCGAGTAAAGACCGTGTCAAAAACCTTCTGCTCTCCTAAATCTTCGATCCGAACTGATTCGAATTTTCTTGATGCTTTATACTTTTCCAGCGTTTTACTGATGCTTTCAAGAACCTCATCTTGTATCAGACTTCCTTCAGAAGCATTTGCATTGATAAAATCCTCAATCGTAATGCTTTTTCTTATTGATTCATATGATGAAAGCCCAGATCTCCATTCTTCCTCCCTTGCTTTATACTTCCGCTTATTCTCCGGATCCAGACTGTACTGCGCCAGCCGCTCATATGACTCAGCAGTGCGCTCCACCAGGTTTGCGCGGTTTTCAGCTCTTTCGGTTTCAACCGCTGCCTTTACATCCTTCTTCATGACCGGATCCGGCACAGACGTGACACCCGGAAAGTATGTCGTGTAGCTGTCCCTACATCTTGGATGCAGGAATCCCGCTGCCATCGCTTCGCTTAGACATATATGCTTTCCGTCAGATCTGCCGCTGCCATACACATCATCAATCAGGATCTTCCCTATCCAAGGTATGCATTTAGGGCATGCACCACCCGTTCCGCTGCCGGATCTGGACGTACCGCGCTGGTTCACAATGACCAAATGCAGTCCCCATTCTTCCCGCTTTTCGGCCTCTCCCATCAAATACGCGCGCTTTTCGGCTGTACGAAGCGCCATGTCCGCATAGTCGCTAAGTGTATGCCGGGCGCCGTTTTTATACTCGACACAATCAATCCCGCGGCGCAGAAAATCCTTTGTGGCCATATCAACAGCCTTTTCGTATGTAGCGGCTCCTGTGTTTGCGTACATCTGCGCATTAAAAATCACTTTGCGATACTGGTCATCTACCCTTCGTAGGATTGCGGCTTCCGCCTTCTGCATATCGGACATTGTCGCCTTAATCAGCGCGTTCAGTTTCCGTTCATTGATACGAAAAAACGCATCCCCGGCAGCTTTTACTGTTCCTTTTGAGAGGCGTCTTTTTAGTCCCTTGTTCTTTTTTAGTACCTGAAGTATTCGGATCTCTTCTTCACTTCCGCCCTGATCCCTGGCATTCTCAATTGCGGCCTGTATCTTAGCATTAATAAGATCAAACTGTTTTCCATATTTGTTCTCATTTGTCCTGCGGAATTCTTCCAGATATTTCAGCTGCTCAACCTGCCACTGTGACCAGTCAAAACCTTCTTTCTCCTCCCATGCCTTATGTTTCTTTAGATTGCGCATCATAGAATCCAGAAGTTCGTTTTCAACTGCTGCGATCGCTTTTCCGACGTCATACGTATCGTTATAAGCCATTTGCGTACACTTTCATGCCCCGGCGCCTGAAATCACGTACAGCGCGCTTCAGCTGCGTCACAGACGGGTATTTATCGTTTCTAAGTTCAAAATAATCTTTTCCTTTTTGCACTGCGTAGATCCCGCGCGGTACTTTCTCAGCGGCATATTCAAGAAGACTGTCCTTCCTTGTCTCCGTTACGCGGTAGGCCCGGTTCCCCACGATTACCGTATACATCATCTTTTAACTCCTCCAGTCCATCCAGATTCACTGCCGGCTCTTCCAGCGTCAGGATCCCCTGCTCTGCCTTGAGGCGATCAATTTCAGCGTCTTTGTCTTCTCTTGTCCATGAATCGCCATACAGTTCTTCGACAGTCTGCTCGATCGACATGACACCGCCCTGTTTTGCTTTGACGATTGTCTCAACAGTGCTTCCGAAATCCGGAGAAGCATATTCTCCAAAATGAACAGCCGCTTCATAATCGCCTGCTGTCTCTCTGGTCATGAGGTCATTTACTTTCAGCACTATTACAGCCAGTTCCGGAATTACCTCATTCAGCACATCAACGATCTTTCCCCGCACATGAAGCGTGACCTTTTCCTTCTCTCGCTGGGCCTCTGCATTATCCATTTTCTTCAGATCAATTCCAAGTGTGGCCGGGCTTATGATTCCCTGAAGGCACAGGTCCATAAATGATGCATAGCTGCTGACATATGCCTCATAGCTGATCTGTGGCTGAGACACGTCGATCTTATCCTGAGCTCCCTCTGTTTTCATGGATCCAACTGCAATAAAGTCATTGTCGAACGGATTTGCATCGATCAGTTGTCCTGTGTTTGGATCGCGCGGCACCATATCTTCCGGAATATAACGCTTCACACGTCCCATCCGGACCGCATCCAGCCACTGGCTGATAACTTCATCCAATGCATCCAGATTATCTGTCTTTGCATCGAACAGGGCCTTTCCTCTTCCCTTCCATTTTGTAGAGCTGAAGATCACCAGTGGAACCGCCATCATGAAATCCCCTGCGAACGTGATGTTCTGATATTCCTTTGTTGCCTCCAGCGCGCTTACCGGAACCTCCCTGCCTGTTTCATCAAAAAGGCGATACCGGACGTATCCATTTCCGTATTCTTCTTCCAGCCGGTATTCCTTCTCTCCGTCCTTATAAGGCGTGTAAAACCTTACTGCGGATACTTTCCTTCCCTTCAGAAGAAAATCCACGCTGTCGGCCTCGTAGAAGCTCAGAACAGGATATGCGCTCTCAGGATCCAGGCTGATTTTAAAAGCACCGTCTCCGGAAGAAAGCGCACCAGTAATACCATCACCAATCAGGTTTGTAAAATCACATTCACGGGACAATTCCTCCCATGTATCAAGAATGGGATGGTTATTATCTTCCTCGCCGAAATCAATCCCGTCAAAGTCAGCTGTTATGATGTCTTTGTATCTGTCTATCACTATTCCCGGAAGGCCACTATGAATCTTTCTGACCCGCCCATATGGAACCGCTGCCCAGAATCTTGACTTATCCGTATCAAAGTATGCCGCTGCCCTGAAAAACTGTTCAAGCTCAGCCGGATCTCCTCTGTACCAGATCTGATTCTTCAGTACATTTGCCTTGAAGCTTAACGGCTCCACGATCGTGATCTGCCTCTCCTTCGCTGGCGTTACCTTCAGCAGTCTGAACACAAAATCTTTAAACCAGCCCATCTGGCTTCCTCCTTCCGATCCCTATCTTTCTCTCATACGGAAGCCAGCCATACTGCACTGAGTTAATCATGTGGTCATTGCCATCTTCCGGTTCGTTGTCCTTATCCTCTTTCCAGCTGTATGTTTCCAGCTCATGAATATAATTCACACAGTTCTCAAGTACGTAGAAACAAGGCTCACTGCCGGCATCCGCAAACCAGCCGAGCTGTGCATTGATTCTGTCTATGATCTTTTCCTTTTTCCAGGCATTTACAAAATTATAAAGGCTTCCATAGATCCGCTTATACTTTATGCACTCTGTGATCGTTGCCTGATCCGCGGAATCAATGAATACATCTTTTGCAAATCCCCATGTCTTTCTGTTGCGGTCCAGAAATTCTATCAGGTTTCTGACTGTATCTGAAGGCGCAATCGGCGTCTGCAGATCCGCATTGTTATAAACACGTTCATCCAGAACAATACATTTCCCTTTATTTGTAATACCCAGAAACGACATTGCGATTGTATCTGGTGACTGCTGTGAATAAGCAGTATCCAGTGCCGCTGAGAAATACAGGAACCGTTCAGTGCGGCGCAGCTGCTCTCTGGTTAATCTTCGGTCACTTTCTTTTTCTTTAAACTGTTCAGCCCATTCTCTGGAACGCACATGTTTTCTTCGGTCGAAGTTGCTGAATACCAATCCTGTTGCTCTCCCACGCAATCCCATGATCTTGTTTTTCCAGAGTTTTGTGCCTTCCGGAACATTCTCTTTGATTCTCAGGATCTTTTGCGGCGTCAGGGCAATGTTGTCCTCAAAATTAAAGAACCAGTGCGTCCATCCCGTCTTTTCTGTTTCTGTCAGATCATTCAGTATCTCCTGTGGTGTTCCGTTTCTCCATTCCTGCAGCGGCCGGCTGTGATTGATGTATTCTTTATAAACAGGCAGCTGAGGATCATCCGGATTTAATGTCCCAATCAAATAATCGCAGCGCATGGAAGCTTCTCTTACAAAGTCCATGTCTGCGATATTGATTTCATCGATATAAAGGCAGCCGTACTGACCACCAAGAGCCTTTCTCCACCTGTTTTTGTTGTCATATCCGAGTATGAGGATTTTCTTATCATTTCCTGGCGATACGTGAAAAACCAGATGCGGCAGCTTCAGATCTCTGGAACCGTTTCCGTTGTAATCTACCAGACATCCCCACTCTTCTTTGATTCCATGATCCTTGTCAATGATGTTTTTCTCGATCGTCCCGGTATCCAGACCTGCTATGATATGCTGCTGCCTTGATGACTCCGCAACCTTGATCATAAACTTATATATGCCAACCGTTGTCTTCCCTGCAGCCGTGACGCCTTCCAGAAACTCTACCGGAGCCTCATGATCAATGAACGCATCAAACTTATCACCTACGCGCATCAGGCATCACCGCGCCTCTCTCTGCGCTGTGCCAGTAGCTCTGAAAGCTTTGACTGTTCTTCATCCAGCCCGGAGATTTTTATCTTTTTCTCGAACATTCCTACATAATCCCCGAGCATTTTCAAAGCGGTATTGGCTCCCCTGCTGTCGAATGTATAGACTTTATCTGAGTCTACGTATGTATGCTTCTTTTCATCCCATATCTTTACCGGTTTTGCCTGCATGCATCTGTCTTTTACTTCTATCAGATCGCGCACAATATCCGCAGCTGTTATTTCTGCCATTTCCGCTATCTCTTCTTTTAACGCGCGCACGCGCGCGGAGATGTTAGCATTTGTTAGCAATCTGGATGCATTGGCCGCTGCCGTCCTTTCTTTTTTGCAGTTCTTGTATACTGTCATATACGCACGTACCGGATCGAGGTCTTTCACATATTCCTGACAGAATCTTTCCTGCTGATCAGTCATGCATGATCACCTCCTGCAGCCCCCTGGACGCACCCGGATTGATAGGAGTTCAAGATGTGGCAGATCTTCAGGCGCGCCCGGATATCATCTTGAGAGGAGGTGTCTGCCGCACTTGTTGTTTGCTGATAATAAAAACGAGGGGACTGCTCTCCCTCGTTTTTCTTGCTAATATCACATTACCAGATTTTATGTTGCAGTTGTTTGCAAATATTTTTTTGAAAACTCCTGAAGCGCATAACCATGCATGTGCGTGACCTTGCTGTAACTCCAGTTCATCCTTTTTGCAATCTCACGCCATTCAAGCACATGTCCTTGTCCGTCTGTGGTTGCATAACGGAGCTGGAGGATCTCGACATGTTCAGGATTGGCAAGGCCTGCAATCTGTTTAATACGCTTCAGATACTCCAGACGATACCTGAGCAGCGTTTCTGTATACTGTTCTTCTGCCTTGATCAGCTTTGGTATCAGCTCCTCAATCCGATTTGACGCCGATGTCTGCACCTTTTCTCTGTCATATGCAATACCTTTCAGGCCACCAATCTCATTACGAATCAGATCAACTTGTTCAGCCAGAGATGTGGCTATTTGATTGAATTTTCGAATTTCTGTCAGATATTCTTTTGCGGTCATTTTTTCTCCTTGGAGGTCTGTTCATATTCTGTCTCTCACCTGGTTCGAAGCAGGTACAGTCTGCAGGGTCGTAACATTCTAATATTCTTGGCCGGCCTGTGATCTCCATGTAATTGCAGATTAAGGTTACGCTTGCTTGCTTAGTATCCTTGGTCTTTGTACCTATTCGTCCCTGATATTTACATTTCATACATAGCTGCTTGTGTTCGTTTTTCATGACGTACTACCAATGCCTCCTGACCGCTGCCCCGCTGCTGCATCATCAAACGTCTTGCCGTATATTACAAATATCCCCTGTGCTATCCTCTCACCCGCCGCGATCAGGATCGGCCGGAAGGATGCATTCCGTACTCCGATAAATATATGACCTTCATTATCTGTATTGTTGTAATAATCACTGTCAATCACTGAGACTCCTGTCTGCAGCTCCAGTCCTTTTTTGATAGCGGCACTCGATCGGATAAACAGCAGCATGCACCATTCCTCCTCGATCTGCACTTTCAGGCCCGTCGGGATTGTCCGGCTGCATCCTCCCGGGATTGTGATGTTTACCGGGCAGGCAATGTCGTATCCTGCGGATCCGGAAGTGCTGCGGACCGGCATAATGATGTTGTCGTACTCGTCAGCTCCACAGTGCATGTTGGCCGATGTGTGCTTTTTAAATTCCCGGAATGATACCTTCTCGAACTTCATTTTCTCTCCCCTCTCTCATGCCCTGATATGGTTCTGGTAGTGGCATCCACGCAAGCACATTATCATCTGGTATTACGCCGAAGCCCGTATCTCTCCAATTATCCTTCCCGCTTCTCGGGTCTGCCATTCTGATAGCTATGGTCACATACCACTTACTACCAGATATTTTTGTCGGTTTTTTGCTGATTAGCACATAGTCTTCGTCCGGCAACCGCTCACTGCATGGAATCCAATGTGGTTCCGGCTCGATGGTCGGCTGTTCTTTTACACCATTCAGAATATCGGTATATGCTTTTATTTCCATCTTGAGTTCAGGATCATCTTCCGCACCGATAAATTTCGCCACACCTTTCGTGTTTCTAATTGCTGTTCTCAGTATCTCAATCAGCACATCCGCATCAATTAACCTCATTGCCTGCTCCCTTCCGCTTGCCCTTGCTACAGAAATCCTCTCCGTACATGCGCACGGAATCGTCAGAACACGAAAATCTCTCAAGTCTGCATCCGTACACACCATTAGGTGCCCCATACTTACATTCCCCACACCGCACCATAGACTCGGCTGTTGGAAATTCTCGCAGATTTCCACGGATTACATTTAGCGCACTAGCAAATACATATCTCCGCATTCGATGCGCTTCTACTTCGGCACTTTCAATGGATTTGTCGAATGCATCCGCATCAATTAACCTCATTGCCTGCTCCTTCCGCTTGCCTTTACAGCAATAATCATTTGCGCCATACATCATACTGTCCTTGTGCTTTTGTCTGGGGAGCTGCGCGGCTACACAGCTCCCTCTCACTGGCAGATCAGGACTGCCTTGCCTCCGTCAGCTGACTCCTGACGGTGATATAACATCCGGCGTGCTCTGATTTACGGAGCCAGGCACAAGATCGGCCGGTTGTTACCATGATCGCGCCCGGCCGTATTGGGCGCAGTGTGAAATATCCCGATAATATTGACGGCCTATAAATAATTTCTCCCGACGGTCCGCATCCACTCGTCCCGCGATCTTGTGCGTTCGAAGGCGCGCTGCGCATCCCGCTGGATCAGCAGCATCGTTTCATGGTTCTGGTGGACCGCTGCCGCGGATCCGCGATGGTGCGGCATGCATAGATACACCTTCAGACCATGTTCTTCCGAGATCCGGCGTCCCGCTGCCCCCGGAATCACATGATGCTCTTCCAGGTATGAGTATATCCTGTAATCGTTATTCAATTTCATACAGAGATAACATGTTCCATCCTTCTCATGAATAATACTCTTCGGGTGTCTGAGCCGTTTTTTCTTAAATTGTCTCTTCGGATACTTCATCACCAGTCTGCTGAAAGTGTGGTTTCCTTTTTCTCTGTGTATCTGATCTCGATCGATCCACCTTTTTTATACATGCTGGCCACACCTCCTTCCGGCGTAATACAGGTAAGTCTCTTTACTTCACCTGCATATATGATCCATTTCGCTTCCTGCAGAATATCAGCGATATCCGGATGTTGTTCCCGGAAAAGCATCTCTATATTATCCGAACATTTCTCTATGATCAGTTGTGCAGCTCGCCAGTCAGACCCGGCTTTGCAATTACATTCAAGACTGGCCTGATGACACGCTTCCTCCATCAAAACCTCTTCCGCTGTATTGTCAGGAAGATCTACCATTCTGGTCTGTCCGCAGAAATTGCAGGTTCCTGTGATTGTCTTCATTCATTCTTCTCCTCTATGCTTTCATGTAATATCCTGGCATCAATGATGCGGTTCCTTATCTCCAGTACCTTTTTCTCTGCCAGATCCCACCTTCTTCCTTCCAGAACTGCCTGAAGGGACCTGATCATCGATGATATCTTCGCCTCCAGGTCGTTCAGCTGCTGTTCCGGACCTCGGTTTACCGCTGCCGGCTCCACCTTTTCTGCCGGTTTGGCTTCCTCAGTTTTCTCTTCTTCGCCTTTTTGCGCCGGCGCAATTGCTTCTGTTCCTTTCTGCGTTCCTCCCGGTTCGCTCCCGGAATCGAATTGTTCAAAGCCTGAAGCCTGTGCATCTCTTTCTCCCTGCTCCCCAGGCCGTTCTGATGGCATTCCTCTCTCCGGTGCTGAAGTCTGTCCATTGTCTCCCGCTGTTTCTGCAGATCTTCTTTCTGTCTGCGGATCTCCTGCTTTCTTTCCTCCTCTGACTGTTTCAGGGCTGTTCTCAGGTGTTCTGACTGCTGATACATTTCCATCATTCTCTTCGTATCCAACCGTTTTCTCCTCAATCCCATAATGATTCGCGTAGGTATGTTCCCCGTCTGCAGATTCCGCGAAAATTGCCCGGATAATCCTGTGCAGATCCTCCCAGGACAGAGTGCGCGGTGTTTGTTCCCCGAACTTTTTTATCTTGATATCCTGTTCATAAAATGCGACAAAATACAGACCTTTCCGGTATGACCGGCTTCCTGACGGAGTAATAATTTCCGGTAATTCCTGTGGTTCGACAGGTTCTGAAGGATCGGGCGATTCGGTGAAAATCGCATCCACCACCTTTCTGTCTGTTCTGAAAAATTCCTCAAAAAGCTGATAGATGTCATCAGCGACTCCTGCTTCTGGTTCTGTTTTTTCGAACCGCTTCAGATCCCGGATGTCTTCCCTTGACATTTCCGGACGCACCATCTCCATATCCGCATCCGGCAGAGCAAGCATTTCTGAGAGCTTGCTCTGTCCGAGCCCTATATATTCCGGACGGAGACGCTCTGAATACCCGTCTATGCTGTATTTCCGGTTGATTGCCATGAAACGACTTACTGTCGATCCTTCCAGGCCATACTCTGCTTTGGCAAATTCAGCTATGCTGCTGTATCCATCCTGCTTATACAGTTCGGCATCATCGATCTGTCTCAGCGCATATCCGATCCTGACAAAACTCATTGTGACATTCTGCAGTTCCTGTGCCAGCTTCTTCTTCATGTCCATCCACTCAGTGAGTGTAATCTGGTGGAATTGCGCCGGCGCAATTGTTGTTCCCTGTATGTTTTCCATATAGCCTCCTAAATTGCTGCTTCGAGCAGATCTGCCTCCAGCACATCGGCCAGCAGCTTCCCAGCCAGTGCTCCGTGCCATACCTTCTCTTTCTTTTCCCTCAGCTCCCTGTATTCTTTGATCCGGATATCACGGCTTACCGCTGCCAGTCTCGAGTCTTCTTCCGTGATCCGCTTTCGCACAGTCTTCTGCCATTCCCGTATAAACGGCATATATGCCGCCACATCACCCTTGTTCTGTTTGTTTCCGGTTGTACGCTGCTGTCTGATCGTTCCGCCCGGCTCTATCTCAAGCGTATAATACGGCATGCCGATCTCCTCTGTTCTTCTCAGGAATACAAGATACGTGACTCTGTTCTGGATCCGGTCAAAATACCGGTCTGTCGTATCAATACAGTGCCCGAGCGCGCGTCCCTCATGGATGATATCGATCACATCCTCTGGTACAATGATGCTGTACTCACTACTGTACCAGGTGTATTTTCCCCGAATCGAATCCATGACCTTCTCCACGTCCGGGAACTTCTTCAAAATCTCTTCCCGACGCTGCTGTAGTTCCTCTTTCTGACCAGCACGGACACATTCATCGTGCGCAATCCCAAGATGTTTCGGTTTATAGAAAATCTCATGTGATAAATTTAGTTTCTGTTTTTTTGCCATATCCAGGTAATCAATCCATGTACTGATCACATTCTGCCAACTGCATCTCAAAAGGGCTGACTGCTTCTTCAGATAGTTAGTCAGGACGTCAGGACTCTTCACGTAGGATAGAAGCTTCCATGCATTTTCTTCATCATGCCGGATCCCATGCCTGTCCAGTTCTCTTAGACTCTTTTGTGTAATCTTTCGGCCGACTGTCTGCTCATACTGAAGCCATCCAAGGATATTCATGCCGCCATCCATCTGCCTAAGCCGGTTTATTCTGCCGGCATCCAGCCGGAATACTTCCTGAGCCGTGCGGCCGGATTGACAGATCCTGTTTGCCGGATACCACTTGTTATTTATGTTTTCACATGCGAGACGATAAAATCCCCCTTTTATGGCATATTCCATCCAGTCTGCAGTATGCCAGTGTATAATCATGTTATTAACGTTGAATTTTATGCACTTCGACGCAAGTATCTCCATGCCGCAGTGCCGGAGTTTCTCAGGGAAATACTCCGAGACCTCTGTCAGATTTCCAGGGTAGAGATATCCTGCAGACATCCTCCAGCTGCGGGGATTGGTATCCCACCACAGATCCGTTCCGGATTTCGTGCATGTTGTATAGTAATAGCAGGTTCCCCATGATTTCCCTTTTGGAATAAATATCCGGATTGTCTCTTCGATGTCCACCTGTTTCGGTTTACCCCAGTACCATGTGCAATATGCGTTAAATACCCTCTCAATCCATTGATCACCTGCCTTTTGCAACAGATAAACCTGCTGTTTCCCTGCCCGTTCCATCTCCTTATATGTTCCATTTACTTCCGCGCCGCACTTCGGGCAGATCTTTTTCCCAATTCCGGCTGCCTTCTTCCGATTCCAGCTGTTCCCGCAGGCCGTACAGCTGTGGCGGATCATCTTGTTTCTCTTCTGGAACAGATAATTCCGATCGAACACCGTGTTCGATAACCACTGACAAAAATCTGCCGGGATTGGCGGAATCTCCGACGCCATCATAGCCGTAATGCGGTCCTGTTTGTTGTTCAACTGACGGATCCGTCTGTCGCGCTGCAGATCTGATTCCCAATACTTTAGATCTGTCCCGAAATAATCCCGCTGCCGCTTCCGGTCTTCTGATGTCTCATAATCCCAGCTCACATAGTCCGAATACCAGTTTATCTCGCTGTAATTTGGCTCTCTACCACATGCTACGTTTACAGCATTCTGGATATTAAGTTTCTTCCATGCGTCGATATGGATGATCCAGGCTGCATGATAACCTGATACCTTATCCGCAAAATACCTGAGGAGCAGAAGACCATCCTGAAACAAGTCAACGTTCAATACGATTCTGTCTCCGTCTTCTATTAGCTGACACTTTGCTATTACAGTGATTCTTCCGCCGTTCCACCGTTCTTTTTCTATGACTGTAACTGAAGGTGCTTCACACGGTTCTGATTTCAGTACGTTCCTCTTTCTCATAGTGCTTTACCCCTGACGTCGTAATACGTATCCGGTCTTGTCCCATGCGTCCCCACTATAAACCCATACGCTTCTATGATTTCTCTTCCAGATTCTGCTTCCTGAAGGAGGACAATTACATCCCCTGTCTTTCCCTTTGCTTTTGGCTGTTTGCCTCTGCAGATTGCAAAATGATTGCTGTTCGCTTCTGCTTCCTCTCTGGACACATGGTAATTGTCCTCCAATTCCGGATGACTGATGATATATTTACCTGCTTCAAGCACAAATTCTGTCAAATCAAGCCGCTTTACCAATCGAATACGTGTACATGCCACCTTCGAATCCCTGGCATCTTCATCGATATCTCCGCCAATCTCTACCAGCCAGCACTGACTGTTGTCCCAATTCCCATAGTAGCTCAGGCAATCCAGCGGATTCTTTGCACAGTGAAATCCATTTCTGACGCAGTTGGCCTCCTTCTCCTCCAGCCACACGCCTGGTCGGTACTGATAGGTCCCCCGGCCCATTGTGCAGGTAAGATCCTTGTTGAACATCTTGTACGCATACTCTTTCATCACGCATCCTCCCCGAGATAGTATTTCAGTATCAGCTGCTTTGCTGTACGCATATTCATAATGCCGATCTTCGTATATTTGAGCCAGCGTGGCTCGATTCCTGTCCGTTTCTTCAGGTCAAGTTTCTCCTGCTTCACCCTTTTTTCTACCTTCTCCAGGATTTCCTTATCAACTGCCTTCTGATTCAGCAAAGACCAAAGCATCAGTTCCGCAAGACATCCCTTTAAACTCTTACTTTTTGATCTTACTGCGACGGCCAGATCAATATTCTCCATGCACTGTGTCTCGATATAGTTCAGCCAGTCTTCCATTACTCCAACCATGACAATTTCCTGTTCTTCAACTTCGAGCTTACCGGCCGCTGCTGTCAGTTCATCACAAAGCATCAGAACTGTGCCCTCGATATATGCCTCTGCCATTTCTGCTGCTATTCCATTCTCGGCAGCAAGATCTCTTATTCCCTGTTCATCATTCTGATTAAATAGTTCTTCGGCTTTGAGATTTATTTCCTCAAAGCTTCCCATCTCTCCATACTTTTCAAACATGCTTTTTCCTCCTCTCAATCCCGGAAAATGTAAACCTCCGATTTTTTCCGTACTTTTCTGAAAAAGCCGGCATTTTCATGTGATTATTTTTCTTTTAATCTCTGCCTGAATCCAGGAGCTGTATGCATGACGCTCCATGCTTTCGTATATCACTGACACAATCTGCAGTTGTTCAAGTCTATTTGATATCTGTTTCCACTGATCCACATTTTTAACCGGTTTCCCGCTGCACCCGATCCATCCACTTCGGCGCCATTTCGGCATGTGTATAACAAGATCTCTCCCTACTCTGCAGTTCCGCAGACAGATCCTCAGCTCACATCTGCTCCTGATCCGCATTAGTGCTGCCATCAATGCCGTCAGGACTGTCCCGTTGAATGTGTCTTCCACATCTCCGAATCCTTCTACAGTATGCCCCTTTGCTTCTATCACATATCCATACCTGTGAAGCTGCCTGCGCGGGATCTGGTTATCGGTATCAATATAGATGGTGACAAGCAATTTATTCCCTCCTCTTCAACAGCGTGTATGTTCTGTACGGGTATCCGGTAACAGGGTTCATTCCTTCCCGGATCGATGCTTTGTCCAGATACCAGCCTTCCGGGATTCGGATCTTTCTCCATGTTTTCCACAGAATCACTTTCTTTTCCGGCTCCGGAAGAGGCATATTACGAGATGTCGAGTAGTTTGTCTCCCTCAGTCGTGGATCTGTATTTGGCGTCTTCGTCATGTAGGCCGCCAATTCACGAAACTCCCCGCGATCATACAAAAGCTGATGTGTTATCCTTCCGTATTTCCATGCTTTCTGCATCAGAATATCCGTATCCGGAATCCTGTTGATCACCACATGCATATGCCAGGCGCCTTTTGTACCAACTTCTATGTTTCGGATCCAACGAAGTTTAAAACCTCTTTTTCTGTATTCCCTCTGTAATTTCCTGTAAAACCCCCGGAAATGTTCTGCTGCCTTCTTCATATCCTGAGGTCTGGCATCTTTTCTATATGTCAGAGTCACAAAGTAATCATTCACATCAAAGTATGCACGTAACTGTCGGCGGCACTTCTTCTCCCTATTACGCTGGTTCTGTTTCTGCACCTGCTCCGGCGTCTGTCTTTTCTTTGGTTGTCTCTTCTGTCCCGGCGCCCCATAGCGTGCAGTATGATACTGCTCCACTTCGACCGCATATGGAAATTCCCATTTCTTCTTTATGTATGCCATCCTTTTTAACCTAACTTTAATATCGTTATCAAGTGGTCACGGGGCCTGCACCGGCCCCGCGTATTTGTTGACATTTTCGTTTATCTGGCATACAATATTTATGTTGATGATTGAGCCAGACGGCTGCGCTCGCACCCTTTTCGGTGCGGGCGTCTTACTTTTCTACAGTTTCCTCAACATCCTCCCACTCGCCCAGCTTGTCCACCAGATCCCCTGATATCCACATGACGCCGTTCTCGCCGTAGATCGTCAGCTCCCCGGCGTAGTCCATCGGGATTCGGTACTTGTGCCTGCTGCCCTGGACGTGATTCGTCCGGGTGAATCTCTTAATATTCTTTTTTGCCATATCTCCTGTCTCTCCTCTCGATCTCGCTGATCAGCGTCGCTGCAATCGCGATCCCGACATACGTACATCCAATCAGTACGCCGATCGCGCTGCCGGCCAGTGCAGAAACAACCGTCCAGCATACGACCGCCAGCAGGATCCACCGCGCAAAATCAACTCTGTTCATCATCTTCCTCCTTCTGTTGATTTGAATCTTCCGCCCGAAGCAAAGTACAGTATCTTGTCAGGTGTAAACTTCAATGTTTCCATCACCTCAACCATCTCGGGATAGTCAAAATTCAGGTTCTTGATTTTATAGCTTATCGCTGCGCCTGTGATTCCGAGCATCTTTCCCAGCCGTTCCTGCGTGATTTTCTGTTCCTTCATGGACTGCCGGATTTCCTTCTGCAGATCCCGGCGTGTGTCTGCTTTTCTGCTTAGAAATGTTCGCGGCATGATAAACCTCCTTTCTGATTCCATTGTCAAACTCCCTGCAGGGAATTCCCCTGTCTGCTTCCAGACATCTTGTGCAGTTGATACATGCTCTGCAGGCTCCTTGTGGTTTCATGAGCTTTCTGTGATATAATGTTTTCATCAATTATGAGAGGAAAACGATTATGAAATACTTAAGTAAACTTGCTGCTGATTTCTATTCAGGCTATAGATTTCACTATCAAAAGCCATCTATCTGTCCACATTGTGGTATCGGAACTGACGCACCCATTACAACTACCTATCATTGTGATCTAAATAATCAGGTGCTACTGCTAGCCACAGCCAGATGCACTGCTTGCAGTAAATCCTTCTTCTTCGCTTGTCACAAAACAGAGGACAGCAATGCGCCTGCGGTCTGCATATATCCGTCCATTTCATATGAGCCTTTTCATAACGAAAACCTCGAAAAGATATCCCAACGATTTATTGATATATATAACCAGGCTGCAAAGTGTGAGTTTGATGGAAATCTTGATCTGGCAGCAATCGGATACCGAACCTCTTTGGAGGTACTTGTAAAGGACTATGCAATACAAGAGCTATCCATCCCCGAAGAAGAAGCTTCAAAAAAGAGTCTTTTTGAAGCGATCGGCGAATATCTTAAACAAGAGGATGTTGTGAAAACCGCCGATGTTGTTCGCATTCTCGGTAATGACTACACGCATTACCGCCGTAAATACCCTGAATTTGATTTCTCATTGCTCAAATACTATATGGAAATATTTATCAAACAGATCGAAGCTGCTTATATGACTAAACATCCACCTGTTATGCGTGATCACTGAGCCGGATCGAGTTCCGCCAGAAGATTTCCATCGAAATCCCAGTACTGGATCACTTCCCTGACGACGTCTTCTTCTGTTCCGATCCCTCTCATTGATCTTGTTTCTATGACTTGAATTACTCTTGCTTTGTCCGTCCCTCGTGGACGGGCATTTTTTCTTTGGTCTTCCATTTCTTTCCTCTCAATCTCCTTTGTGCAATCTGCTGATTTTTAAAGTCTTGCGGTGTCTTACAAAGACACTTTCTGACTAAAAAAAATGGTGACCACAGACTCTGCATCAAGCGAATATCTGTTCCTGATTAAAGCAATTTCACCCTGAGTAAACTCAGCACCCTTTGTTTCATTCAGTTTTGCAGAGAAAGTGCTTCTTGCAATGCCTAGATATTCAGCTAATGTAGCGCCTGTGTCACCATGTTTTTTCATAGCAGCTTCTAATTCGTTCTTATTCAACACTATAAAACCTCCTTTCTGAAGTGTCTAATTAAGACACAATCAATATAACACCTGCCCCTACTCATGTCAATACAAATATTTGAATTTTAAGACACTATTTCTTGTATTTATTGCATTTTGTTAGATATTGGTGTAAAATCAAGACACTCCGGAGGTGAAGAAATATGTGTATGGCACAAAGAATAAAGGAAAGACGTATAGAAATGGGGTTTACCCAAGAAGAACTGGCAAATAAACTAGGACTTCAAAAGTCTGCCATTGCAAAATATGAGAATGGTAGAGTTGAAAATATTAAGCGTTCAGTCATACAACATATGGCTGAGATTTTAGAGTGTTCCCCTGCTTATTTGATGGGCTGGGATGAAACCACTGAATCAAATGATTATTACATCGACAAAGACGCCCGTGAATACGCAGAATTCCTCTACAAGAATCCCGAATACAGAGTCCTTTTTGATGCATCGAGAAAGGTAAAGGCTGAAGATATAGAATTCGTCAGACAGATGATCGACCGCATGGGAGGCAATACCGATGACACCGGAGTATAACGTCCTGTATCAGGACATGCCTACAACTGTACACAGCTTTGTTAGATGCAACCCAGATACTTCTTACACCATCGTTATAAATGCCCGCCTCAGTAATGACGGCAGGCTCAAAGCATATAATCATGAAATCCATCATATTCAGAACGGCGATTATGATTACGATATCATCCGTGATCTGAACCAGATCGAACTGGAAGCACATGCTGCAGCTGCCACTGCTGTTGTTCCAGAGCCGGAACCCGCACCCGATCCGCAGCCGGCACGCAAGAGACGTAAGCGCCGCAAGACCAGCACATGGCGGAAACGGCGGAATGTGATGCGTGCTCTCGGTTTTTCGGTTGATCCCTGGAGCGAACACGAAAGGCACTGGATGGATCCGGATTGGAGGGTTTATTGAACGCTTTTGTAACTATAACGGTTTACACATTGCGGTTATATTCAAGAAACAGCCTAACTGAAAATCCATAGATTATGCCTTCACGCGAATGATAACACTATATCTTGTTGTTGATGAAGATACATAAAAAAGTGTATAATAGATGCAACTATAACGTAGTTGCAGAAAGGAAACTAATGAGTCGATTTGATAAAGCGCGCCTTCGTTTGTTATCAAAGCCAAAAGACTACACTTATACAGAAGCTAAATGGTTTTTAGCTCAGCTTGAATATGTCGAACGAAACAAAGGGAGGACTTCTGGGTCCAGAGTAGCGTTCTATCGCGAACGGGATAATGCACTGATTTTATTACATAAACCTCATCCAGGTGATGTGATGAAACCTGGTGCTGTCAGTGATCTAGTTGATCACCTAAAGGAGGTGGGTGATTTATGAGTAATGTTCTGGAATACAAAGGTTATCACACAAAAGTACAATTTGATGCAGATTCCAATACTTTACATGGTAAAATTGAAGGAATCAAAGACTTCGTCAATTTTGAAGCCGAAAGCATTGAAGATGTAGAAAATGAATTTCATGAAGCTGTTGATGATTATTTGGCTCTTTGCGAAGAACTCGGAAAATCTCCCGACAAAGAATTTCGGGGAACTTTTAATGTCAGGATCAATCCAGCTTTGCACAGAGAACTAGCATTTGAAGCAGCCAAAAAAGAAATCTCAATGAATCAGTTGGTAGAAAAAGCTATTGATCATTACCTGCATGTCAATACCGGTCCAACATCCACTATCGTGTATATTAAAGAAAATGAGACCAAGTCTTCTGCTGGAAATCTGCCATTAAATATTAATCCTGCGGATTTCTTTCCTCTCCAATCAACAAGGTGGTCAATATGATTAAGAACTTAAATGAATATTTCAGTAATGACTATGAATTCTATTTAGATAATATTGAATACGTTCATAAGAAAAAAACACACGTAACCAGCGAATACGTATTACACTGTTTGGACAGATTGGAAACCAAAGAGATTTCTGACGAGCAGCTTGAAGTTAAAGTAACACGCTCATTAGCATTCGACCCTGATGACCTTTACAACTTGAACGTCACTTTTGTTGCTATTTTAAGCTATAACATGGACAGGAAGAAGGAACTGAAAGAACTATCTTCAGATCTTTCAAAGGATCTAATTAGTGATGGGCAGTTTTTTCTTTCAAACATTATGTCCAGGATATCGCTTTTGATTTCTGATATCACCGCTTCATATGGACAGCCGCCTATTATTTCCCCTCCGGTTATAGCATCAATTAAGTAAAATAATAACTGCCCGCCCTGCTGCAACAGGACGGGCAATAGTTCAATTGAGCGTTCTTTTGTTTATGCTCGCCGCGCTCTACGGAGAGATATCATCGTTGGTATTATACCACCCTCCGGAGTGCATATTGCGTCCTCTAACGGACACTTTTGCGGGCTTAAACGGACGCGGAGCGAAGCCAGCGGACGCCACCTTAACTGCTCTTGGCTGTCCCTTACCAGAACCGTCTGAGATGTCAAGAATGCCCCGCACACCGCTTGTTCTTGACATCTCAGACGGTTCGGGTACCATCGCAAGGCAAGCAGTTCATGTTTGTCCGTTCATATCGCCGAGTGTCCACTGACAAACGCACCAGTGTCCGCTTGTCAGCGCAAAATGCACCGGAGCGCAGACACAAGTAAACTGCGCTATTTTTGCGCTCATTTTGGAGGTTGCTATGAAAATTGAAAAGCTCCCATCCGGATCCTTTCGGATTCGGCAGCAAATCGACGGCCGGCGGATCAGTATTACACTTCCTTATAAGCCTTCAAAGAAGGAGGCCGCGCAGCTGATCAATGACAAACGAACCGGCCGCGATAAATTGAAGCTGACATTTAACGCCGCTGCCCTGCAGTATATAGAAGGAAAGCGAAATACACTCTCTCCTTCCACAATCCGCGGATATGAATCGATCCGCAAAAACCTACCGGCATCTATAAATGACAAATGTCTTGGAGAGCTGACTGCCTGGGATGTGCAGAAGTATATCAGTGATATCTCTAAAGACCATTCTCCGAAGACGATCCGGAACCATCACGGATTTATTTCCGCTGTACTAGCTACTTTCAACCCGGATCTGATTCTCCGGACAAATTTACCTCAAAAAATCAAGAGCAGGCCATACCTTCCTACCGAATCGGAGATCCAGAAGATTCTTGCCCACGAAAAAGGAACTGAATACGAGATCGCATTCAAATTAGCCGCAAGGTACGGCCTGCGCCGATCCGAAATATGCGCCCTGGAAACAGATGATCTGAACGAACGTGTCCTTACGATCGACAAAGCTGTCGTGCAGGATGAAAACTACAAGTGGGTAAAGAAAACGACCAAGACAACTAGCAGCACAAGAACCATCGTACTTGATCAGGGATTGTGTGATCTGATAAAGTCGCGCGGATACATATACAAAGGAAATCCGCATAACTTATATGATCATCTCCAACTCGTCCTTAAACAGCTAGGAATTACTCCGTTCCCTTTCCACATGTTCCGGCACTACTATGTTTCATATGCTCATGCACTCGGATTTCCGAATGCCGTGATAATTTCTACCACCGGCCACAAGACTGATTATGTTATGACCAATGTTTACAGAGAAGAAATGCGAGAACAGGTCACAAAGCTCCAGACAGAATATGCCGATAAATTTCATGACCATATATGACCACTTTTTTCTTAAATCTCTTTTTTTCTCTTAAATCACTTTTGATTTTTTGCCAAAACAAAAACCCCGGAAAGTACTGTAAAATCAATACTTTCCGGGGAAATCCTTTATTTATGCGGATTTTTTTAAGTATGACCCCGACGGGAATTGAACCCGCGCGAAACAGCCTATAAATCGCATAAAATCAATATTCTTTGTTTTTTCTTGACCATATATGACCACTTTTGTTTATTCTAGCCACTTCGTCCATGAGCGATCAGCGATGTAAATCCACCCCGCTCCGCTCTTCAACCGCCCCCATTCCGACTTGCTGTCTACTTCCACGATCGTGAATTTGCCAATGCCGGTATATTTGCCTGTCTTGCCATACTTGACGCCCGGACCCTTGCGGATGTTGAGGTTTGGGATCGTCACTTTTACGATAAATGGTACTTTTACCTTTTCTGCCGTTTCCGCAGCTGTAGCCTTCTGGCTTTCGCCGCTCTGGATCCGCTCCTTGAAGTCCGTCCACGTTGCTTCTGATCCTGTCTTCGGATTCCATCCGTACCATCCCGGGCATTGTTTCGAACACACGTCCCAATGCCGCACGACGTTTGATGCCGGCACTC
>OCTW011614440.1_pt1 | contig 38601 bp, 29 predicted proteins | sample 1539671 | NCBI WGS metagenome assembly OCTW01 (sample SAMN02144230, study PRJEB22623) | gut metagenome | biome: sheep rumen | host: Ovis aries | place: New Zealand
CCGGCCCAATCGCCCCAATCACGCCAACATTGTATTTACCACGATGAACCACGCAAGAAGGTTTTGCCCAAGAAGGACGGTTCCCTTCTGCGTCAGTAATGTTGATGCCTAGGAATGGAAAATTGGCAAAGGAAGAATTTTCGGCAATCACGGAAGGGGTCCAGTCAAATTCATGGTTGCCAATAGCCATGCTTTCGAAACCTGCGACATTCATCCAATCAACCATCGACTTGCCACGGGTCAAATTGCTTTGCGCCCCGCCCTGCCACATATCGCCGCTAGATAAAACGATTGTGGTTTCTGGCGATTTTCTTTCTTGACCTACCAAAAAGGAAGAAAGTTTCTTGATTCCGGATTGGTATTTCTTTGATTCATAGATCATATCACTAGCCCCATGGGTGTCATTGATCGTATAAAAATCAATCACGTCTGGGTCGGATTGGGGTTTCACATAATCATCACCAAAATGCAAAGTGATAGATTCAATCGCATATTCATAAAGAGGGGCATAAACGCTGAAATATTGCCCCGAGTTTGGATAGACATAATCCGTGCCAGAAACCAATTCATAGGCCCCATTCATCGGGGAAGAAATCGGATAAGCGCTGCTCCTAGTCGCCAAAACGCCATAATCAACAGTCGTTGAAAAAACCACGTTGATGGAGACGATGGTTTTGGAAAATGGAGTTTTATTGGCGATGTATCCAGCTTTCTCAAAAATTACGAAGCCCTCCGCATTCTCTTTGGCGTTGGTGAAAGTGAAATCAATACCATCTTTATCAAGCGTACCATTCGAGAAATCGATGATGTCCTCTTTTCCCAAAGTCAGTGAAGAAGGGACCACGATCGTTGAATTAGAGTCTTCGGAATCACTTGGGCTAATGGGACTGGAGCAGGAAACCAAAAGAAGACTGCCGACAACAAACACGAAGGAAGGTAATTTCATAATTTGATTATACCAATAAAAAGTTTACTTTTTAGAGTCGTCTAATTTGAGAAGCGGAGAATAGAGGTCGGTCCTGCGGTCGCGGAAGACCCCCCAAGAATAACGTTCTTCAGCAATTTTCTCCAAATCAAAAGAGACGACACGTACCCCTTCTTCTTCACGATTCATCTCTGCGACAAAATTCCCATTTTGATCTGCGATAAAAGAGGAACCATAGAATTTCATCGACGACTGTTTGGCCTTTTCCACCCCTACACGATTTGACGCTAGAAGAGGCATGATGTTGGCTGCGGCATGGCCTTTCATCGTGTTTTGCCAATGGTCTTTAGAATCCTGTGGCAAGATCGGTTCTGAACCAATGGCCGTTGGGAAAAGCAAGACCTCTGCTCCTTTGATGGCCAAGATTCTGGCGGTCTCTGGGAACCATTGATCCCAGCAAATGCCAACGCCAATCCGACCGATTTTAGTATCAAAGACCATAAAGCCCGTATCCCCTGGCGTGAAATAGAATTTTTCCTCGTAACATTCGCCAGTCGGAATATGTGATTTACGATAAATCCCAAGGATTTTTCCATCCGCATCGATCATCGCCAGGGAATTGAAGAAGCAATTGCCACTGCGTTCAAAGAAGGAAATCGGCAAGACAAGTTTTAATTCTTTGGCGAGTGACTGGAAATGTCGAAGAGTCTTCGAATTTTCCACTTCTTCAGCTAATTTGAAGTTCTCATAATCTTCGATTTGGCAGAAATAATGGCCTTCCCATAGTTCTGGCAAAAGAACCAAATCGGCCCCTTCTTGTTTGGCTTTGCGAATATATTGATCCGCTTTCGCAAGATTTTCTTCGTAAACGTCCGACATTGAAAATTGGGTGATTGCTAATTTGACCATTTTATTTGCCCTCCTTTGGAAGTTGCATGGTAATGCAATGAATGTTTCCACCGCCGAGAAGAATCTCATAGGTGTTGATTTGATGAATTTCTTTGTCTGGATAAAGTTGTTTCATCACTTTGTAAGCTTTTTGATCTTCAGGGACCCCGAAAGCGGGCATTATGATGAAATCTTTCCCTTGGTAATAATTCACATAAGAAGCCGCTAAACGTCTTCCGCCTTGCCGAACATCCAGCGTGTTTGCCGTATTGATTAAGGAAACAGCCGTCTCATCGTCCATATATAACGGCTTAGGAAGAGGCATCTTATGGATAATCAGTTTTTCTCCTCTGGCATCCGTGGCTTCTCGTAAGGCTTTTAACGTTTGTTTGCAATAACGATATTGAGGATCGCTTTTATCCTCCGTCCAAGCCATCACGACCTCGCCGGGTTTGACAAACGAAACCATGTTGTCGATATGTTCATTGGTTTCATCTTGATAAATTCCGTGGGGAACCCAAATGACTTTCTCCACAGAGAGGAATTCATGCAGAATCTCCTCAATCTCTTCTTTCCGATATTCAGGATTTCTTCCTTTGGAAAGGAGACAGGCTTCCGTGGTGATTAAAGTCCCTTGCCCATCAATGGCAATTGAACCCCCTTCTAAAACGAAAGAAGGCAAATAATACGAAAGCAGCTTCAGTTTTTTCGATACTACTTCTCCAAGGCGATCATCATCTTGGTAATCCGAATAAAGGCCATCTACCTCACCGCCCCAGGCATTGAAACGGAAATCAACGGTTCTGATTTTCTGCCCGTTGGTCATGAATAATGGCATATTGTCTCTTGCCCAAGCGTCGTTATAAAGGAGTTTCCAGATGGTGACGTTGGGAATGTTTTCCAAAACGGAGACGATCTTTTTCCCCATCATCGGATGAACCCCAACAATCACAGGCTCGTGCTTAGCGATTGCCTTGATGACTTCAAGATAGTTCTCTTGCCCTGGCTTGGCTTTTTCTCGCCAGGTATCCAACCGGTATGGCATTAAAATGAAAGTCGCTTGATGTTCTTCTCCTTCAAAAGGAAAGCGAAAACCATCATTCAATGGGGTCGTGACTTTGTTTTCGTAATAATCGTTCAACCGTTTTTCGTATACATTGAATTTTCTCCATCGCTCGGTGTCGATCACTTCAAACACTCCCTGATAGGCGGATTGAAGCTTGGTGTGTGAAGCTTGGGAAGCGAGCAATTCCTTGACTTGCTGGACCAATTCTTTGGACCACACTTCTCCAGGGACAATCAACGGAATGCCTGGAGGATACATCATAACTTCTTCCTTGGAAACCTCACCGACGCATTCTTCAATGGGAAGTAATTTTCCTGGGGCGTTATAAGAGATTCTTGGGCGGACTAATTGATAAGGGAAGCCAGATTCAAAACGGGTATAACGCCTTGGCTGGTTGCGGTGATAATGGTCTTTCGAAATGGCGCGTAAGGCACGAACCAATTGATCAACGTGTTTCTTTGTGGTGCCGATGGCAAAAATGGCGAGGACCTCATTTGGCTCCGCTAATTCCATTTGGACGTTATATTTTTCTTTTAGCAGGTGATAAAGCTGAAAGCCATCAATATCAAGATGATCCAAGCCAATCACCAGCTTTGTCTCATCATAATCGTAGGCCCCGTGTGCCAAAAAATGTTGTCTGCCTTCATTCACAAATCCTTTAATGTGGCCAATCTTTTCACGGGCATAATCCGCTAATTCATAGGTTTTATTCATAGCGGTGAGCCCTTCTGGAGAAGCCATAAAAGAACGGGCGGCATCAAGAGAAGCAATCAAAATTCCCGAAGGCGAAGTGGTATTTAAGATATTTAATGTTCGCTGAACGTTTTGGCGGCTGAAAAATTTTGATTTCAACAAAAGAACGGAACTTTGTGTCAAAGAACCCACGGTTTTATGAAACGAGGCGGCAGACATATCGGCACCTGCTTCCATCGCCGACACCGGAGAGCGTTTGGAATGGAAATAATAATGGGCTCCATGAGCCTCATCGACAAGCACAGCCATTTTATGAGCGTGGGCAAATTCGACTAATTCTTTCAGCGCCGTCACTGCCCCGAAATAAGTTGGGTTAATCACAAAAATCGCTTTTGCCGAAGGGTTTTTAATGATCGTTTTCTTCCACTGTTCTAAAGATGGTTGGTTAGCAATTCCAAGATCCCCGTCGATCTCTGGCATCACGTAAACCGGAACCGCACCCGAAAGAACGAGGGCATTGACTACGGATTTATGCATATTGCGAGGCAAAATGATTTTTTCATTGGCCTTCACCGCAGTCATAATCATAGCCTCAATGCCAACGCTGGTCCCATTAACCAAATAAAAGGCCTCATCGGCATCGCAAGCCTCCGCCAAATAGCGGGAAGATTCATAGACAACCCCCTGAGGATGACTCAGGCTATCCATGCCGATTGGTGAATTCACATCACATCGATAAAGAGCATGACCGAATAATTTCGTCGCTGCGTTCGTGATATTCCCCATATGGTGTCCTGGTACGTCGAAAGGAGCGACATCTTCCGAAACATACTCTTTGAGGGCGTCGACATACGGCGTCTTCGATTGGTCTAGTTTAGCCATAGCGACATTAATATTACACGGAAATTTTTAGGCGAAAAGATATTTTCAGCAGAAAATTAACTAATTAGTTAAAAATTAGTTTTCTAAGAGATGCTTGAGGGCTTTGCAAACGCCGCCATTCCAAACGGTTTCTGTGACATAATCTGCGACTTGTTTGACCTCTTCTTTGCCATTGCCCATGCAGATGAAATACCCGACTTCTTTTGCTAGAGAAAGATCTTGCAAATCATCGCCAAAGCCAAGAGATTCTTCTTTAGAGATACCATAGTAAGAAAGAATCTTTTTAACGCATTTTCCCTTTTCGTGAACCACGGGTGTGATATCTACCGCCATATCACAATAACGATAATAAAGAAGATGAGGGAATGCCTTCTGGAAGAATTCGTCATCTTCTGGGAAGGAAAAGAAATTGATTCCTTCGACGTCTTCTCCTTCGTAAGGCTGAGCCTCGGGAACCACTTCACAGAAAGAGCGATAAAATTCTTTCGCCGCCTCGTTCAAAGGAAACATTAATTTTCGCTCTTTCAATTCAATGAGTTCCAAAGTTTTGCCTCTTTCTTTTGCTAAAGCCAAAAAATGAATGACATCATCGCGTTTCATCCTAGTGGTATATAAATATTTGCCATCAGCAAAACAATAACCGCCGGCAGAGGCGATATAGCCATCCCACACGATGCCAAGGTTCATCGCTCCAAGGTGTAAGAAGGAATGATACGATCTTGCCGTGCAAATAAAAACTTTCGTTCCCCGTTGTTTTAATTGACGAATTGCTTCAACAGACTCCCTGTCCCAACCGTGATTTTTATGATCGTAAAGGGTCCAATCCAGGTCGAAAAAAGCTGCTTTGAATTTCCTCATCGTTTTTGATTCCAGGCTTTGGTATAGACCATTTTATATTCCGATAACAATTGACGGTTGATGGCGAAAAGCTCGGCTTGGTTGATTTTGACGATTCTCCGATCATAAGTAATAAGCCCATTCACTTCTTCTTCAACGTCGCTCAATTGGGTATACACGGCAATCGATAAAGCGTGTTTTTTGATGCCACGCCCCACCTGTTTTCGGAATAAAGAAGATAAAGCGTTGCTGAATTTCACTTTGTCCTTGAATTTCTTGTAACCGAATTCTTTGCTACTCCAAGAATGTTCTTTGAGATGCATCGAATAACCACCGTATTCGCTTAAGGAAAGGATGCGCTGATGATCGTTAATTAAATGAATGGGGCGGAAATAGATGTGGCGGGAACGGAAATCGCCAACTTTCTTATCAAACCACCCTGAGGTGGCATCGATAAGTCTTGTGGCATCATAAGATCGCAGAACTTGAAACATTTCTTTCGTTAAGAATTGGCCCCAGCCTTCATTAAATAAGGTCCAAACCACAATCGAAGGAATGTTATAAAGGGTCGATACGCTATCTTTAAGTTCTCGCTTGAATTGTTCTCTAGATTCCAAGCTCCCCCTTCCTAGCACTGAGCCCTTGTCCGAGACTTGAATTGGCAAAAAGGGCGCAAGACGGATTAAATGAGGAGAATAGCGATCGCCGCCATTGACCATATCCTGCATCACATAAACACCAAGCATATCGCAAAGATAATACCAACGTCGCGGCTCAATCTTAATGTGTTTCCGAAGGCAATTAAACCCGCAGCTTTTAGCAAAAAGAATGTCGGATTTCATGGCTTCCGCCGATGGAGGGGTCAAGCCTGATTCCGGCCAATAGCCTTGGTCTAGCAAAGCATTGAGAAAAGTGGGGCGATTGTTGATCAGGAGATAATGTTTATTCCCGAGCTGGACATTTTCAATTTTCCGAATCCCAGTCACAGAATGGACGACGTCTTTCCCGTCTTCAAAAACAAGGTCGTAAAGATTTGGCTCATCCGATGCCCAAGGATGGAAATTCTCGCTGACATCGACCAGAGCGTGACCATGCTCATCAAAAAAGCTTTCTCCCACGAATTTCCCACGGAAGTAAACAGTGACTTTCGGATGATGTTTTTCTTTGGCAAAAACCCCATCAAAAATCAAATTTCGCCCGTCAAAATCCCCTTGAATCCGACATTGCTCGAAATATCCTTCAGCAGGAACGAATTCCAAATAAACGCTTTGCCAAATCCCGCTTGTGGGAGTATACCAAATTCCTCCTGGCTGAAGGGATTGTTTTCCTCTTGCATAATTTGAGTTGGCCGTATCATCGTGGACCACCACTTCAAGAATGAATCTTTTTTTGACAACATCGATATACACAGAGAAAGGTACATAACCCCCTTTATGTGAGCAGAATAATTCTCCATCAATATAAATGTCTGCCTCTTGATCCACAGCCATGAAGCGTAATAAGGCTGAGCCCCCGACAAAAAGGTCTGGAACCTCCACTTCTTTTCGGTAATGGAGATAATCCTTCGCACTGACAGGCCGATGAATTCCACTTAATTCGGTCTCAATGGCAAAAGGAACGATAATCTGTTCAGGATATTTCTCTGGAAGAGCCTTACTTTGGGTCATCACAAAATCCCATGGGCCATTCAAATTGATGAAATTATCCCTTCTCCAATAAGGGTCTGGGTGACCATCTAAAGGGTGTGACTTATCCATGGTTTCCGAATAGGGAGTTTTTAATCTCATGACATCATTCTAACCTTATTAGCATGCAAATGCTAAAATTACGCGAGGAGCAGGACCATGAATCAATACGAAATTGTGACTGAAGAGTTAGAAAAAGAGAACGTCGACGCCTGGATTATCGTCGATTATGAGAATCGCAATAAAACCCTGGTTTCTTTTTTGGGGAACAAGATGTTGACGCGAAAAATATTTTTAATTTTTCCGAAAAAAGGAAAGCCCTACATCATTTGCCATTCTATTGATACGGTTTTCTTAAACGAACAAGCCATTTTGGAACATTTTGATTTGAAAATCTATCACACCTGGCAAGAAATGTTGGAATTAGAACGTCAACACTTCTCCTCTTATAAAAGAGTGTTGATGGACATTTCAGAAAATGGTCTTTTGCCAAGAATCTCCCTCGCCGATTACGGTTCAGTGGAATTCGTCAAATCCTTGGGGGTTGAGGTTCTTTCTTCTGGCAACCTATTGCAACGTTTTAACGCCGTTTATGGACAACGTTCCTATGAGCTTCAGCTCAAAGCCTGTCAATTGGCATTGCAAATTAAAGAGGAGGCCTTCCTTAAAATTAAACAGGAAATCCTTTCTCATGGCGAAGTCGAAGAATATCAAATCCAACAATTTATTTGTCGCCGTTTCCATGAAGAGGGCATGGTTTATGATGACCCTGCCATTGTAGCCATCGGGCCAAACGCATCCAATCCTCATTATGGGCCTGACGAAAGCCATTCTTCGTTGATTCGCGAAGGCGATGTAGTCCTCATCGATATGTGGGCAAAGATGGATGACCCTGATGGGGTTTACGCGGACATCACGTGGATGGGCTATGTTGGAAAAGAAGTCCCTTCGGTTGTAGAAGAGCGGTTCCAAATCTTAAAAACAGCAATCGACAAAGATATGGAATTTTTAGAAAAGAACCTTCCCCTTCGCCCGGTTTATGGCTATGAAGTTGACGACGTTGGAAGGGCGTATATTCAAGAAAAAGGCTATGGAGATTATTTCACCCATCGAACCGGCCACTCCATTGCCGTGGATGTCTCCCCGCATGGTCCTGGGGTAAATATCGACAATTATGAATCTCATGATACTCGTGAGATTGTCGATGGTGTGACTTTCTCCTTGGAGCCTGGCATTTATGCACCAGATTTTGGAATGCGCAGTGAAACCGATGTTTATATCAAAAATCGTAAGCCTTATGCCGTCGGCGGACGGCAAGAACATGTCGTTGCGATTCTAAAATAGGCGATGCGTGTCATCGTTTTTAAAGAAAAAAGCGGTTCTCCTTTCTTAAGACGAACCGCTTTAATTTTAGCTAAGATTAGGCGTTCTTTGATTTGATGTATTCATCAATTGCAGCAGCCGCGCTCTTGCCAGCACCCATGGCGAGAATGACAGTCGCAGCCCCTGTGACCGCATCGCCGCCAGCGTAGACCCCTTCCTTGGTTGTCGCTCCGCCTTCATCTTTGGTAATCAAACAACCGTGGGCATTGGTTTCCAAACCTTTGGTCGTATTCTTGATGAGTGGGTTTGGTGAAGTACCGATGGATTGAATGACAACATCGACATCCAATTCGAATTCGGAGCCAGGGATTTCAATTGGTCTACGACGGCCAGAAGCATCAGGCTCACCAAGTTCCATTTTGATGCAACGAATGCCAATCGTGTTGAATTTTTCATCACCAAGAATGGCAGTTGGATTGCAGAGGAGACGGAAATCGACTCCTTCTTCCATGGCGTGTTCCACTTCTTCTTTACGAGCCGGAAGTTCTTCCAAAGAACGACGATAGATGATGTAAACTTTCTCAGCGCCCAAGCGAAGTGCTGAACGACAGGCATCCATGGCAACGTTGCCACCGCCAATAACGGCGACTTTCTTTCCATGAACGATTGGCGTTTCTGGATCGTCTTGATATGCCTTCATCAGATTGATGCGGGTCAAGAATTCATTCGCGGATAAAACACCGTTCAAATTCTCACCAGGAATGCCCATAAAACGAGGCAAGCCAGCACCAGAACCGACAAAGACGGCTTCATATCCCTCATCCATCAGTTCATCGATGGAATGAATCTTGCCGATGACTTCGTTGGTGCGGATTTCTACTCCCATTTTTTCGAGATTGTGGCATTCGTTTTGAACGATGGCCTTTGGAAGACGGAATTCCGGGATGCCATAACTTAAAACACCACCGGCCACATGAAGAGCTTCAAAGACGGTCACTTGGTAGCCGAGTTTCGCCAAATCTCCAGCGCAGGTTAAGCCGGATGGGCCGGAACCGACGATGGCCACTTTATGCCCGTTTGGCTCGGTTTTATGAAATTCATTCAAATTATGTTCGCGAGCATAATCCGCGACATATCTCTCCAAGCGGCCGATAGCCACTGGCTCGCCCATGCCTTTGATGACCATTTTGCCAGTCTCATCTTTAACACGGATTGGCATTTTTCCTCTGATGCATCCTTTTTCGCATTGTGATTCTTGTGGGCAAACACGTCCGCAAATACTAGAAAGAGAAGAAGATTGAAGAAGGACGTCATTGGCCCCTTTCATGTCATTTTCTCTGATTTTTGCGATAAATCCCGGGATATCAATATGGACGGGGCAGCCAGGGACACACATCGGTTTTGGACAATCCATGCAGCGGAAAGCTTCATCGATCGCCATTTCGTGGGTATAGCCTGTAGTAACTTCTTTGAAATTGTGAGCCCTGACCGAAGGTTCTTGTGACGGCATCGGGTTTTTATCGGGTCTCATGTTAACTTGATATTTCGGCATAGTTATTTAGCCTCCATTTGGGCAAAAAGATTGCACGTCTCTTCGTATTTATGCTTTTCCCAATCACGATAGATTCCACCACGGGCTCTCGCTTCGTCGAAATCCACTTCAAATCCATCGAAATCCGGGCCATCAACGCAGGCAAATTTGGTTTTTCCACCCACCGTAAGACGGCAGCCACCGCACATTCCGGTGCCATCGATCATGATTGGGTTCATAGAAACGACGGTTTTGATGTTAAGAGGTTTGGTATAAAGAACGACAAATTTCATCATGACGATTGGCCCGATAGCGATGACTTCATCATATTCATTCCCCGCCTCAACGAGTTGTTGCAAGGCATTGACGACGTTGCCATGTTCTCCATAAGAGCCATCATCCGTCATCACTTTAAGGACATCGGAACAGGCTTTGAATTCATCTTCAAGGATGACAAGATCTTTGTTGCGATAGCCGATAATCGAATGCACAATCGCCCCCATTTCATGGAGTTTTTGAGCAATAGGCATGGCGATTGCGGAACCGGCACCACCGCCAATCACGCAGACTTTCTTCAAACCTTCAAGTTCTGTTGGTCTTCCTAATGGACCAACGAAATCTTGAATATAATCGCCTGCTTCTTTCTTCCCTAATTTAAAAGTTGTCGAACCGACGATCTGAAAAATGATTTTGACGGTTCCTTTTTCCACATCTTCACCAGCGATGGTGAGAGGGATGCGTTCTCCGTTCTCATCGACGCGAAGAATAATGAATTCCCCTGGTTTCGCTTTCGCGGCGATCTCAGGAGCTTCAATATCCATTTCGATCATGGTCGGATTTAAAACGCGTTTTGAGGCAATTTTATACATTTCTATCCTCCTCTTGTATAAAGCTAGAAGCCCAATGTTTTTCTAAGTCTTGGCAAGAAAACGTCATCTTCCATTGAGTAGCAAGCCACCTTTTTATTTGACATGGAAATGCTGAATCGACGGGCATTCACATTTTTAATCGGAATATTATCCGCTAACAATGTTCCTGGACGATTGTTTCTTTCTTCAAACGTAATCACTCTTTTCTGGTTTAGGATGACGGGCGAGCCAATGCTTTCATAAGCTTTTGAGCGAACGGCGGCAATTTCTGTTAATTCCATCACATTAAGGTCAGTGTCGATAGCCGCCCCACCGAGGCTACGGTTATATCCCATAGAGCCGGTACAGGTGTTGACAATCAACCCCATTCCAAAATAGTGTTCCATTCTTTTCCCGTCTAAATAAACATCGTATTCGACGTTTTTCATAAGACCGGAAAGAATAAATTCATTGATGGCATAATGAACGTTTTTCCCATCATTCAGTTGCAAGAGTGAAAAATTCCTAAGTCTCAAAGAGCCTTCTTTCAACCATTGAATGATCTTAGCGGATTCTTCCAATGAAAATTCGTTGTAATAGCCAATCCGTCCCGTGTTAAAACAAAGAAATTTGACAGAATCAACCAAAGCGAGATATCGGTGCAAACCAGCTAAAAACGTACCATCTCCACCGATGACGATAACCAATTCTGGCTGATCCTCATCTTTATGAAAGAAAGGGTCGCCTTCCAAATTGGCCTGCATGGCATTGGCCATATCTTTTGAGAATTCATCATCTCTTTTAATGATAGTGTAGCGCATAGAATGATTGTCTTATCTCTTATTGCCGAAAGCCTTTGAAGAATAGGGCTTAAATAATGCAAATCGCCAAGCCCCTTTCTCGGAGCTTGGCGTTTTGAGTTCTGTTAACAAAAATTAGATGCAGGTATAGCCACCGTCAACGGCAAGGATTTGGCCGGTGACATAGCTGGATTCCTCAGCACCGAGGAAAACCGCGGCAGAATTGAGTTCGCCTGGGTTGCCATATCTTTGCATTGGAACCGAGTTGTGAGCGAAAGCCTGGAAGAAATCGCTGTCTAGGGTCTCTTGGGTTAATTCGGTGTAGAAATAGCCTGGGCAAATCGCGTTGACTGTGATTGGGAGACCAGAATGCGCTAATTCGGCGGCTAAACCACGGGTGAAATTAACGACGGCTCCTTTTGAAGTGTGATATGCGATGGTTGGAATGGCAGTATTGCCAACCAAGCCATAAATTGAGGCGATATTGATGATGCGGCCGAATTTTTGAGCACCGGCATTGATAGCATCTTTCATAACATTTCCGAATGCCTTGGAAAGTTTGAAGATAGAAGTTAAATCTAATTTGAGGGTGAATTCCCAATCTTCCGGTTTGTAATCGAGAGCTGGTGTGCCAGTACCTCTTTCACCACCGGCACAGTTAACCAAGACTTCGACGTGGCCAAATTTTTCTTTGATGGCTTTGACCGCCGCGGCGATGGAGTCGTCATCGGTCACGTCACATTTAACCGGAAGAACTTCAACGCCATATTTTTCGTTGAGTTCTTTGGCAAGAGATTCAAGTCTCTCGACACGTCTGGCCAATAACGCAAGCGAAGCGCCTTGTTCAGCGAATCCTTGCGACATTTGGGCACCCAAGCCACTGGATGCTCCAGTAACAACGACGACTTTACCTTTGTAATTGAACATTCTTTTTCCTCCAAGTAGGTAATTCGTGTAGCCTTAAGAATGACTATCAAATCATTTTCATGCTAACGGCTCAATTATACCCAATCCAAAGGGTCAAGCAATTTGAAAACGCCGAGAGAAAGGGAGATTAAAGATTTCATCGAATTAATTCGATAAATAATTACCGACTTACCAATTAAACAAAAGGGAGGGAGCGTTTCCGAAGACGTTCCCTCCAAGAAAAGGAGATTCCGTTATTCAATCGTGATCTCATGCGTCCTAGCAACTGCTGGAGCTTCTTTTGGGACAAAGAGAGTTAAAACACCATTCTCATATTTTGCGACGATGTCCTTCTCTTCAACGTCTCCGACATAATAGGAACGGGAAGAGACGCCAGAGAATCTTTCTCTATGGATGAATTTCGTTTTCTTATCCTCTTTTTCCAGATGATTTTCAGCCTTGGCTTTGATGGTCAAATAATCATCCGAATAGGAAACACTGATGTCTTTCTTTTCAATGCCAGGAAGTTCGATTTCAAAGGTGTATCCCTTCTCATCTTCCTTGATGTCGGTCTTCATTTGGAGACCGCGGTTATAACGATCTTCGCTGTAAGTAACTGGGGCGAAGAAATCGAAGAATGGGTCAAACCATCCATCGTGGTAACGTGCCATTTCATTTTTCATGTGTGTTTACCTCCAATCATTGATTTAGCACTCTTACACTTCAAGTGCTAATTACATTATATTTAACCGTTTAGCACTGTCAAGCGTTTAGTGCTAATTTATTTTAAAACATCAGTTTTCATCGAAGAATTATTTTCTTTAATATTTCGATTTGCCTAAAATTTCAATGATTTTGTCCTTTATCATTTTTTGGAAGGCTTTGAAGTCTATCAAGAAAACTGTTCCAGTCGCTTTTGACAGTAAATAATCCATCAAATCCTCATTCAAGAATTGGCAAATTTCACTGGCACATTCTTCGATTCGCTCCTCGGATTCGTCTTTGTTCTCTGTGATCCCCTTTGCCGTCCTTTTAAATGCGCGATCTATCTTTTCATGTAGCGCGCTCGCACGATACGTCCCGCTTGCTTGGTATAAATAAGGATAAAGACGCTCATTAATCAGACCATTCAAATAGGAAAAAAGTTCTGTCTCTGCGCTTTCGAGTTGAATTTGATTCATCAGAAAACCCCCTCACTTTAAAAAAGGGGGTATTTGCTAAAAAATGCAGAAATTTAAGCAAGCAGATCAATGAATATGCCTTTGGTATATTTTTCTAAATCAAAAGGAGACAGCCCAACTTGAAATCCTCTTTTGCCGCCCGAGATATAGATCGTATCGAACAATTGGGCAGTTTCATCAATATAGACAGGCATCGCCTTTTTTAAGCCAATTGGTGAGCAACCTCCGTGGACATAACCCGTTAAAGGAAGTAATTTCTTTTGGGGAATCATCTCAATGAATTTTGAACCTGTTGCTTTGGCGGCCTTTTTTAAGTTCAGGGTCTGATTGACCGGAACCTCAAAAATATAGTTCTCGTGCCTCTCATTTTCGCAAACGAGGCTTTTGAACACACATTCAGGATTCTCGCCTAACGCCAATGCAACCTTTTCTCCATCGACCGTGTTTTCGTCATAAAGACGTTCGATATAAGAAATCCCTGCTTCCTCCAAAAGGCGCATCACATTCGTTTTATTTGGCTTTTTGTCCATAAAGTTGAGCCTCCATTTCTTCCATTTTTCGAAGATGTTTTAATTTGGCAGAAGGCCAAGAGAACATGGAAATCATCCCCAATATAACCGTTAAAACCGTTAAAACAATAGACACCGCCAAATAAGTGGCGATATAGAAAAGAAAGGCGATGAAAAAATTTTTAAGAACCCCTTGGGCATCTCTTTCTGAGACATGACGTGGGAAACTCTTATAACCCATTTTGGCAAAGCCATAGATTGTCTTAGCAATCCAGTCTGAGCGGATGATCAAGGTATAAATAAGGCTGAAAGCATAATAGCCAAGCACCAAAGAAGCAGCGGCACAAACGTAAGCAATTCTTGGGTCTGTCGTCAGAAAATAAAGCAAGAAAGCGATAAGTAGCCCAGAGCCTAACCCCTCGATGCTAGCAATCACGCCACCGATTCTTGCCTTTGAGAGACGACGCTCCATTTTATGGTATTTCTCTTCGTGATGAAGCTGGTTCAAGGAGACGATTTCTTGGCAACAATCTTCACAAAAATAGTCATATCCTTCGTTTTCGGAGGGATCATAATGATATTGGATTTGTTCTTGGCGATGTCTTGTTGTTTTCCTTACACTTCCAATCCCGTATTTATCGTTAGCGTAAATTGATTTTCCACAACGAGCACAGACCCCGATTAGTTTTCCGCGCGGTTTGTAAACGCGAATCTGAGTCACCTTTTCTTTCGCATTTTCCTGTTTCAAGGCATCCGTCTCAATCCCAAAAATCGTTGCCATTTTATCGAGCATCTCCTCTGATGGCAGGCGTTCTCCTTTTTCCCAAAGAAGAATCAAATCAGAAGATACCGAAAGAAGCCTTCCCAATTGTTCGCTTGTAAGGCCTTTTTTGTTTCGATAATAATGAATGTTTTTCCCAAGACTGTTCATGAAGAGAAAAAGCCCCGTAGCTGGGGCTTCTTTTGATAATTAGATAGAGATTAAGCTTTCTTTGCGAATAAGCCTTTGACACCGAGGAAGAGATCGATGACACCAGCAACAGCAGCGGCAATACCGGCACTCAAATAGCCCCAGCCAAGAGAGACGGTCGCTTCTGGAATACTGCCGACCCACCAATCACCAACCATAATGGGAGAAAGGAAGAAAAGAAGCGCGCTGATCAAAGCAAGAGCTCCGGCAAGGAAATTGAAGAAGGCGCCGACCTTCCCTCCGAAGAATCCTGTGATGGTTCCCACAAGACCGAAGAAGGCAGCAATCAACAATAAGACAAACCAGGCAATCATGCCGCCGTGCGGGTCATTCAAGAGAAGCGCATCGTTCCCCAAGACAAAATCATAACCGGCAGCGGGTTCGGCTTTGGTGCCGATGTTGGCGATTAACCCAGTTCCGAGAGGCAATAATAAGGCCGCTCCAATCGCAAGAATCGCAATGATACTTAAGATTCCAGGCAATAATGAATTCTTTTTCATAGTCGTTTCCTCAAAATAGACAAGCATAATATTACTAGCCTAATTTATTTTGTTCAAGCAAAGCCGAAACAAGCTGAATATTCATATTCAGGTAAGCAATGGTAAAACAAACAGGAAAAGACAGTTTTCTTTTTTGACTTAGTTTTCCTGATTAGCTTTTAGAATAATGATTTAAATCGAGGCTAAAAACGTTTTTTGGTTGACTATTTTTCTTAATCAATAATATTGGTCCTTGCTGAATTATGAACAGAATGTTTGCTAACTGTATGACTTATTATCCTGCTTTGTTTTGTTTTCTTGTATTGACGTTATTTAAAACATCACCATATTGATGTCTTGATTATCCATAAATACCATCCATTTTCTCAGTTCAAACATTTTCAATTTTTCTTACAAAAACCAGATTTTTTCCTTTTGCGTTTGCTTTACACGGAAACTTACTTTGTCTTTTAAAGTACTTCTTGTATTTATAATACGCACGTGAAAAAAATCATTGAAATTTGTTCTTTGTGGTGTATGGTAATCCTTGACTTTATTAAGGAGGGCTCATTCTTATGACCAAAAAAATTAAAGTATTAACCGTTCTGAGTGCAGCCGCACTAGGCATTGTCACGGTTTCCTGTGGCGGACAAGGAGGCGGCAACGGTGACTCGTCTGTTGAAGCAGCGACCGTTTCCAGAATCAGACACACCGACATCCCATTCCTTTTGCAAAACAAAGAATTAAATTTGGATGAATATGTCACCATCCAATACAGTGACAATACCACTGACCATAAATACACATTAACTTGCGCAAGCGAATATGTGACCATCACCGAGCACGTGGTCGTCGCATCTGAGATTGGCGAATATACCTTGGTCGTTGAAGCTGGTTCCGTGAAAAGCAGACTTGCTCTTAGCGTTGTCAGCGAAGATCAACTCGCCATCATGAATTTCCTTGCTCCATTAGAACAAACACCACAAAACTACAAATTGGTCGTTGCCGAAAGCACCAAACCAGAAGATTATCTTTGGACTTATTTCCACAATGAAAATTATGTCGCTATCTTCAATGAAAAAGATCCGTTGGAAGTAGACGAAAAGGGCGAATCTACTAGCACCCTTATCGCAAAATTAGCCGACAACAACGCCTACTGGGGCGGCATTGTCAATGATGGCAATGGCAACCCGAAAGCCAGCTTTGAAGCAGGTAAAGTCAGCTACAATAACTTTTACATCACTAACGACCTGACTTTAGATCCTACGGATTTCTCCTATGAAGAAATCGGCGGAGAAAAGGTTTTGCTCTCGAGCGCTGCATTTGAAGAAAGCTTGCTTAACTTTGGTGCCAGCCAATTCCCTGATACCGCTTTAAAAGGTGCTAAATTCGAAGGAATCATCGACACCGATAACGATGGCACCGCTGATACGCTTTATCTCGATTGCTTAGTTGCCGACGAAGATGGAAATGCTCAAAGCTATGGCCTTCTTGGCATCAGCAGCATTGGTACGACCACTCTTCCTTGGATGGAAGAAGCCGTCACCGATCAATCCTATGTTCCAGCCGCCATCAAAGGTGATGAAGTCGGCACCGTTTTCGCAGCATTAGGAACTGGCAAAAACTACACCATGACGACTGAGTTCTTCTCTGCTGACGGAAATGGAAAACAAGTTAATCCTGCCGATGCCAAAGACTCTTTAGTCTTGCTCTCTAGAGGCGCATCTTATATCAAAGCAAAGTCCACCTTCACTGAGGATGGCGTCATTGGCACCCTTGAACAAAAATCGGCAACCTTCGCCGAAGATGGCACTCCAACCATCAGCGAGGCTGCTTTAGCGGGTGAATTCGTCTATTGGAACGCCGATGGCAAAATCTACACCACAACCTATGATGCAGAAGCAGGAAAGATGAAAGATGCCACTGCTGTTGAGACCGAACTTACCGATGTCTGGCAAACCTCTGCCTTCACAAGCCTCTCTGCGCTAGCCGTCACTTCTTCTGCTGTTTCCACCACTAACTGGACTGACAGAAGCGAGGAAGGCACGAAGATTACTCTCAGCGGCCAAGTTGGTGACAATGATGGCACCACGGCAGAAAACGTCTTGTTCCAGCAATTGTTTGATATGAACGGTTTCTATAACTTTGGTACCCTCATGACCGCTGCTCAAGAATTCAGTTCTGGCGATCAACACGCCTATTCTCTTTACAGCAATTATTTAGAGTTCAGCGTTGACACCGCCTCTAAAGAAGTCAGCGTCTTAGCCCTTGCTCAGATGCCATTCAGCGATGTCAGTAACCAATACATTGGTTGCAGAATCACTGTCTCTGCCGTTGGCAAGACCACGAATGACTTCTCCGTCTTCCCTCTCCCAACTGCTGGCGAATAATAAACGCCGCTTAACCCCCATCCACTTTTAACTCAGACTAAAAGGAGAAACATATGATCAGAAAAAGTTGGAAATTCGGAATTGCCTCCATTGCTTCTATTTTGAGCTTGGCAGGCTGTTCCGGATCCACGGGAAGTTCTGCAACATACACCTATAACACGTATCTTGCGACTAGCCCGAATAACTGGAACGTCCATAACTGGCAAACCTCTGATGAATCTTACATTACGAGTTTCACCGAAATCGGTCTCTACGATGTCATCCTCAACGCCAACAAAAACGGCTACGAATTCGTTCCCGAAATGGCTGCGGATATGCCGAAAGCGATTGATCCAGCCGACATCACCGATGCAGAAATGGACACTTATTATTCTTCCATTGGCAACCTTACCGACAACATGGTTTGGGACATTCCTTTAAACCAAGCTGCCGTTTGGGAAGATGGAACAAAGATCACAGCAGATGATTACATCAAATCGATGGAACTTCAGCTGGATCCAGATTACGCCAACTATCGTGCTGACTCTTATTATGATGGCAACATGATTTTGGTGAACGCCGAAAATTTCTATAAACAAGGACGTCAGACGATTGAGCCTTATTATGGTAATTTCGACTCGAACACCGGAAACGTCCCTAATGATTCCGGCTTCTATTTCCTTAATTTAGGAAAATACACCCCATACGTGAACACCGTTTTCAACAACGCTGACGAAACCACCAATTTCTACAGCATCTTGAATCAAGTCGGATCCACTTATGGCGTGCAACTAGAATGCGAACGCATCATCGTCGGTTATTCCTATTATTTATGGAAGATTTCCGACCACAAAGGCAGTTCTGTTGCCTCTTCTTGGGAATCGGTCAAAGATCCAACCCAAGTGAGCTCTACTATGATCAGCAATGATGCCGTCGATATCGATATTGAAGATTTCGACACCGGCTTCACCGATTTCCAAGGTTTCCAAGACACCATCAAGACCATCAAAGCCTTGAATATCGGATGGGAAGAGGGCAACATCGAAGAATATTCTTTGGATGCTTTGAAGAGCGATTTGAGAAAGGTCGTCTCTGCCATTGGTAGAAACAAAGGCGCTACCAGCAAAAACTGGGCATGGAAGCTTCCTCTTTTCACCTATTTATATACTTATGAAGGGGAACCGCTCACGATGGATGACGTTGGTATTAAAAAGATCAACGATTATACCATCCGCCTTTATTTGACCAAAGCCATCACGGAGCTGAATTTGAAATTCGCCTTGACTGGCAATTGGCTCGTTAAGACCGATCTTTACGAAAGACTTTCGACCACTTTAGCCACTGGTTCTAAAGCCACGACCTACGCCTCCAATAGCGCCAGCAATTATATGTCCTATGGACCTTATAGACTGTCCTATTTCGAAGCAGGCAAGCAAATTATCATTGTCCGTAATGAAAATTGGTATGGCTACAAAGATGGCAAACACGAAGGACAATTCCAGATGGATGAGATCGACACTCACATCTATACGGACCACACCACCGCTCTTCAAGAATTCATGGCCGGAAGATTAGATGACATCGATTTGACTGTCTCTGATTTCCGTAATTATGGCACTTCCGGACGTTGCACCACGACTTATGAGTCCTATACTCAAAAGATCTCGTTCAACTCGGATTATGAAAAGCTAAAGAGCAGACAACAAGGAAACGATAACAAAACCATCCTTTCCAACAAAGATTTCCGCAAAGGCTTATCCTTAGCCATCGATAGAAACCAATTCGCTTCCCAAGCGACCTCTGGTTCGAAAGGATTTACTGGCCTTCTTAATGACCTTTATCTTGCCAATAACTCGACTGGCGAATCTTATCGCAGCACCGTTCAAGGCAAGAGTGTCTATGGCAAAGTCTATGGTCACCTTGGCGGAGAGGAGATAGACGAAGTCGGCGGAGATGCGTTGGAGGAAAATAAGGTTGGTTATAACAACGCATTGGCCATCCAATATATCGCCAAAGGCTTAAAAGAAGAACTTCAATCGAGCGTGGCGGGGCATTTGACAGCCGGCAATACGATTAACATCGAATTCCGTGTTTATGACGATTCTGCCGAAAACACCGTCGCCGCTTATAACTTCATCACCAAAACTTGGTCTGCTGCGATTACTAGCGCCATTGATCTCTTAAAGAAGGACACCGTCCTGAATGACAGCGAGACTTTGAATTTCAAGATCTCCATGGTGAAGGATCAAGATTACTACACGACTGCCCAAAACGGTGGTTATGACATGATCTTCTCCATTTGGGGTGGCGCTGCGGTCAATCCATATGGTTTGATGGAAGTCTATTGCGACAACACCCATCCTTCTTGCTGCGAATATGGCTTTAAAGGCCATCAAGCAGAAACCTATTTGGATATCGACGCTAACGGCGATGGCAATATCGATGTCACCAACGAACATAGATCCTTCCACGATTGGTATACCGCGATGAATAGCGGCGACGAATTCAGCGAAGCCATCTATGGCGATGGTTTACAGCCAGGAGACGAGAATTATGAGGCTTGGTATGAAGTTCATAACAAGAAACTCAATGTCTTAGCTGGACTTGAAGCGGGCATCCTCAGCCGCTTCGAAGCCGTCCCACTCGTTGCCCGCGGAACTTCTTCTCTGCTTGGCTTCAAAGTGGAAAATGCGACGGATACCTATGTGTCCTTGGTCGGTTATGGCGGAATTCGTTTCATGACCTTCAACTACACCAACGAACAATGGTCTTCCTTCTGTGCCGAAAATAACAACAGCCTTTCTAATTTATATCGCTCTTACCAACGATAAACTCTCCCTCACAAAATTCTTAGAAGGCCGGCCAACCACCGGCCTTCTATAACCTTTTTAAAATGTAAAAATGAACAAGAACGAAAACAAAACAAAAAAATCACTGAAACAGCCGCTTCCTGATTCCTCTGAACAAGAAGCAATCAAAAAAGAAACGAAACCTTCCGCATGGAAAAAATTCTGGAAGGCTTTTGTGGGTTTCTGGACCAGCAAAAGCACCAAGGAGATGCTTTCCTACATTGGCAAACGTCTCATCCTTTTAGTCTTCACTTTCATTGTGATTTTCTTGATTTGCTTTGTCCTTGTTCGACTCTTGCCAGTTGCCGTGGATAGCGGTATGAAAGACCCAGAGATTTTCTATCGTCAGATGGTAGCTCAGGGCCGTTATGTCCAAAATTCGGATGGCAGCTATTCTCCAATGCCAGTCCTGCAACAGCTTTGGAATTTCATTCTCAATCTATTCAGTGGCAATGGCAAACCTTGGGGTTTCTCCTACCATATTCAATGGCTTTCTTCGCCTTCGGATATTTTAGGCAGCCATTTGACTCCAACCGTTTTAATCAACATTTATTCGATGTTGATCTCCATCCCGGTTGGCTTAGGGCTTGGCATCTTCATGGCCTTGAAGAAAAACAAATGGCAAGACCACACTTTAAGTATTGTCATCATGTTGGTGATTTCCGTCCCATCATTTGTCTATGCTTTCTTATTGCAATATCTTTTCGCTTATGTGTGGCAAGTCTTGCCGAGCACTGCCGAAAGCGCATCGGTTGGCTATTTCTCTTTCCAATATTTCCGTTCCATCATCTTGCCGATTCTCTCCATGACTTTCGGTTCAATCGCGGGCTATGCCCGTTATACGCGAGCGGAATTGACCGAAGTATTGACCAGCGATTTTATGTTACTCGCCAGGACCAAGGGCCTAACCCGTGCCCAGGCGACGGTTAGACACGCCTTCCGCAATTCCTTGGTCCCAATCTTCCCAATGATTTTAGGCGAAGTTATTTCTGTCTTATCGGGTTCGATGATCATCGAAAATATTTTCCAAGTCAACGGGGTCGGCGGCTTGTATTTGCAATCCATCCTTACCCGTGACTATGACGTCTTCCAATTCGTGTCCATGTTCTACATTTTGATCAGCTTAGTCGGAACATTGGTCGTTGACGTCTCTTATGGCATAGTTGATCCGCGCATCAGAATGGGGAGTAAGAAATAATGAAAAACAAAGAAAAATACACATTATCCCCAGAAGTTGGTTCTGTGGACTACAACAATCTTCCAAAAGAATTGTTCAAGAAATCGAAAATCGATGCCGAATCGCTTCACGATCAGGCTTTTGAAACCAAACCGGTTTCCTATTTAAGAGGGGCGTTGATGCGTTTTGCGAAAAACAAAGCATCCGTTATCGCCTTCTTTATCATCGCCGTCATTATTCTTTATGCGATTATCGTCCCATTGGCTTCGCCGAAAAGCTATGTCAATTCCGTCGAATATCCAAATGGTTTCCAAGACCCTTATTTTAGCTATGCCCTGCCATATAACAAAATATTCAAAGGCTCCGGGTTCTGGGATGGCACCGAAGTTAAATCCGGATATAGTCAATCGGATTACAATATCCTTTCTTATGACGATTCCAACCACAGTCCTATCGTTAACGTCGTTTCTACCGACGTCAATGAAATCCGGATTGGCTCTCGTGTGAATCGGTTTACCTCCTATACTTTAAGAACCGATTCTTATGCGATTGGCAATAAAGTCATCACCGTTAAACCAAGCGAATATGAAAAATTAGTTTCTTACGAGCAAGAAAGAGGCATCTATCAAAGCAAAGGTTCCATCATGAAACCATTTGTCGATTCCGCAACCTATCTTAAGGAATACCGCGATGAGATGGCCCAAGATCTTTTAGGGATTTCTTACAGCGAGATTACTTCCGCCGATCAAAGCACCAAGACAACAATCGATAACGTCATCGACTCGATGACCAATTACTACAACCAGCACGCGGATATTTATTACAAACTCAGTGCGAAGACTTCCTCGGGAGAATATTCGCAGAATTCATTCTCGATCATCTTCTCTGCCGATGGCACGCCAGAAACTATCTATCAGGAAGATAGTGAGGGGAAACTTGTTTATTCTGCTTACAACACCGGCGTATACACCGTACGTGTCGATTATTTTGATTATTTTGTCTTCCATAACGGCTTCGAGCCTTACTATCTCTTTGGGGCAAATGCCTCCGGGCAGGATATTTTCTTACGTCTTGCCTCGGGCGCCAGATTCTCTTTGCTTCTTGGCGTCGGCATTTCTTTGATTAATATCGTCATCGGCATCATTTGGGGTGCAATCGCTGGTTATTATGGAGGTAGAACGGACTTGGTGATGGAGCGAATCACGGATATTATCTCCGCCATCCCTTCCATCATCATTTTGACCATCTGCTCGATTCAATTCACGAATAATGTCGCATTAAGAGGCGCGATTGGTGAAGCGGGGGTCTATGTCCTTGCTTTCTTGGTTGCCTTCGTCTATTCAGGATGGATTGGCGTAGCCGGGACGACCCGTATGCAGTTCTACCGCTTCAAAGGACAAGAATATGTCTTGGCCTCCAGGACTTTGGGCGCGAAAGACCGCCGCTTGATCTTCAAACACATTTTGCCTAATGCGGTCGGCACGTTGGTCACTTCCAGCGTCTTGATGATTCCAGGCGTTATCTTCTCGGAGTCTTCGCTTAGCTATTTAGGTATCATCAACTTCACCACCAGCGGCCTTTCTTCGATTGGCTCCTTGCTAAACGAAGGACAAGCTGCGGGTCTTCAAAACCACCCCCACATGCTTTTATTCCCTTGCGTCATCATTTCTTTATTGATGATCTGCTTCAATTTGTTCGGCAACGGTCTCCGTGATGCCTTCAACACATCGTTAAGAGGAAGTGAGAATTAATTTATGGCTAACGAAATTCAAGAAAACGAAAAAATCTTAGACGTAAAGAATTTACGAATCTCTTTCCGTACTGACGGCGGCACCGTTAAAGCGGTCCGTGGCATCTCTTTCTCTCTTTATCGGGGAAGAACATTGGCCATTGTCGGGGAATCTGGTTCGGGGAAATCCGTCACTTCGAAGGCCATCCTTGGCATTTTAGCCGAAAACAAAATCGTGGAAGATGGCCAAATTCTTTATGATGGCAAAGATTTGCTGCAAATCGGGGAGGACCAATTCTCCAAGATTCGTGGCGTTAAAATCTCCATGATTTTCCAAGACCCTCTTTCCTCGCTGAATCCGATCATGATTGTCGGCAAACAATTGACCGAAGCCATGGTTTTGAAACACAAAGCAGACAAAAAAGAGGCAAACCACGTCTTAAAGAAATTCGATCATTATCTCAACGAGGCCGATCATACCGCCTTTGAAGAATTTACGGCAGCCAAAGACAAAGAAGGGTTTGACCTTTCTTCCTATGACGTCTTATTCGAAGAAGCAACCGATCTCTCCGTGGAAGCCCAAAAGACTGCCATTGGAGAAATCTTGCCAAAATTGCAGGAGATCTATGACACCGAATTCCAGAAGGAAGTCATTGACTTTAATAAAGCCTATGGTTTGCTAAAACCATTATTCCCTGCCTTGAAGAAATGCGAGCTTGGCATTGCGACCAACCCAGACAATACGATTGCTGTTTTCCCTATCCAGGCGAAGAATTACCAAGAAGCCGCGAAAGATTCTCTCAAGCATCAAAAGCTTCTCGAGAAGAACTTAGCTAAATATCACGTCAATGATTTCTTTGATTTGCCAGCCGGCGTGCGTGCGAAATCTCGTGAGACAATCGTTTCTCAAGTTGAACACAGCAACCATTTTAGAAACGCCTTGACGGAATTGATCGATCATCTAAACGATTTATTGGGACGTTCTCCCAAAGATATCAAAGCCTTGGCTAAAGGCATGAATAAAGCCTATGGCGAAGCTTTATTGCTTTCTAAAAGCGAGCTTTCTGCGAAAGAAGCCAAAGAACGCGCCATCAAAATGTTGGCAGACGTCGGCATCAACGAGCCAGAACGTCGTTACAATCAATATCCGTTCGAATTATCTGGCGGTATGAGACAACGTATCGTCATCGCCATCGCCCTTTGCTCAAGCCCAGAAATCTTAATCTGCGATGAGCCAACGACCGCCTTAGATGTGACCATTCAGTCTCAAATCCTTGAATTGATCAATCGTCTGAAAAAAGAGAAAAATCTCTCGATCGTTTTCATCACCCACGATTTGGGAGTCGTTGCCAATATGGCTGACGATATTGCCGTCATGTATGCCGGGAAAATTGTTGAACAGGGTTCGGCAACCGACATTTTCTATGATCCTAGACACCCCTACACTTGGGCTTTGCTCGGCTCTGTTCCCGATTTGAATACGAAAGAAAAACTCAACGCCATCCCTGGAACTCCGCCAAATATGCTTTTGCCTCCGAAAGGAGACGCCTTTGCCCCAAGAAACAAGGACGCTTTAGAAATCGACACCTTATATCAACCGCCGTTCTTCCAAATCTCCCCTACTCATTGGGCAGCCACTTGGAATTTGCATCCAGAGGCGGAAGAGGTTCAAGCACCGAAGCTCGTAATTTCAAGAATCAAGGCAGCATTAAAGGCCCATCCAGAATTCACCCCGAAAGCGGATAACATGAAAAATTCCGTTTTAAATTACATCAAGGAGGACAAAGGCAATGAATGAGAAAAAGAAACTCACCCCCGCCACTCCTGAAGTGACCATCCCCACGCCGGAAGAAGTCAAACCAGATGCCTTCCGCAAAGCCATCGATTACGAACATACTGAAAAAATCCTTCAGCTAAAGCATGTGAAGCAATATTTCCGCTTCAAAGGCGGCGATATTAAATACCTCAAAGCCGTACACGATGTTTCCTTTGATGTTTACAAAGGAGAGGTCTTCGGGTTGGTCGGAGAATCTGGTTGCGGAAAAACCACGACGGGCCGCGACATCTTAAAACTCTATCCCATCACCAGCGGCGACATTTACCTCGATGGGGTCCGCATTGCGGCAGGGACCCGTTGGAACGAGAAGGAAATCAAATACACCAACATCAAGGCTCGTAACGAAATCAAGCGTCTCCAGCAAGAAATCGCTGAAGGCCATCAAGTCGCTGAAGCCGAGGCTCAGATTCTTGAAATCAAAGCCCATCAAAGGCAAGTTCATGACGAACAGATGGCGAAAATCAAAGCCGCTAAGCAAGATGATAAGAATTACAATAAGAACATCGCTGCCCATGAAGTGGAATTGGTAAACGCCAAATACGCGGAACTCATCGAAAAAGTGAATTCCGGCGCCTCACTTGGCCCTGCCGATGAAGCCCAGATTGCAGAATATAAGAAAGCGTTAGATAAAGCCAAACACACCACTTTGGCCAATAAAGTCCAGATGATCTTCCAGGATCCAATCGCTTCCTTAAATCCTCGAATGACGGTTAGAAACATCATCGCCGAGGGCTTAATCATCAATGGAATCAAAGACAAGAAATTCATCAATAATGAAGTTGCTCGTGTCTTGAAATTAGTCGGTTTGGTTCCTGAACACGCCAATCGTTACCCCCACGAATTCTCTGGGGGTCAAAGACAACGCATCGGCATCGCCAGAGCCATCATCATGAATCCGGAATTAATCGTTGCCGACGAACCGGTTTCTGCCTTGGACGTCTCTGTTCAGGCCCAAGTCATCAACCTCTTGAACGATCTCCGGAATTCCTTAGGCCTTACATTGATCTTCGTCGCTCACAACCTCTCCGTCGTTAAATATTTCTGCGATCGTATCGCAGTCATGTATTACGGCAATTTAGTTGAGCTTGCGACATCTGACGAACTCTTCGCCCATCCGCTGCACCCTTATACTAGAAGTTTGCTTAGTGCCGTTCCTTATCCAGATCCAATCATTGAAAAGAATCGTCAAAGAATCTCTTACGATCCTATCCATGACCACGACTATTCCCTCCAAGGGCCAACCTGGCGGGAAATCGTCCCCGGTCACTTCGTTCGTTGCAACGACGAAGAGGAAGCGCGTTATCGGGAAGAACTCAAGAAATGAGCAAAATCCCTTATGTTGATCCGGAAAGAGAAAACCCGGAGCAACAAAAGAAAAAGATCTGGAACAAGGGATTCATCCTCCGTTTGATCATTTCCTTCTCTGTCATCACCTTGACGGCAGGATTGATTGCCCTCATCGAATATTTCAGCCTCACCGCCGAAGGCGTAACAACCCCAAAACAATTGCCTCTCCACATCTTAGTCGATGCGTTTGGCATTTCTGGGGTAATCGGAATCGCCTTCTTCTGTCTCAACTGGATTGCCACCAAAGGGGCATTCGACATGCTCTCCTATGGCATTCAAGTTGTCTTCCTCACCACATTTCGCCCAAAATATCGCGAAACCAACTTCCCGAAAACCTTCTATGACTACAAGGTTTTGAAGAATTCCAAGCCACGTACCCCCTTAATGGCGTTGTTGTTTGTCTCTCTTCTCTTCCTTTTGACGGGAATCATTCTATTAATCATCAAGATGAATTATTAAAAGGAGAATAATATGTCTAAGAAAAGCATCCTCTTCGCCAGTTTGCTCGCCGGGCTCTGCCTAGTGGCTTGCAACAGTGCCGAAGGCCAACAAGCAAGCGTCACCTCTTCCGAAAATCCTTCTGCAAGCGTGGAAGACACCACCATCACCAATGACGATCTTTCCAGAGGCGTGACGACTTACCAAACCACCAGCGGAGAAACAAAGAACCTCACCCGTTCCCGCATTTACGCCTCTTCTGGCGCACCGCATGTCGATTCTCATCCAGACAGTGGCATTAAGCAAAAACTTTTGGTCGCCCCAATTTCTTTCAAATCGGATTCTTCTGATCCAAAATGGATTGAGCCAACCGATGCTTTGTTGACCAAAATCAATAAGACTTTCACCGCCAGCGACGAAGAATTGGCCACTCTCTCGGGATCTTCTATCACATCCGTCCAATCTTTCTATAATCAATCTTCCTTTGGCAAAGGAGCCTTTGATGTCGTTGTTTTGCCTTGCTGGGTAGAATATGAAGGAACGGCAAAGGAATTTGAGAGCAGCACTTCTCAAGCGGGCGTTGGCATGTCAAGTTATGTTCGTTCTTGGTATCTTGCCGAATATGCAAAAGAAGGTCATGGCGCTTTGGGCGCAGATTGGAACTATGAATGGAGCGAGTTCGATACCGATAAAGATGGATATGTCGATTTGCTTTGGCAAGTCTATGCTTATCCATATTCCAATAACAGCACATCATTCTGGTGGGCTTATGTCACCTATACCGGGAATCAGCCAAACAAATCGACTCCAGAAATCATGACTTTAGCGTGGGCTTCCACTTCCTTTATGGCCGATTTCAATGGCTATGATCCCCATACTTTCATCCACGAAACCGGACATACGCTCGGCGTGAATGACTTCTATGATTACAACAACACCTGGAAACCGATGGGATCCATCGATTATATGGACCAGAACCTTGGCGACCATGGTGCCTATACTAAATTCATGTATGGATGGATCAATCCATGGGTGGTCAGAGAAGAAGATTTATCTGGCGGAAAAACCGCAGAAATCACCCTCCGCGCTCAAACCAAATCGGGAGACGCCTTAGTCCTCGCCTCCCCTGATTACAACGGCACCGCCTTTGATGAATATTTGATGTTAGAGCTTGTCGGTCCTTATGGCTTAGCCGAAAGAGATTATAAAGCAGGCTATTCGAATACCCCTGGTTACACCACTCCTGGAATCCGCATCACTCACGTCGATGCCCGTATGTATCAAAATAACCACGACGTCCCTGTCACCGATCCAAATGAATTGGGCAACAAAGGCGGCGATGAGCGTGTCAGCAACACTTATGGCGGACGTATGAGCGTGAAAATCGATTCTGACTTCTGGCCGGAAGATGGCGGAAGCGCCCCAGCCAGCATCACATCGAAGAATCCTGGCGCCAAAGTCGGCGGCCCAAGAAAACTTCCTTCAGGGAACAACGCTTATTATTGCGAAACGTCCCTTATGGAATCCACCGTCCAAGACCAAAACTGGACCAATAACGCCAATTACACCGCCAGCAGCAAAACCACGTTGTTTAAGAAAGGCAATCGTTTCAACCTTTCTCCGAATAGCGCCTGGGCCAACGCCTTCATGCCTTCGGGAACCAATCTCTGGAACAAGGCAAAGACCACGGTCGGTTGGAAAGACAACAATACGCAATATTACACCGTCGATGAGACGAAAACCTGCAATTATTCGGTCCGTGTGAGAGACATCGTTGAAGATGCCGAATATGGAGCAATTGCCACCTTATCCGTCTCCTTGCTTGATTAATTTCTTCAAAAACGAAAAGGAAGCCGTATCTTCGGTTTCCTTTTTTTCTTATATAAAAAGCGTCTCCCCCAATCAGAGAAACGCTTTCGGTTAATGAAGGCTCTTTTCTAGTTTCTTCAAATCTGCCATCTTGAGGCTCAGCCCTTTAATTGCGGTTTCATCCAAAGCGGCGAGACGGGCAATTTGGGCTTTTACGTCAGCAAGGGCTTTATCTTTAGGGTAATTTGGGTTGTGGACGTTAGCGTTCAATATCTTGTCTGCCGACAAGGCTTCTTCCACTTTTTTCGGATCGTTGTCCTTTTTTAAAGGAACGATCTTCTTCTTTGCCGTCTCTTTTTTAGAGGCGGGTTTAGAAGGGACTAAGACAAGAACGTCTACTACCTCTTGATTATCGGTGGTTTTTTTCTTGGCTTTTCTGACCTTTAATTTCTTGTTTGGATCCACAACAGGCTCTTTCTTTTCCTGCGAGACAGACTTTTTCGCCGTCTTTTTTGGGGCAGGGATCGTTTGTTTCGTTTCTTTTTTGGCGACCGTTTTAGAAAGAGGTTCCTCTTGCTTTGGCTGTGGTTTTTCCTTGGCAGGCGTTGGTTTGTTTATCTCTTTGATTGGTTCATTTTCCTCCAAAGAGACTTGGAAATCTTTGCCTTTGTTGAAAAGATAAGTGCGTTCTCCTTTGCGGTAGCGGAAAGATGGGGCATTGGAAGCAAGAGAGTCAACTTTGGCTAAATCTTCTTCGGTAAGATCCAATTCTCCATGGACCATTGCCACATAATCAATAGAAGAATCCCTAACGATAGAATGGTAATGCTTTGCCAATTGGCGGAGGGCGTCTGATGGTTTTTGGCCAAATTCACGCCAGAGGGTGGCCTCTTTTTGTTGGGGAAGAGGTTTTGTTTCTGGAATTTTCTTCGGCTCCTCTTTCTTAATTGGGGCTTTTTGGATCAGCTCTGCTTTCTTCTTTTGAAGATCAACTTTGCTTAACTTCAGCTGCAAGGAAGAGAATTCTTTCGAAGGAAGGGATGCGATCCGCTTCAGTTGAGCGTCAATGTCACGAATTTTGTTTTCGTCCTTATAGGTGCTGTTTGATAGATTGGCCATCAATTTTTCGTCATTGGCCAAAACGGCTTTTTGGGCCTCATTAAAAGAGGGCTCTTCCTTTTTATTCGCCGTTTTATCTTTCTCTTTGGTGTCTTTTTCTAACTTCTGAAAAGACGAAGCGTCATGTTTCTTGGTGTAGGTTTTCGCCGGTAATTCGCCAGGATTCACTTCAAGATCAGACTGATGATTGATGCGATATACATCGAGATATCGCCCTCTTTGGGAATCAAGCCGATTCAATTTCAATAAATCAGTAGTCAGTTTCTTGTCTTGTGTGATGACTAGGATCTTGTTCTGAATTCTGAGAGAAGAGACATTGGTGAAGATTGCGTTGTCTGCAAAGGCGATTGAATTTTTGGCAGATTTGATGATTGTGAATACTTTCGTGTGCCATTTGTCGTGTCGGATGATTTTCAAGGCACGGGTCGCGGAAATTCTTGCGTTTGCGTCTTCTTTGCTCTTGGAATGCTTTTTTAATTCTTCAATACATTCCCCAAGGATGATGATCTGCAATCCTTCATTCCAATATTCTTTCGAAGCCGTCAGGCTATCCATGAATTTCGGGAACGAATCTTCCATCAAGGAACATGTATCCACGAACACATAGCGATAAACAGAAAGAAATTTCGCTAAGGTCGAGGGTTTCATTTCCTCTTGGTACATATGGTTTGGTTTTTTATGTCCTCCTTGGGCTTTATTTTAGCCTACCTGGATTTAAGTTACTACTTAAAAGATTTTGCCCAGCGCATTAAAAATGGGTTTGTGAATGTGTATAATGTAACTCTATGAAGGATTTGACGAAAATCGTCTCACGGAACCTTTCGATGCTCCGCAAAGCAAGAGGAATCACCCAAGGCCAGCTGGCCGAGAGATTCTCTTATTCGGACAAATCGATTTCTAAATGGGAGACCGGGGAAGGTCTTCCTGATTTAGAAACGCTGTCTGAACTCGCCTCATTTTATGGGGTTACCATCGATTTTTTAATCACCGAACATCCCGAGGACGTGTTAGCGAAACAAGGCGAAAAAGACCCAAAAGACATCAGACGTAACAAATGGATCATTTCCGTTTTGGGAGTCGTTTTTATTTGGACGGTCGCTGTCGTTGTTTACTGCGGTCTATTAGTCGGAGACGTTCAAGGATGGCAAAATTGGATGGTTTTTGTCTGGGCCGTCCCCGCTTCTTTCTTAATGGCCATTCTCTTCTCTCACCGCTGGGGAAAGAGGGCATGGACCCTCGCATTTTCCATCTGTTCTGTATGGACGATTGCCGCGGCACTTTATTTAGAACTCGGTTTTGACATCCAACCACAGGGCTGGAATATGTGGTTTATTTGGTTTACTCCAATTCCTGCCATCTTTGGCTTGGTTTTGCTCTATCGCGCCCAGTTAGACAAAATGGATTAATCTGAAAGCCTGGTATTTTTAATATATTATTAAAGTTAGTTACTCAAAACTCGTTCATGAGGTTTACAATTATTTTGCACACGATATTTTTTATGGATAAAGTTCGCATTATTAAGGTTAAACAAAGCGTTTTTGCCAACAATAACGCACGCGCGGAAGAAACTCGCGCAAAATTAAAGCAGAAAAAACTTTTTCTGGTAAACGTGATGTCTTCCCCTGGTTCGGGGAAAACCACATTCTTGGTCAATCTCATCAACCGAATTAAAGACCAGTTGAAGATCGGAGTGATGGAAGCAGACATCGATGCTACCGTCGATGCTGAGACCATTGCGACGAAAACCGGCGTCCCAAGCATTCAAATCCACACTTCAGGAGAATGCCATCTGGACGCAAAGATGGTTGATGACGGATTAACCGGATTCGGAATTGACGGTTTGGACCTGGTGTTCTTAGAGAATATCGGTAATCTCGTCTGCCCTGCCGAATTCGATACCGGAGCCACTTGCTCCTTTGAACTCCTTTCCATTCCTGAAGGCGATGACAAGCCATTGAAATATCCATTGATGTTCTCTGTTGCCGATGTCGTCATCTTCACCAAATTAGATGCCAAAGTGGTCTTCGACTTTGACATCCAAAAAGCGGAAGAACGGATTCTCAAATTGAATCCAAAGGCAAAATTCTTCCCTGTCAGCGCAAAAACTGGTGAGGGAATGGACGCGATCGCTGATTACTTAGTCCAAGCGGTCAAAGCGTATCAACAAGACTAAGAAGAATCGAGGAAACGATGATGGAAAAAAGAAAAGATTACGTAGTCACTGACCAGCATTTCGCTGAGGACTATTATCGCAATGGCGCTCGTAAAAGCGAGATGCCAGAAGGGTGGAAAAAGAGACCTAATGTCTTGAAATTCTGCCGCAAACACCAAGATTTGCCTGGTGTTGTCGTCCAATATGGTGATCCAGAATATAAGGCTTTGGCTTGCTGGGTGTCCGATGATGAAATCCAAGTCGGCATGAAGATGAAAACCCGTGTCCACTACACCTATGACCAAGTCTTCAAAATGGCCGGTCTTCCAAAAGACCGTTTTGATAAAGCTTTAGAGCACGCTTTATGGGCGGGTATGATTTCTATCGACACCAACGATCCAGAAGTCGTGATTGATGGCAAGAGACAAGTCACTTATCGTATCCCGATTTTTGTCCCTGGCATCATGGAAGCTTTGTGCATGAATCCGGAGCTTTGTGAACAATACCCAATCATTCCAAAATCCTTCTCTGAATATACCATCAAGAGAATCATTCCTCTTTCCACGAACCTTCCAATCGGCCGTGGCGTCATGAGAGTTTTGCCGATTGAATCGGCCGTCAAAGATGATCCAAATATCCATGATGACGAGAAAGTTTCCTATTATCTGAATAAAGCCGAAGTCATTTCTGTCGGTCCATGCTCTTGCCGCGTCTGCCGTCGTATGATGGGCGAAGGATGCGGTCACTTGGAAGAAGATATGTGCATCCAGATGGATGAAGGTGCCCGCCACCTGATCAAAATGGGCCATGGCAGACAGATCACCAAAGAAGAGGCCTTTGAAATTGTCGCCAAGGCTGAAGCCAATGGTCTGATGCACGAAATGCCAAACATCGGCGGTGAAAATCACACCCACGCCATCTGCAATTGCTGTGGCTGCTCTTGTTTCTCCCTCCGCTGTGGCGAATACTTCCACACTTCCACGATGGTCCGTTCCAATTACGTCTCTCAAGTGGATCCGGAGAAATGCGTTGCTTGTGGCGAATGCGTCGAAGATTGCCCAATGAACGCATTACGATTAGGCGAAAGATTGAAGAACAAAGAAGAAATCAAAATCGAACTTCCAATCAACTACGATAACCATCGTTGGCCAAAAGAACGCTGGAACCCAGATTATCGTTTCGACCGTCAATACATTATGAACGAGACTGGCACGGCCCCATGTAAGGTCGCTTGCCCTGCTCACATCTCCATCGAAGGCTATATTGAACTTGCGAAAGAAGGAAGATATGACGAAGCCCTCGCATTGATCAAGAAAAAGAATCCTTTCCCTGCCGTTTGCGGACGTGTCTGCAACAAACGTTGCGAAGATGCTTGCACCCGTGGCAGCTTGGATCAGCCAGTCTCAATCGATGAAATCAAGAAATTCGTTGCTCAACGTGATTTAGAAGCCGCAACCCGTGAGCTTCCAAGAATCCAACACCCAGAATTCCATGACCATAAGATGGCTGTCATCGGCGCTGGCCCAGCTGGTTTAAGCTGTGCCTACTATCTCGCCGAAAAAGGCTATTCCGTCACCGTCTTTGAAAAAGAAGAAAAACTCGGTGGTATGTTGACCCTAGGCATCCCTTCTTTCCGTTTGGAAAAAGACGTCGTCAATGCAGAAATCCAAGTCATCAAAGACATGGGCGTCGAATTCAAGACCGGCTGTGAAGTTGGCAAAGATGTCACCATCCAGCAATTAAGAGAAGAAGGCTACCAAGCATTCTATATCGCCATTGGCGCTCAAGGCGGACGTCGCCTCGGTGTCGAAGGAGAAGATTCCAAAGGAGTGATTTCTGGCATCGACTTCTTACGCCAAGTCAATGAAGGCAAAGATATCAAACTTCATGGCCATGTGGCTTTAATGGGCGCTGGCAACGTCGCAATGGACGTAGCAAGAACCGCCATCCGCATGGGGGCTGAATCGGTAGATCTCTATTGTTTAGAAAACAGAGAAATCATGCCAGCCGCCAAGGAAGAAATCGCCGAAGCCGAAGAAGAAGGCATCAAGATCAACAATGGCTGGGGCGTGAAGGAATTCCATCACGACGAGAAAGGCAATCTAACCGAAGTCGTCTTGAAGAAATGTGTTGCTGTCTTTGACAAAGAACACCATTTCAACCCTCAGTATGATGAAAATCAAACCCTCGTCGTCCCTTGCAGTTTCTTCTTATCCGCGATTGGTCAATCCTTTGAATGGGGCAATCTCCTTGAGGGAACCAAATGCGTGGTCAACCATGGCCGTATGCAAGCCGATGGCTTAACTTATCAAACCGATGAGCCAGACATCTTCGTCGGCGGCGATTGCTACCATGGCGCCAGATTTGCTATCGATGCCATCGCAACCGGCAAAGAAGGGGCTGAATCCATGCACCGCTATGTCCACCCAGGACAATCTCTCTTGGTCGGTCGTGTTCAAAACCCATATCTCCAAAAATACGAATTGGACAAGAACAATATCGACGTCCAAGGATGGGATAACACCCCACGTCAAGAAGTCAAACGCATCAAAGTCGATGATGTCATGAAAGATGACCGCGTCGTCTATAGCGAGGAACAAGTCAAAGCAGAGGCAAAACGTTGCTTAAAATGTGGACGTACCTTCGTCGACGAAACCATGTGCGTCGGCTGCGGTCTCTGTGTCACCCGTTGTAAATTCGATGCCATCCATCTTGTCCGTAGAACTGATGTTCATAACCAACTTTACGAAGAGATCGTTGGCAATTCCCTCCCACATATCGTCTCCCGTAATCTCAAGATTGTCTTCAAAGGCAAAGGCAAAGCCAAAGTGGTTGCCAAAGACCGTATTGAAGAACATGCCAGCAAAGCCAAGAAGGATACCCTTAGATAATGCATGAAATGGGGCTTGTCCTTCAGGCAATTGACGAACTGAAGGAAGTCTGCGAAGCCAATGATGTCACTCGTTTAATTTCCGTTACCTTGGAAATCGGTGAAGCGTCCATGGTTGAGCAAGACTACTTCCGCACCTGCTGGGATGCGGCAGTAAACGAAACCGACTGGAAACAAGTCAAACTGAAAATCCATATCGTTAAAGCGAAAGGGAGATGTCTGACTTGCGCCCACGAGTTCTATATCAAAGAAAACGACCAAACTTGTCCTTATTGCGGGGCCAAAGATAATTTCTATCCCGTGACAGGCAAGGACCTGGAAATTTCTGAGATTGAAGCTGAATGAAAAAAGCCTCCGATGATGAGTCGGAGGCTTTTCATTACGCTTGTGAGGAGAGGCGATTTTCCTGTCGGACCACGACTTCGTTTTTCGCGTTGATATCAGCGACGAATTCGTGCTTTGTATCGATTTCGCCCTTGATGATGGCAGTAGCTAAAGCCGTTTCCACTTTATCTTGGATAAACCGTTTGATCGGCCTGGCACCGAAAATCGGGCTATAACTCGAATCCAGAACCCATTTCCGGAGCTCATCAGTGAATTTCACGGAATAATATTGCCCTTTCAACCGTTCCCCCAATTCGCCGAGCATTTTGTCGACGATACGATATTGAACTTCTCTCGTCAAAGGATTGAAATAGACGATTTCATCAATTCGGTTCAAGAATTCTGGCTTAAAAGTCTTGTGCAGCAAATCTTCGACTTTATTCTTTTCGTCATTGAGGATGAATTCACTGCCAAGGTTGCTAGTCATGATGATAATGGTGTTTTTGAAGTCAATAAGGTGGCCTTGAGAATCGGTGAGACGTCCGTCGTCTAAAATCTGGAGCAAGAGGTTGAAGACCTCAGGATCGGCTTTTTCGATTTCGTCAAAGAGAACGATCGAATAAGGGTTGCGACGGACCTTCTCGGTGAGTTGCCCTCCTTCTTCGTAGCCAACATAGCCAGGCGCAGCCCCGATGAGACGGGAAACCGAATATTTTTCCATATATTCGGACATGTCGATGCGGATGATGTTGTTCTCATTATCGAAAAGGGCTTCTGCCAAGGCTTTGGCAACCTCAGTTTTCCCTACACCCGTGGGTCCTAGGAACATGAATGAGCCAATAGGGCGATTTGGATTTTGAATGCCAGCCCGTTGACGAAGAATGGCGTTAGAGACCAAGGTGATCGCTTTTTCTTGTCCGATGACTCTTTTTTCGAGGGTATCTTTTAAGTCCAGCACCTTCTCACGGTCGCCCTTTTCAATCCGGTTGACAGGGATGCCAGTCATTCGCGAAATGATTTTGGCGATGGTTTCTTCATCAACGATTTCATCCACAAGACGGTCTGCCTTTTGAGAAGCATCCGTTAATTCTTTGATTCGTTTTTCGACTTCTGGAATCGTTTGGTATTGAAGTTTGGAAGCTTTTTCGTATTCTCCTTGCTGGAAATAAGTGTTCAAAAGCAATTTGTCTTTTTCCAAAGTGTTCTTCAATTCCTTGGCTTCATTGATTTGCGCTTTTTCTTCCATCCATTCTTTGGTCAGACGTTCCGAACGTGTTTTCAAATCATTGAGCTGATTCTCTACTTCCACAAGACGTTTTTGGGAGGAGTCGTCACTTTCTTTGGTGAGGGCGACGCGTTCTACTTCCATCGAGCGGATCCGGCGATTGACTTCATCCAGTTCCGTCGGCATCGATTCGATTTCCACCTTGATGCCGGCGCAGGCTTCATCAACCAAATCGATGGCTTTGTCTGGCAAGAAACGATTGGTTAGATAACGATTAGAAAGCGTGGCTGCCGCGATTAAGGCGTTGTCGGTGATACGAACCCCGTGATAAGATTCAAATCTTTCTTTGAGACCACGAAGAATCGTGATGGTGTCTTCTACATTTGGTTCGGTAATAAAAACCGTCTGAAAACGACGTTCTAGGGCACGATCTTTCTCTATGTATTGGCGATATTCGTTTAACGTGGTCGCCCCAATACAATCGATTTCTCCTCGAGCAAGCATCGGTTTAAGCATATTTGATGCGTCCATCGCCCCGTCGGCACGGCCAGCCCCAACGATCAGATGAATCTCATCGATGAAGAGAATGATTTTCCCTTCCGATTCTTTGATTTTGTTTAAAACTGCTTTAAGACGTTCTTCAAATTCGCCACGGAACTTAGCCCCGGCAATCAAAGCGCCCATATCTAATTCATAAATTTCTTTGTCTTTTAAGGTATTGGGGACGTCATTATTCACGATTCGAGCGGCAAGGCCTTCGACAATCGCCGTTTTCCCTACGCCTGGCTCACCAATCAAAATGACATTGTTTTTCGTCTTTCTGGCTAAGATTTGGACCACTTTACGAATTTCTTCATCACGGCCAATGACAGGATCGACTTTCCCTGCCTTAACTTCTTCATTCACATTGCGGCCGAATTTTTCAAGGATCTTCTCGTCTTGAGAATAATCTTCCATTCCTGGGATATTCATATTCGTTTTCCTCCTTTCGAGTTTTACCTGCGTCTTTGTTGAGACTAGTATCATTATAGACCTTCTTTTAGCACTCGCAAGTGTTGAGTGCTAATTCAATTTCCCTTGAAAGGTGGTTTTTCCTTGTTTTTAACTGTTGTTTGGATTTAAATTATTAGGCTTAAACAACCATGGAAAAGAAATTAATCATCGTCAGCGCGCCGCCGGCAAGCGGCAAAACTTATGTCTCAATGAAACTTGCCGAAAATCTAGAGCATGTTGTCTATTTAGACAAAGACAGCTTGGTTCCTCTTAGCAATGTTGCTTATAAAGTCACTGGACAGCAACTCGATCGCGAAGGAAAGTTCTTCAAAGAGAACCTCCGTGACGTGGAATATGATGTGATTTTGGAGATGGCGTGCACCGCTTTAAAATACGAAGATCTCGTTTTAATCAACGCCCCATTTACCAGTGAAGTCCGTAATCCATCCTGGATTGATTCCCTCCGTAAGAAATTAAAAGAGGGGTATCATGCAAGACTGGCAGTCGTTTGGGTTATCTGTGATCCTTCGATGGTGAAGCAAAGAATGATTGATCGTAACTCTCCAAGAGACGTTTATAAAATCAAAAACTTTGACACGTGGTTCGCCTCCCAGGATTTCTCCATCCCAAGCAATTTGAAAATCGATGACGATCCTTGTTCCTTAATTCTCTTCAACAATTCCGGTGATAAAGAATTTGAGAAGTCAATGAAAGAAACGGTTGCCCTTCTCGAAGATAAATAAACCTAATACATACCCCTTAATATGCCCCAAGTTCTTTATGGAATATGGGGCATTTTTCATGAATACGAATCGTATTT
>OCTW011607852.1_pt1 | contig 38572 bp, 52 predicted proteins | sample 1539671 | NCBI WGS metagenome assembly OCTW01 (sample SAMN02144230, study PRJEB22623) | gut metagenome | biome: sheep rumen | host: Ovis aries | place: New Zealand
GGATTTCGGGTCGCCGCTCCATATCTCGCAACCGCACACGTCGCAAGTGACGGTTACCGTGGTCTTCTCGCTCATCGCTTCACCGCCTTCCTCTCGGGCCTTTGAAGACCACGTCGCGCAGCGAGCCGATGCGCTCGATTGCATCGTCGGGCGTGTGGCCGTCCCACTCGGGCGCTCGCTCAAGCTCTTTGCACCAGAACATGTCCCAGTACGGCTCCACGTCGTAGTGGTACGTGGCCTGGCCCTGCGGGGTGTCAACACCGACGATGAACATGCCCTCGTACATCGTCCCGTCGTGGTGCAGCTTCGATTTCCACGCCCTGCCGCTGTTCGCAGCGACTACCACGCTGAACAGCACCGCCCGATGATGGTACAACTCGTTGAACGTGTGGTATCCGTCGCTCGTCTCGCCGTTGATTTCGTTCCCAAGCGTGGCGACTATGGCCTGTTCGGGGATAAGGTAGGCTTTTGATGCTGTGATACATTCACCTACCACTGATATTTCATTGAGGTAATCGCAACATTTCTCGGCGTAATTGAAATTGAATGTCGTACGACCGTTCTCGGTCACCTTGTCGTACTCCACGCCGCGCTCGTCCAACATCGCGCTGATGGTTTCTAATTGGTCGGTCATCTAGCGTCACCATCCAACAATCCAAGCGCGGCCATGCGCTTCTCGAAATGGTCGAGCTGCCTTCCCGTTGGCGCGTGGCCGTTGAGCCGTAGCGTGTTCATCGTCGAGAAAAGCGATCGCGCGAGCGATTCCAGCTCCCGGGCGCGGATTCGCAGCATCTCGTTGACGCGCTCGGTCTCGGCGAGCTGGGCCCGCGTGAACCTGTTCATCTCGGCGTGGTCCTTGATGACCGTGCGCATGTTCGCCACGCAGTTCTCCTCGCGCTCGGAGAGCTCGGCGCTGTGCGCGTCCTCGCGCTTTGCGAGCTCGGACTCGAGCTCGCGGATCCGCGCGTCCTTCTCGCGCACCTCGGCGCACAACACGCCGTTCAGATCCATCAGCTTGTCGACCTGCTCGTGGAGGTCGCCTTCCCCGAAGCTCATCAGTCGACCTCCTCTGGCTCGTCGGTTTTCGGGCGGGTCGCCCGGTACCAGCGGTCGGGGCGCTCGCCGTCGATGTCGTGCAGCACGAGCCGACCGTCGTCGAAGTCCCCGTGCTGCTCGCCGTCTCCGTAGTCGTAGTCGATCTCTATCATCTCTTCGCTCCCTTCGATGCCGCCCGCTTGCGCGCGAGCTCGCTGTCGTAGCATTCGCCGCAGATTCCGTAGCCGAGGCCGGCCATGTCGTGGATCTCGGCGGACGTGAACGTCTCGCCCCATTTCAGCTGCTTCCCGCAGCCTGCGCAGTTGACCGGCTCCTCGTAGGATTGCAGGTACTTCTCGACGCGCCAGGACGCCGGCACGAGGTAGGGGGCGTACGCACTGGCTTTCCAGTCGTAGCGCCTGAGCGTCCTCGTGCCGGACGCCGGCTCCATGCGGCCGCCGTTGACGCAGCTGCTCATCGCCTGCTCACCGCCTCCGGTATGTCGATGCCGGTCGCCATGGCGATTGTCTCGGCGCAGCGCCGGCACACGATTGTCGCCTTGCGCACGTGCTCTCCGCTCGATGCGGACAACTCCCAGCCGAAGGCTATGGTGCAGCGCCTGCCGGCGTCCATTCCGCGCCCGCATGTCGGGCAGATCGTCTTGAATCGCATGCTCATGCGATCGCTCCTTTCGGGTCGTACGTCGCCGGGTCGACACCCGACGGCACGCGTCGCCAGCCGAGCGCGGCGATGCGCGTGATCATGTTGCTCGCGTCGACGTTGCTCCACGTCCCCACGTGCCGGAACCCGTAACGTTCGAGGCACCTGATCTGCTTGGGCGTCGTGAGCCCGTCGGCCCGCCTCTTCGCGAGGCGGTCGAGCAGCAGCGACGCCTTGCCGGCGCACTCGACCTCGTCGGGGAACAGCCCCGCCTTCTCGAGGGCCGCGAGCTGCTTGTCGGATGCCGGGGCCATCTCCCAGCCGAACGACGGCACGTAGCCGGTGAGGTCCTCGGCGGCGATGCTCATCTCGAACTGGAGCGGGTCGACGAGCTTTCGCTTGCGCTTCCTCATCTCCGCTAGCTTGGCGGCGAGCGCCTCTTCGCGCTGGGCCACCACGTCCTGGGCCGCCTCCCTCGCGAGGTCCTCGAGGTCCTCAGGGCAGCCGGCATCGGCGAGTTTCGCGGTCATCGCAGCGGCGACTTCGTCGTTCTCGGCGACGAGGTGCGCGGGATGACACAACTCGTGGTTCTGCGTGTGCCACAGGAAGTCGAGCAGGAGCAGCTTCTCTTTGCCGGTCTCCGGCGACAGGCGCGTGCCGCGGCCGACCATCTGGGCGTAGAGCGAGCGCACGCGCGTCGGCCTGAGCACGACGATGCAGTCGACCGACGGGCAGTCCCACCCCTCCGTCAGGAGCATCGAGTTGCAGAGCGCGTCGTACTCGCCAGCGTCGAACGCCGCGAGCACCTCGGCGCGGTCCGTGCTGTTGCCGTTGACCTCGGCCGCGCGGAAGCCCTTCCGCTCGAGGATCGCGCGGAACTTCTGTGAGGTCTTCACGAGCGGCAGGAACACGACCGTGCGCCGGTGCAGGCATCCAGCCGAGATCATCTCGTCGGCGATCTGCTCCAGATAGGGGTCGAGCGCAGTGCCGAGCTCGCCTGCCGAGAAGTCGCCGTTCGACTGGCGCACGCCCGAGATGTCGAGCTTCAAAGGCACCGTCTGCGCCTCGATCGGGCAGAGGTAGCCGTCGCGGATCGCCTGGGGCATCGTGTACTCGAATGCGAGGCTGTCGAAGTAGCGGCCGAGATTGCGGCGGTCGCCGCGGTCGGGCGTCGCCGTGACGCCCAGGACGTTCGCCTTGGAGAAGTGCGCGAGCACCTTCTGGTAGCTCTCGGACAGCACGTGGTGCGCCTCGTCGACGACCACTGCGGCGTAGCGTTCTGGGTCGATCGCCTGCAGGCGCTTGTCGCGCATGAGCGTCTGAACCGAGCCGACCGTGACGAAGTTCCACGTGCCGACGCTCGTCTGCTGCGCCTTCTCGACGGAGCAGGCCATGCCGGTCACGCGCGCGATCTTGTCGGCGGCCTGGTCGAGCAGCTCGCCGCGATGGGCGAGCACGAGAACGCGCCCTCCCGCCTCGACGACGTCCCTCGCCACGCTCGCGAACACCACCGTCTTGCCGGTGCCCGTGGGCAGGACCAGCAGCGTGCGCCGCCGGCCCTCGTCCCACTCGCGCTCGATCGCCTTGACGGCCAGGTCCTGGTAAGGCCTGAGCTCCATGCTAGGCCCCCGCACCCGGGAAGCTGAACCCGCCCTGGGCCGGCTGCTGCGCGCCTGCGCCGCCGAACAGCGCGCGCTGGCCCTCTTCAGGGGCGAGGTACTTGTCCACGTTGTTATAATCCTTGCCGTTGTGCTCGGAGACCGAGACCTCGATGGCGAGGTCCTTCCCGACGAGCTCGTTCCAGGGCGGCGTCCAGCCCGGCGCTGCGTCGGCGGCGATTTGCCCGGTGGCGACGAACAGCTGCTTGATCTTCCATGCGTTCTTCTTCGTGAGGTAGACGTTGTCGCGGATCGTGGCCTCGTCGCCTCCGTCGGTGCGCACGAGCATGTGCACTACGGCTTTCCAGCATGCCGGCAGCTTCGACTTCGGGCCCGGCTCGTACCTCTCGCGGTCGAGCTTCACGACGGTAGCTGCGTACGTTCCCTCTGGGACGAGGACGAACCCTCCCTCGTCTGCTTCCTCTCCGATCGGGGCGTCCCAGCCCTCGTATGCCTCGTTGGCAGTGCTCTGGTCGATCATGTGCTTCTTCCTTTCTTTTCGGTTCTGTTAGTTGAACGGGACGCCGATCTCGGCGTCGATGCTTTCCCAGTCGCTCACGAGGAACGACGCGAAATCCTCGGGGTACACACCGACGGGCGTGTCGGCGGTGCAGTAGCCCTTGCCCGCGCAGTAGGCCTGCAGCGCCGCGGGCGACACGCCTGACCCCTGCATCAGGTCGTGCAGCGGCCTGAGATGCTCCGGCCAGCCCGTGGGGAAGGGGACCGCCCGGGCAGGCGAGGGGGCGTCCTGCCCGGGGGCCTTTCGGGGTTTCTCGGTATCGGGAGCCGCGTACTTGGCGGGAGGCTCGGCGTCGAAGTTGCCCTTCGCGATCTCGCCGAGGTACTCGGCTGCGTCTCCCTGGGCGACGGCCACGGGGGATGCCGGCACGGGCACGTGCGCGGCGATCGCCTGGTAGTCGAGCGGCATCTTGTCGAGCAGGCCGCAGCGGTTCTTGGCGTCCCAGGCGGCGTTGTGGCTCGCGTACATGACGCGCTTGCCGCCTGCCACCTTCGCATGCCCCCCGTCGCTCTTGTCGGGCTTGACGATGATGGTCTCGTAGTTGCAGAAGAGGACCATGTCGGCCCACTCCTTGAGCATCGGGGCGCACTGCTTCGAGAGCTTCAGCTCCCAGCGGTCGTACGTCCCGAGCTCGTCGGGCTGCTCGAACTTGCGGATCTGCGCGTGCGCGCACACGACGACGTTGACGCCGGCCCCTATGCAGTCGGAGAGGCGGTCGAGCAGGCGCCCGAACTCCTCCTTCACGTACGTGTAGCCCTTGCCGTAGCCGAAGTCCTCGATGCCCTTCGCGCCGTGCGCGGAGCACACGTGCTCGAGGCACATGCGCTCCGCCCAGTCGGCCGTGTCGACGACGAGCGTGCCGCACAGCGCGGGGCCCGCCTTGACGACCTCTGCGACGTAGCCCATGAGCATCGACCAGCTCGTGGGCGACGGGTCGACGCGCTTCACGTCGAAGTGGTGCGTGCCGCCCTCGGTGTCGATGAACAGCGGGTCGGGAAACGATGCGGCCAGTGTCGTCTTGCCGATGCCCTCGGGGCCGTATACCACGACCTTCTGCGGCTTGGAAACCTTTCCGGTGATGATGTTCATTAGCTGTCCTTCCCTGGGAAGTTGAAAACGGGATTCGCTGCTCCGTCGGCCTCTTCCTCTGCGCCGCCCTCGGCGTCTTCCCCTCGATATGCGGCGGACCCGGCCATGTAGCCGTCCTCGATGACGATCGAGCACTCGTCGCCCGTCGAGACGCGAGTGCATATGACCTGCAGCCCCTCGGACGCGGCCCACCTGCCGAACTCGGCGAGCGTCTGGACGTCCATCTGCTCCGTCTTGTCGAGAAGGACGAACCCGCACTCGGGCTTGAGCGCCCGCACGATCGCCGTGGCCACGCGCAGCTGCTCGGAGCCGCTCATGCAGTCCCACGGCTGCCCCTTGTAGACGAGCGACCCGCGCTCGACCGACAGGTCGGGAAGCGGCAGCTCGGCTCCGTCGAGCAGCGCGCGCTTCCTGGCGCGAACGCCGTCGATCTGGTCGTTCATGTCGGCGTACTGGCTCTCGAGCTCGTCGGCCTCCGCTTCTGCGGCGGCGCGCATCTGGTTGTCGCGCACCATCGCGTTCGTCTCCTCGATCGCGGCGATCGACGCCTCGATCTCGGCCGTGGACTCGTCGACCAGCTCGTCGGCCGTCTTCGACGCCGTGCCGAGCTCCTCGACGGCCTCGTTGTACCCGCGCACCTCGCGCTCGAGGTCGGCCCTGGCGGTGGCGAGCTCGGCCTCCGCCTGCTGCACCCTGCGCCCGGCTGCCTCGACCGCGGAGTTCGCGGCCTTGGCGGCCTGCCGGAGCTCCTCGACGCGCATGCGCTTGCGCTGGTTCTCTCCGTTGCGCGCCAGGATCTCCTGCTGCTCCTTGATGAGCTCGGCCGCGCTCACGGGCCCGGTCGGCGCATTGGCGTGGAACGGCATGTCGTCGGCCGCCCCGCGCTTCTGCTTGGCCATGCGCCCGATCGTCAGGCGCTGGTTCGCGAGCCTGTCCTCCTCGGCCTCGAGTGCGGCGAGCTCGTCGCCGACGCCGATGACCTTCAGCAGCGTGGCGGCCTTGTCCTTGTCGGACCCGTTCATGAACCGCGGGAGGTCGAGCGCGAGCTGCTCCACGAACGAGTCGAGGAGCGCCTGCCCGCCCTTCTTGCCGGCGGGGTCGGTCACCTTGAGCGACCCGTTCTTGCCCTTGCGCTCCACGACGATGCCGTTGTCGAGCACCACCTTCAGGCGCGCGTCGCCCGCGGCCCCGTCGCGCCGCGCGTTGGTCGGGCGCATCCTCTCGCCGCCGAGCGCCCAGGCGATCGCGTCGAGCACGCTGGTCTTGCCCTGGCCGTTGCGCCCGCCGATGACGGTGAGCCCGTTCTCCGCGGGCTCGAGCGCCACGGCTTTCACGCGCTTGACGTTCTCGACCTCGAGCGAGTTGATCTTCACGCCGTTCATCGTCCATCACCGCCCGCGATGTCGCAGTTGCGCTCGACCCAGATCGTGATGCCCTTCAGGTACGCGTCGATCGGGTCCTTGTCGGGCACTTTCCCGCCGTCGGCGACCTCCTCGACGAGCATCGACGCGACCTGGATGCCGATGACGAAGCCGTCGCGGAACGCGTGCGCCTCCGACTGCGTCGGGGCGTCGGGCGGGAGCTCTCGTGACTTGCCGCGCGGCGAAATGCGCGACTCGCATGCCAGCGCCGTGTTCGAGACGGCGTCGAGCCACCGAACGAGCTCTTTGTATGCTTTCGTTTTCTTTCCCATCAGGGGTTTTCCTCTCAGTGTCAATTAATTTCAGTGTTCACGGAATCTACATTTTCTTTCGCAGCGTCCTCAGCCGCTGCCTGGCGGCGTCCGCGACGCGCCTCCAGTACACCTCCTCGCGGTCCTCGGCCTCAGCGTCCGACTCGCCGGGCTTCGCCGGCGGCCTCGCCGATCCGCGGCCCGCGACGTCCCCTCCGAGCCTCGCGATCTCCGCCATGGTCCTGCGGGCCTTCTCGCGCTCGGCGCACGCCCTGCACGTATCGCCCGCGAACCTCCGCCGCAGCTCACCGCACTCGGGGCACAGCGCCGGCGTCGTCCCGCACTTGCGGAGCGGCCCGACGTCCTTGCCCGCGGCCCTGAGCCTCTTGGCTTTCGACTTGACAGACGCCTCGCTCCTTCCGAGGTACGTGCATACGTCCTCGAGGGACGTCCTGTGCGCGTTCTGCACGAGCCAGGCGGTCTCCCACGGGTCCCAGTTCCTCTCGATCCTGCGCAAGGCCTTCTCCCTAAATCGGGCAGCATGCGAGCCACGCCAGCACGTAGAGCACTGCGCTCCCGACGAGGCATCCGGCGAGCGTCGGCAGCAGGCCGCCGCGCGCCTCGAGGTCGCCGACGTCCGGGCGGTGAAATTCGCGTGGTACAATCACGGATGGCCTGTCCAGGCCGTGACGGCGCCGTGTGCCGGCAAGCTCTTCGGCGCCCACCATCGCCGGCGTCATGCGCCGGTGCCCGCCGGCGCGATGCCTGAGAGCAGCATCTCCAGCAGCTCGCCGAGCGTCGTGTCGGCGGTGATCTCCCGACGCCCCCGCGGCTCCTGCTGCGCCTGCTGCTGCGCTGCGAGCTCGGGATCCAGCGCGTCGTCCTGCGGGAACAGTGCCGGCCACTCGCGCGACGCGTTGATCATCCAGTTCCTGCCGACCTTCTGCGCGTTGCGGATGACTCCGTTGACGCACTGCCTGCGTATGATCACGGCGTGCGCCTCCGCGTCCTCCTCGCCGTACAGCAGCTCCGCCGCACGTGCCGGCGTCACGATGAGGTCCATGTGCTCTTCCTCCCATCTTCTCCTCCTACTCGAACCTTGCCGCCACCGCGCGCATGACGTCCTTCGCGATGGCCCATTTGCTGTCTGCGGTCACGTCGACGCCGAACGTGTCGGTCAGGAACAGCGCCGGCACCGTCGTGACGTGCACAACCTCGTACTGGCCGCGCGCGTCGTAGTCGAGCCTCGCGACCCATCCGCCCGTGGCCTCCGAGAGCATCGCCGCGAGCTCGCCCTCGACGAACAGCCTCTTGCCGGCCCTTTCCTCTTCCATGGTGGTCAACTTGCCTCCTCCTTTCGCTAGTCCATGAAGTCTCCGACCCTGCATCCGAGGACCTCGGCGATCTTCTCGAGGGTCCTCATCGTCGGGTTGGCCGTTCCCGCCTCGATCTTCGAGACGGTCTCGTCGGCGAGGTCCGCCTGGCGTGCCAGCTGGCGTATCGACAGCCCGTTCCCTTCGCGTATCTCCTGCACGCGGTTTCCGATGCTTCCCATGTTCACCTCCTCCCGTCAGTCGCCGCCGAGCGGTAATCGAAACTCGACTACAGGGCATGGTAAGCGAATATCGCTCACTATGCAAGATAAAATCCGTGAATTATAATTGGCACCCAATCGAAAACCAGTTGGACGGTGGAAAAATGCTGTACGAGCTGAAGAGAATCCGGGAGGATAGCGGCATCTCCCAATCGAAAGCCGCCGACATCTTCGGCGTGTCGCTTTTCACGTATAGGAACTGGGAGCAGTGCAAGAACATGCCCAGGGACAGCAGGACGCTGAAGGCGATCGCCGACTGGTTCGGCGTGAGCATCGAGGCTCTCTGCGGATACGACATGGTCGAGCCCGGCGCGTTCTCGTCCTTGCCGGAGCAGGGCGATGCCAAGTTCGTGTACGTTCCGCTGGTGTCCGACATCGCCGCCGGCACGCCGGTGGAGCCAGACGACGTCGAGGACCACATCCCGATACCGCAGGAGGTCATGAGGAGGCATCCCAACGCGTTTTTGCTCAAGATCGACGGGACGAGCATGGACCGCGTGCTGCCGAACGGGTGCTATGCCCTCGTCGACCCGAAGATGACCGACGTCGTGAACGGCCGCATATACGCCGTCAAGGTGAACGGCGACCTCGCGACGGTGAAGCGCGTGCGCATGCTCGAGCATGGCGTGGTCCTCGAGCCGGACAGCGCGAGCGATCCGAGCCACGAGCCGATCGTGTTCAAGGAGAGCAACGAACGGTACTGCGAGCTCGTCGTGAAGGGCAGAGTCGTGTGGTACACGCTGCCGCTCGGCAGGGATCTGGAAGAGTAGGTGTGGATCGAATGGTCGATGGAAGGTGCTCGTGGAAGGCCCTGGCCGCCATGTGCGCGGCGGCGCTGCTCATCGTTGCATGCCTGGCCGGATGCTCGGGCTCGGAATCTGGCGCGGCCGCGTCGTCCGACGCGGCTAAGGCGGAGGAGGCGCACTACGGGGTGTCGATAGCAGGCGCGGAGGTTGTCGTCGACTCCCAGGGCGGCGAGGCGCTGGTCGTCGCCTTCAACTACGCGAACAACACGCAGACGGCCGTGAGCTTCATGCAGGCGATTCCGACCGCCGCGGCCCAGGACGGTATCGCGATGGGGCAGGATGCCTTCGTGACCGACTACACGGGCTCGGACGGCGTGACGCCTGACTACATGCTGAAGGTCGAGCCTGGCGCGTCGGCGACCGTGCATATGGCGTTTGCGCTCGAGAGCCATGGGGACGTGACCGTCCGCTGCACCGAGGGCTTCGTCGACGGCGGCTACCCGAACATGGGCCTCGTACTGGCCGAGGAGACGTTCCAGCTGTCATGAGAAGGTGAAAAGGCCCCCGCGCGTCATTCTTGGCGGAGCGTCGCGCGGGGGCTTGCGAAAAATACCAACCGCGTTAACGGAAGGCAGGGTGATTCTACCATGCTGGTGAGGTCGTCCACAATCCAACAGCTCGACAAGGGCCCCGACGGCAAGAAGCCGAAATCGAAATGCAGGAAGTGGCGCATCTGGGCCACGACTGACCAAGGGCGCAAGTCCCGCGTGTTCAACGGGTCGTACATGGCGGCCCAGGCCGCGCAGAAGGCCTTCGTAGCGGAGCTCGAGGACGCGGTGCCGTGCGCCGACACGTTCGGGGCATACGCGGAATCCTGGCGGCTCTGGCGCGCGGAGTCGGGCGACTTATCGCCGAACATGGTCGCGAAGGACGCGCGAAACGTGCGCGCACTCAGGCGCACGGAGCTCGACGGACTGCGCATGGACGAGCTGACGCCTGAGAAGTGCCGCGCCGCCCTGCTCTGGCTAAAATCCCACCCGGTGCGCGGGGACGGCGAGCTCGCGTCGTCGACGATGGCGTCGTTCCACGTGACCCTCGGGTGCATCACCGCGCAGGCCGCAGGAGACGGCAGGATCGCGCGCGACCCCATGGACCAGGTCAAGTTCCCGAAGGTGCGCAACGCCGAGCGCGAGGCGCTCTCGCCCGGGGAGATCGGGCTGCTGCTCAACAGGATCGACGCGGAGCTGCCGCTCGACGCCCACGCCATGGCCGTGTACCTCATCGCGTGCCTGGGGCTCAGGCGCGGCGAGGCGCTCGCCCTGCTCGACTCCGACGTGTCGGGCGGCCTCGTGCGCGTCCACCGCGCCGTGAAGGAGGCGGACGGCTCGGTCGCCGAGCCGAAGTCCTCTGCGGGCATGCGCACGCTCCCGGCGCCGTCCAGGCTGCTCGAGAAGATCGAAGAATGGCGCGCAGCGAGGGCGGCGTCCGGGCTCGCCGATGCAGAGACGCTCTGCTGCAACGCGCGCGGGGGCGTCATGCGGCCGCAGAACCTCTACAGATGGTGGTGCAAGGTGTCGCCGGAGCTCGGATGCGATGGCCTCACGCTCCACGGCCTGCGCCACTCGAACCTCTCGATGATGGCGCGCCACATGTCGCCGTTCGACCTCCAGCGGTACGCCGGCTGGTCGTCGATCGCGCCGGCGCGCATCTACGTGCACGACGACCTCGACGCCGTGTCGAAGGCCGTGTCCCTCGCGTGGTCGGGACCGGATCGAGCGCACATTTTTTGCACACGCTAGGAAAAAAGGCCAGAGTGCTATACTCTGGCCTGGTGTTTCAATGGTCGGGACGACAGGATTCGAACCTGCGACATGTTCCTAAAACGCTCTCACCTGGTGAAACGCAATAATACGGCAAGGCATTCTGAAAACGAGTTTCGCCTGCTCACCAAATAATCGGCAACATTTCACGACATTCCGCGGACGGACCGAATGCACACGATGCGCACATTTCGACGCCGCTACTCGCCGTCTTCCGGCTCTTGCGACGGCTCGCCCGCGACCGGAGTCAGCACGTAGGCGCCCGAGGCGTCGCGCGAGATGTCGTGCGTGGCGTTGCCCTCACGGTCGACGAGGTGCCACCCGTCGATCTTGCCAATGGAGAGCGCGGTGTAGCTCCTGCCGCCGTCGTAGCGGCAGAGGTCGTACTCGCCATCGCCCGTCACGTCGAACCGCACGATCTCGTGCTGCTTGGTCTGGTAGCCCGGCTCCCACACGGCATACTGGTCGGTCGGGTGCTCGAGCTCGTACACGCGGTGTTCAAGGTCTGCCACCTTCGCGGCCAGGTCGACCTGGTCGGCGTCGACCGCCCGCTCGGCGGCGAGCTTCATCAGCGCCTCGCGGTCGCCTTCGGGGAGTTTCCCTTCGAGCCACAGCTTGTTGATGCGCTCCTCCATATCCGAGAGCACGTAGCCGCCATGCGAGATGACGGTCTCGACGAAGTTCCTGTAATTCAGCATGATGGATCCTCCTTACGACGTGGCCAGCGCGGCGAGCGCAGCCTCGATGTTCTTCATCCTGGTGCTGATTGCCTTGATTGCATCTGCGACGGCACCCGCGCCACGCTCCCACCACGTAGCGTCGATTACTGGCACGATGCTCGCGCTCACGCTGATTGCATCGCCGCTCTCGATGGTGGGCATGTCGATGTAGCCGAGGTCGATAAGCTGGGGAGTGGCTAACTTGTAAACGATATAGACGGGGTTGTTGGTCAGATATGCCTTTAGTTCTTCCGCTGTTGCGAATCCAAGGTTTATGTATATGGTGTTGTTATATATCGTTATCGAGCCTGTCTCGCTTGCGTTCGAACGCCTAACAGCATGTGTGCACAGCAGGGTAGTGTTGGTTGCGTTTGCCGCGTTCGGGAAATTAGTCAAACGTTGCTGATTTACGCCGCTCGATACTGTCTCCCAGTTAGCAGTTCCGTCAAGGCGCGTATAACCAACTGTGTTATCAATAATCATATGCCCCGCGCTATCCACCAGCAGCCTGTCATGCGTTCCGTCTGGCAGGCTCGCGAGCACGTTGCCTTGCAGGTCGATAGGCGTCACGGTATCGCCGATGAGGATGCCGATTGAGCCGTATGGCACATACTTATAGACCGTTTCGCCCTCGGTCAATTGCACGTTGTAAACATACGATGTGGCCTCTTCGACAACACCATAGACTAGTCGAATATATTTAGCATCGGACGGGATAGTAAGGACGCTATTCATGAGCACTTGCCGACTGATGAATCCGTTTTCACCAAAGTAGTTTATACGTATAGAGTCGTTAGTGTTGTTTGCACCACGAACGCCTACGATTCGATACGTTTTGCTCGCGTCAATCGGGATGCTTGCAAAGATGCTGTAATTGGATGACGCCTGCTCATTGCCGTTCGCGTCGATTGTGTAGCCTGCTCTGTATACTTCGGTAGTTGCAAGGTTCCTACCCTGCATAACCTGCACGGGGACAGGCGCATCCGGCGTGGGCGTGCCGTCCTGGATGGATTCGCCGTGCACGGTCAGCGCCGCGAGAGCTTCCGCGCTCTCGGTCGCGACGCTGCGCCCGCTGCCGCCGCCCGTCAACTTGACGTTCAACCGCTCGTCCACCAGTTGCAGCGAATTGCCCAGCTTCGCCCCGCCGCGAGTGTCCTTGGTCATCAACGGCACGGCAAGCTCGGAGATATCGCCCATCGCGTCGATAGCCGCATTCGCTCGCGTTGTAGCGTCCTTGGCGTCGTTCGCTGCGGTCTGCGCCTCCGCCGCCTGCGCCCGCGCCTCTGCCGCCGCCTGGGACGCGCCATCGACGGTCTGCGAGATCTCGGCGAGCACGTCGTCGCGCACGTCGTAGCGAAGCTGCGCCGCCTCCTCGTCGGTCACGACGCGCTTGACCTTGTTCGCCGCCGTGCAGATGTACGCCGACGACCCGTCCTTCGTGTTGGGGTCCCCCGACTGCACGATGGCCCACTCGCCCGGCAGCAGCTTCGACTTAACGAAGCGGTCGAATACACCGCGTCTGTGCTGTATCGCCATTTCTCGCAACCTCCTAAGATACGGCGGCCTGGAACGCCTCCAGGCGCGCCCCCATGCCCTCGCTTCCGGTCGGGTAGCCCTCGGGCGTCCAGGACTTCCAGCCCCGGCCCTCCTGCCACACGCGGTAGCGCAGCTTCCTACGGTCGCCCTCCGGGCGCCTCGCGACGGAGATCTCGACCATCTCGAGGCGCCTCCGCTGGCCCTTGGTGCCGACGACGATCTCCGTGCCGGCCTTGATGCCGCGGAACGTCTTCCAGCCGACGCCCTGGACGTGGGCCTTGGCCGTCAGCTCCCAGCCGTCCGGCACGCCGTCGAACACGATCGCCTCGATCCTCCTACCGCTGCCGGGCGCGCCGGCCGTCTGGCCGTCCCGCACGGTCGGCAGGTCACCCGCCGATTGCGCGTGCACGTGGTACGCGAGACCCGCGTCGCCGATAGCGTCGCCGGGATGTTGCCCTTCGTTCGATGCCATTCTCATCCAGTCCTCCTCCGTGCCGTAGAACACGTTCAGGTCGAGGTCGCCGCCGTAGCCGGCTATGCGGCCGGTCGACGTGTACTGGTAGCAGCAGAGCCGCTCCCAGGGCCCCGTGCCCCATGCGTTCGCGGGGTCGTCGACCCATCCCGCGCCGTCGTAGCGGTCGAGGTAGCTCGCCATCCAGAGCGGGTACTTCGCGGCGACGTCGCCGTAGCCCCCCGCGTAGTTGACGACGTACGCCCCCGTGTAGAGCATCGGCGTGGCCCCCAGGCTCGAGGCGACCGCGCCGAGCCACGAGAGCGCCCAGGACGGGTCGAGCGAGAGCGCGTCGGCCTCCCAGTCGAGGACGGGCACGAAACGGCCGTGGTACGGCTCCACGAGGGCCAGGAAGTGCTCCGCCTCAGCGGTCGCATCTGGCGAGTCCTCCGACTCGACGGCGTAGTGGTACAGCCCGAGCAGCTTGCCCGAGGCAAGCACCTCGTCGGCCCACTGCCGCCAGCAGGGGTTCTCGTATGACGTGCCGCCCGAGACCTTCACGATCACGAAGTCGGCGTCGACGGCCCCGGGCGATATGCCCGCCTGCCAGGACGAGATGTCGATTCCGCGCAGCATGGCTACCTCGCCTTCTTCAGCAGCTTCAGCGCCTCGTCGAGCTTCGACGCGATCGAGCGCAGCAGGCGCAGGCCAGTCGAATGCAGCTCGTAGAAGTCGTTGTCGCCGTTGATTCCCTCGTTCTTGTAGCAGAGAATCTCCAGCATAGTCGCGCGCGCGATCCTCTGCACGTCTTCCTCGCTGATGGCCATGGTGGCTCCTTCCTCGTATCGCTTGACACCGAAGTAACGCTCCGCGCCGCCGTAGACGCCGTTGACGGCCGTCACGTACGGCCCGCCGTCGCAGAAGTGGCTCAGGAACGGGGCGTCGGGGTCGCCTGTGTAGAACCCGACGTGGCTGCCCTCGCCCGTCGAGAAGTCCGGCACGTAGATGCTCGAGAAGATGAGGTCGCCCTCCTGCATCTCGTCCCAGGGGAGGTCGGGCGACGTGCCGCGCCACACCTCCGCCGTCGCCGCCGAGGCCCACTGGGAGCCCGTGTCGACGCCGAGCTCGTAGGGGTCGAGCCCGAACACGCGCCAGAACGCGCCGCACACCATGCCGGAGCAGTCGGTGTCGTACACGCCGTAGCGCGTGCCGCCGAACACGTAGGACGTCGAGATCGGGCGGACGAGCTCGACAAGGTCGGCGTTAGACGGCATGGTCGTCCTCCTGGCCGAGCATCGCCATGATCGGCGAGAGCACCGCCATGACGAGCGCGGTGCCGAGCGCCGCCATCGTCGGGCTCAGCTGGAACAGCCCGAACAGGTCGGGCAGGTACATCACGACCGCCGCTATGACGCCCTGCACTATGGTGCGCAGGCAGCGGTACCTCGGGTCGTTGCTTGTAAGGAACTCGTTCATCTTGCAACCTTTCTCTCGTGCTTTTCCAGGTACTCGTCGACGTCGCCGCCGACGAGCTCGTCCATGTGTGTCTTCGTCTGGTGGTTCCACCCGTTGTCCCGGTATATCTCGTAGGCGTCGAGCTTCTCGTCGATCGAGAAGTGCTCGTCGTATATGCAGAGCCGGCACGTCATGCGGATGAGCTCGCGCAGCATCCCGCGCGTCTCCTCGGCGTCGGCCTGCGCCGCCTCCCTGGCTTCCTGGTCCTTGGCGCGGGCAGTCTTGACCTTCGTCACGACCGAGCTGACGACAGCGGCCACCGTCGACGAGATGAGCGCGGTGATGGCCGTCACCATGAGCGCGTGCAGCTCCATCGCTAGTCCTCGAACATCCAGTCGACGGCGAGCAGCTCGGTTCCGCTGAGCTCGCCGATGGCCTCGTCGTACTTCAGCCTGAAGATGTCGGGCTCGTGTTCGATCTTCGCGATCTTCTCGACCTCCGCGAGGAAGTCGCCGAACTTCGGCGACGCCTGCGAGATCGTCATGCGCCCGGTCGGGTTGCCGTCGCCGTCCAGCTCGTCCTCGCCGAACTTGCGGACCAGCTCGTCGCGGAACGCCGAGTATTCCTGAAGCTGCCCGTCGAGGATGCGGGCGTTGCGCGCGGCGGCGTACCCGATCCTGTCGCGGCGCTCGAGCAGCGGCTCAAGCGACAACTTCATCGCCTCCATCTCGATGTTCGTGTACTTCATCGCTTTTTCCTTCCTTCCTATGCGAGGCTTGACAGCGCGACCTTGTTGCCGTGCGAGTTGTAGAAGTAGCAGTTCTTGAGGTTCGCGTTGCACAGGTCGTTGTTGCCGAAGTCGGTGGTCTTGCAAACGTACAGGGTGTCGGCCGTGTAGCTCCCGAACGCCTTGTTCGCGTAGAGGACCACGAAGTAGCCGACCGCGCCGTCGTATGACGGGTTCGCCGACAGGGATACGAAGTGGGACGCGCTCAGCGCCCTGATCGAGAGCCCCTTCGCGGACGCGTCGCCCGAGTACGTAGTCAGGTATATGCGCCCGATGTTCGCGTTGTTGTTGTCCGCGTCGACGAAGTAGACCGATCTGCCGAAGTTTCCGGCCTGCCCATTTATGTAGATGTGGCCGCCGTTCACGTTGATGTGCGTGTTGACGTTCATGGCGTCGCCGCGGATCGTGGGGCCGCTGCTGAATACCGTCGGGCACAAGATGTACAGCTTGCCCGCCTCGTAGTCCCCGAACGATTTCGCGGCGTACAGGACCTTTGTGATGTGTGCGCCGTTCGCGGTGTCCTGGGAGCAGAGGCAGTAGAAGTACGTCCCGTAGTTGATATGCGGGCCGACCCCGTAGGAGTTCTCGTCGGACGTGTGGGCGCTCGAATGGTAACTGGCTGCGATGGAGTCGTTCTTTCCGGCAAACTGGATGCCATATCCGTATTTCATCAAAACGAAGTTCGAGACGTTCATCTTGGAGCTGACGTAGATCTGCCCCGAAAGGTAATCGCCGACGTTCGAGTTGCCGACGAACATCATCATCCTGGTGATGTGGTCAGTGCCGCTGTCCCTGCCTATGGCCAGCAGGTACCCGTCTGCGGCGCTGAGGTACATGGCCATGTTGCTGCCGCTGTTGACCGTCATTCTGCCGATCGTGCCGACGACCGCCTTCTGGTACTCGATCTGGAACTGGTTGGCGACCAGCGGGACCGTCGTGTACAGCTTGTCAGCGTTGTAGCTGCTGTACATGCTGCTCGTCTTGGCGATGTACGCGAGCTTCCAGTTGTTCACGCCCTGCGCGTCCTTGAGGGCCCACACGAGGTAGCTCGACGCCTGCGTGATGTTCGTCGTCAGCCCGCGGACCGTGTTGTCGGAGGTGAAGGCCGTGCCTAGCACTGTTCCGATGATAGTGTTGTCGTACTTGTACGTGGTGCCGCTATCGAGGTTGAGGTACTTGTTCCACAGGCTCTGGCCGGCGATCGTGAACCCGCCGATGAGGCCGGCGAGCGCGGTGATCTCGCCTGCCGGCTTCACCTTGAAGTTGTCGCTGTCGACGGTAAACGTGTTCGCCGTGAACGAGACGCGGCCCGACTCGATCGTGACCTCCGACGCGTCGTCGGCGAACGCCTTGCGCGCGCCGATGAGCACGCGGTCTGCCAGAATCGAGACCTGGCCCGTCGTCACGTCTGCGTTGAACACGGTGTTGCCGTACAGGTCGGTGACGGTGAGCGCGCCAGAGTTGATGTAGTCGGCGTTGAGGCCGATGGCGTAGATGCGGTTGAGGATGGCGTCGCCGTTGACGTCCAGGCCGTAGGGCCACGTGTCGCCGCCGTCGGTCGAGATGCCGATGGCGTTCGCCGTCATCTTCCAGATGACCTCCGACTGTGCGAGCGTGGGCTTGTCGTGCATGTAGCGTATGACCGAGCCGTCCTGCTGGGCGACCTCGGTCATGTAGAGGCCCGACGCCCCGTCAAGCTGGCGCTGCAGGTTGCCGATGGCGGTCGAGCGCCTGTTCTCCTCGTCGGTGATCTCCTTGCGCATCTCCACGATGGCCTTCGTCATCGCCGAGAAGGACTGCGCGCTCTTTCGCGCCGGCGTCTCCGCGTTGCACGACATCGTCTCGTAGCCCGACATCTTGAAGAGGCACGACGTGACGTAGCTCGCGTACGTGTTGTTGCGCGAGTCGACGATCGTCACGGGGTCGCCAGCCTCGACGGTCGGGTCGCCTATGGCGGAGAGGTCGAACGGGCGGAACCGCATGCCGACGACGCGCGCGCCGACCTGGCGCGCGACCGCCTCGGCCTTGCCCCTCGGGACGAACGGGTTGCCCGATACCTCGACGACGTAGCCGCGCGAGCCGAAGAGGAACTCCTCGCCGGCGATGCGCGTGCCGTCCGACGTTATCTCGTCCTCGGCGGTCACGCGCAGGCCCGTGACCACGACGTCGTCGGTGACGACCGTGGCGCTCGCGAAGGCGCTCACGACGGCTCTATCGTTGAGCCCGAGCACGCCTCCATCGACGGAGGCGCCGCCCGTCATGAACGCGCCGCCGTCGGCCGCGTCGCCGGTCGCGTACGGCGAGGCGTCGTCGAACGTGCCGCCGTCGAGGGAGCCCTCGCCCTCCGGGACGGACGTGTCGTACCATGCGAGCACGAGCCGCCCGTACGTGTCGAACCTGGCCCAGTTGCCTGATGCCTGCGCCGCGTATGAGACGATGGCCCTACACGTGATAGACGGCGTCGACGGGCGCTCCTGGACGAGGTAGCCGGCGTTCGCGAACTCGGACGACGCGAGCACCACGTCGCAGTGGTCGCACACGTCCTCGACGATCTGCGCGAGAGTCGCCGGGTATGATGTCGTCACGTCGGCGTACGGGACGTCGAGCAGGCGCATGTTGTCGAGGGACTCGAGCGCGATGGTGTTTCCGTATGACCGCGGCTGCTCCACTCCGTAGACGCCCTTCCGCAGCCATTCGACCGTGCCGTCGGGCAGCTCCGCGCCGACGTACGGCTCGATGACCGCGCCGGTGAAGTCGTAGTCGTCGAACTTCCTGCTCATGTTCTTGAGCGTCACGTCGAACTTGTTCACGATCGCCGCGCCAACGTCGAACGACGAGGCGCCCGACACGGCGTCGGAGAACGCGGCCGAACCAGCCATGACGTCGTCGCCCGACAGCTGGACGACGTCGCCGTCGGCGAGCGTCAAGGTGGCCTTGAATAGCATCTTCGAGTTCTGCGCCACCTTGTTGCGGAACTCGTTCGACACGGCGAGCATGCGGGCCTACCTCTCGATGACGTCGAACGACAGCGTCGAGAACACCGCGCCGCCCGGCAGCGTCATGCTGCGGAACGGGGCCGAGCGGTCGCCGACGTAGAACTCGCGGACGAGCCACCCTCCCTCGAGGGCGTCGAAGAACCGGAGCCACACGTACTCGGGGTTGAACGCCTGCAGTATCCGCGAGACCGCCGCCGAGTCGGGGTTCGTCCAGGACAGCGAGAGCTTCCTCTTCTGGCTCGTGCGCATCTTGTACATGGTGTTGCCGGCGTCCTCGACGCGCCCGGCGTCCGAGCCGGACACGTCCATGAGCCCGTACGTTATCGCGTCGGGGTCCGGCGCGAGCTCGTGCAGGTCCGACATGCTTGTTCCGACCATCAAAACGTGGGCCATGGTTCCTCCTTACGCGAACGAGAGCCCGGGCTCGAGCTCGCCGCGGCGCGCGAGCGACGCGTTGCCGCGGCTGACGGCGCGCGCGAGCTCCTCGTAGCCGACCTGCAGGACCATCGTCACGTCACCTCCGCCCTGGCCGGCGGAGCCGCCAGAGAGCATGGGGGCCGCCTGCACGAGCGCGGCCACCATCGCCGACTGCATCGTCTCGGCGAGCTGCGCGCCGCTCTCCTCGCGCACGATCTGCCGGATGAGCCCCTCGGGGGCCTCGATGTTGTTGCCGCTCGTCTGGTCGCCCAGGACGGCCATGAACCGCCGATTCGGCGGGATGACCGCGCCCTGCGCGAGGTAGGGGATCTGCGGCATCGTGATGCGGCCGTACCAGTTGACGCCGAAGCACGAGAGCACCCAGCTGATGCCGCTCGTGAGGTTGTTCAGGAACCACCCGAAGTCGTTCAGGGCGGAGTTTATGCAGTAGATGAGCCCGTTGACCATGCTCACGAACACGCCCTTCCAGAACGACCATGTGAAGATGTGCGCCACGTTCGCGTTCCACCACGAGACGACGGCCGACCAGACGCTGGCGATCGTGTCGACGATCCAGTCGAAGTTGAGGGCCACGGCCGTGACGAGGTTCGCGGCGCCGGCGAGGATGAGCGCGACGCCGAGCGGTATGCCGACGCCCGTCACGCATAGGATGATTCCGATGACGATGAGCGCCGCGCCGACGATGCCCAGGATGGCGCTGACCGTGTCCCGCACCTGCTGCGGCAGGTAGTTCCAGTTGAGAGCGATGCTCGCGATGAGCGTCGCGGCTCCCGCCGCCAGCAGGGCGATGCCGAGCGGGATGTTCGCGCCCGAGAACGCCAGGACCGCGCCGAGCACGAGCGTCGCCGCGCCGACCGCGATGGTGATCACGGCGATCGCGTCCTTCACCTGCTTCGGCAGCTTGTCCCAGTTGAGCGCGGCGGCTGCGACGAGCCCGGCGGCACCGACCGCGAGCAGCGCGATCCCGAGTGGCGCGGAGGCCGGGTTCGAGAACGCCAGGACCGCGCCGAGCGCCAGGAACATGACCGCGACGGCCGCCTCGAGGGCCGGCAGGATGCGGTTGAAGTTCTGCTGCAGCCAGTCCCAGTTGAGGCCGACAGCGGCGGCCATCGAGACGGCCCCCACGGCCATGATCGCGATGCCCAGCGGCGCGGAGGCCGGGTTCGAGAAGGCGAGCACGGCTCCCACGACGAGGAACGCCGCGCCCAGGACGGCGGCGATGACGGACACCGAGTGGCGCACGCGGTCGGGCATCTGGTTCCAGTTCAGGGCCGCGGCCGACGCGAGCGTGACCGCGCCGGCTATCATGAGCCCGACGCCGAGAGCCTGCGCGGACGGCACGCCGAGGGCGAGGATGGCGCCGATGACGAGCATCGAGCCGCCCAGGAACACCATGAGCTCCGTGACCGTCTTGCGGACCTCGGCGGGCAGGTCGTTCCAGTTGATGGCGGCCACGGCCGCGAGCGACGCCGCGCCGAGCACCATGAGCGCGATGCCGAGCGGTGCCGCCGCTGGGTTCGAGAACGCGATGATCGCGCCGATCACCAGCAGGGCCGCGCTCAGGATGGCCATGAGCACGGACACGACCATGCGCATCTCGGCCGGCATCTGCTCCCAGTTGAGGGCGACGGCGGTCCAGAGCATGACCGCGCCTGCGGCCATGAGACCGATGCCGATGGGGGCGGTGGCGGGGTTCGAGAACGCGAGCACCGCGCCGATCACGACCAGCGCGACGCCCGTGAAGACGAGCGCCGTCGTGATGGCGCGCCTCAGCTCGGCAGGCAGCTGCTGCCAGTTCTCCTGGTAGGCCGTGTACACCATGAGCGCGCCGATGGCCATGAGCGTGAGGCCCAGCGGTATGTTGATGCCCGAGAACGCGAGAACCGCGCCCACGGCGAGCAGCGCCGCGCCCAGGATGAGCATGATCTCGGAGAGCTTCGCGTCGATCTTGCCGACGTCGAACGCGCTCCAGTTCGGCTGCGCCACGTCGCCGCCGGCGAGGTCGCCGAGGTCGTCGGCCACGTCGCCGCTGTCCTGCGCGGTAATCATGTTGATCTCGTCGAAGGCCATCAGCTGGCGCGAGGCCTCCTTCGTAGCCTTCGCGAGCTTCCTGGTCGCCTTGGCCTGGTCGTCGACTGCGCCTGCCGCCTGTGCGGCTGCGCGCGCGGCCGCTATCGACTGCTGGATGGCGGTGCCGAACACGGAGTCGACGAGCCGTGCGAGCGCGTCGAGCATCGCCGAGAACACGTTGACGGCTGCGGTTATCGTCGGCACGAGGAATCCCATGACGGGCTGCGCGAACCCGGAGAGCGTCGCCTTGAGGTTCGCGAACGACGCGGAGAACCGCTCGTTCTCGGCGAGCGCGTCGCCGATGTACGACTTGAGCGAGCCGAGCGCCTTGAAGATGAGCGAGAACACGAACAGCTTCTTGAGGCGCTTGGTGATCTTGGCGGTGAACGCGTCGAACCGCTTGTTCATGGCCGTCATCGACGTGCCGAACGCTGCGGCGCCCGACGAGTACGAGCGCGCGTACTCGGCCCCGAGGTCCGCCTGCCTCCGCCTGGCTGCCTCGAGCTCCGCGCCGTAGCGGCCGACCTTCGCGTCGGCCTCGTCCCATTTGCCCTTGAGCTTGTCGACCGATGCGAGCTGCCGGTCGTAGGTCTTGGCCTGCTCGACGAACTCCTCGGTGACTGCCTCGGCGCGGCCGCTCGCGCCGACGGGGTCGGTCTCCGCCATGGCGTCGAGCTCCTTGAGGCGCTGAAGCAGCGCCGCTATGCGCTGTTCGGTCTTGTCGACCTCGGCCTGCGCCTCCTTCATCCTGTCGGCGATGGCGTTCTTCTCGGACTCGCCGCGCTCGACCTTCCGCTCGAGCTCGGACACCTTCTTCTCGGCGTCCTTCAGGTCCTTCTCGAGCTGGCCGTTGTCGAGGGCCGTGCTGAATGTGATGGTGCCGTCCGCCATGGTGCGGCCCTCCTATCTGGTCCACTCGTCGAACAGCTCGGCCTCGGCGGCCGTCTCGCGCCTCTCGAGGTCGACCAGCCGCCTGTTCTCCCTGTAGAACTTCTGGTCGGCCTTGTCGAGCTTCTCGCCCTTCGCCTTCTTCTTCCTAATGGAGACCACCTGGGCGAACAGGCAGTCGCCGATTTCCATGTACGCGGCCAGGAAGCTCCACCAGTGGAGGTAGTCGCAGGACCTCACCTCGTAGCCGAGCACCTTGTTCACTGGCGCCGCTATGAGGGGGAAGTCCTGCTCCCAGTCCATGACGCGCGTCTTCCTGCCGCGTTCCGGCTCCTTGCCGCCGGCGACGAACCACATGGCCCAGTCGAGCGCCTCCGAGTAGTCCCTCGTGGGTATCTCGTCGAAGTCCTCGTAGATGATCTCGAGGACCACGAGGGTCCGCTCCTCGTCATCGACGTCGGGGTCAGCCATCACCGAGAGGGCGTCGAGCACGGCGCGGTAGTCGGTGCGCACGCGGCGCTCGACGCCCCCGATCGTCGCGGTGGTCGGCAGGTCCCAGCCGCTCATCTCTTCGACGTCGCCTTCCGGTACTTCTTGAGCAGCTCCTCGTGGCGGGCCTTGTACTCGCGCACGCGGGGGTCGGCCTTGCCGCGCTCGTCGTCGTAGGCGCTGTCGACCTCGCCGGCTACGGCGAACATCAGGTTGATCCACACCGGCAGGCCGTCGGCCAGCGCGTAGCAGTTCATGTCGCCGAACAGGGCGTCGGACACGCCATCGCCGAGCAGGCCGTCGATGATGCCGCGCATCTCGGCATCCCGCTCCTTGGCGTACGCGAACATCCTCTCGCCGTCGTCGCCGATCTCCTCGACGGTGTGCTGGAACTCGTCCTGGCGCGCGTCGAGGTCGGAGAACGCGCGGTAGAGGCGCTCGGTGAACGCGGCGTCGGTCGGGTTGAACCTGACGGTTGCGGCCCCGTTGATCTCGTACTCGACGAGGCCGTCGTCGAAGCTGATGGTCTTCGCCATGGTCGCCTCCGCTACGATGCCGGGGTGAACGTGATCGCGCCGTCGGTGCCCCTGGCCGCCGTGCCGATCGTGCGCACGCCGCCGAAGGTCACGTCGATGGGCATCTCGATGGAGCCGCCGCCCTCGCCGCCGAGCCCGGTCGGCTTGACCATCGATGACGGGTAACGCTCGGCGAAAGGCGCCGACGCGGACCCTGCGTAGAGGTGGACGAGCAGCAGGTCCATGTTGCACAGTGCCTGCGCGTCCTGGTCGTGGACCGCGAGGTTCCAGATCTTGACGAGCGCGCTGTCGCCCGAGTCGAGGTTGCACGGCTCGAAGCTCTGAGTAATGATCGGCTTCTTCATGGTGCTGTGCGTGACGCCCAGGATGTCCTTGGACGACTCGTCGGACCAGTCCATGTCCATGGAACTGTCCTCGACGCGCGTGCCGAGCGCGCTCCACGCGGGGGAGCTGGCCGTTCCCGTGTTCAGGTAGAGCACGAGCTGCTCGCGGGCGATCGTCTGGCCCGCGGGCGTGTTGAAGGTCGTGGTGTCGTTTGTCGGCATCTTTAGATTCCCTTCTCGTATCGCTTGGTGAACGTCGCCGAGATCTGGATGGCGTAGACCGCCCATCCCTCGGCGTCAGACTCGTAGATTTGGCCGTTGTTCGCGGCCATGCGCTCCGTGCGCGGATCGTCGCCGAACGTCGGGGCGAGCCCGAGCGCGCTGCGCTCCTGGACCCACTCCTGAAACGACATGACCCACTCGGCGTTCCACGTGGCCCCGGCGTCCTCGCCTGGGGCCTTGGTCAGTACCGTGTAGAGCGCGAAGTTGTACTGGTCCTCGCACGTGACGTTGCCGAGCAGGTCGGTGCGCCTGCGAACCTCGACCAGGCCCGACGGGAACAGCCCGCCGCAGTCCGGCACGCGGTCCGCGTAGTCGATGGCGAGCTCGCCGAGCACGTCGGCGTACGGGAACGACGCGACGAAGGCGCGCATGCGCTCGAGCGCCGACGCGCCCGGGTCGTCGAACCCGCCGCCGTCGACCACCACGCCGCCGGCGTAGTCGTCGAACCCGCCGCCGTCGAGGACGCTCATGTCCTGGTAGCTCATCGGCCCACGCTCCTCGCGTAATCCTCGACTTCCCGCGCTATGGCCGCGCCCTCGCGCTGCGCGAGCGTGCGGTCCCAGTGCGGCCCCGCGAGCGGGTTGGTCGCCTTCGTGTAGTTCAGCGGCGCGCCGGACGGAGACACGCCCTCGTAGAGGCGCCGTGCGTACGGCGCGTTGACGACGATCGTCGTGGGCGACGCCGCCTGCGTGAGGGAGGTCGCCGTCAGACCCGTGAGCCACGGCATGTAGCGCCGCATCCTGAACAGGATGCGGTCGGTCGCGAACTGCTGGACCCTCCCGCGCTCGTCAACGCCCAGGCGGCGCATGACCGCGTCCGCCGGCATCATCTTCCTGTTGACGCGTACGATCATCTAGCCTCCCGCCTCGGTGTGCACCAGCAGGCCGTGCCGGTACTTGGGATCGACCTGCTTGACGACGACGAGCCCGTCGACCTTCGCAGGCACGAGCTCGCGCCATTCAGCATCGGTCGAGACCTCGGGGCCCTCGCCCCGCATGACCTTGTCGCCGACCTCGCACGCGACCGGGCGGCCGGGTATGACGAGCAGGAAGCCGTTGGCCTCCGTCGCGCCCGTGCGGTCGACGTTGAGGTTCTTGCGGTAGTCGAGGAACGCGCGTGGGAACACGGTGCGCGTGATCTCGTCGCGGCCCCCGCGGTGGTACACCGTGACCGTCTGGTCGCAGAGCGAGTAGTCGAGCCCGCCGTCGCGGTCGCGCAGCGCCACCATCTAGCCCACCCCCCGGTAGACGTGGAGGAAGTCGGAAGCGGCGCGTAGCAGCGCGCGGTCCTGGCCGGCCGGCGTGAGGTCGACCGAGCCGCCGAACGTGGCGTCGTAGGCCTCGCTGACCGAGCCGATCGAGGCGGACCGCAGCGTGCCGGCGCCGCTGCCCGAGTTGGCGGCGACATCGGCGTTGTGCAGCTCCTCGGCCATGGCGCAGATCGCGAGGCTCTCGGCTGACTCGCACAGCGCGGTGACGCGGTAGAGCGCCTCGATGCGCTCGAGGCGCGCCCTGGCGCGGCGCTCGTAGCCCGCCCAGTCGCCCTCGGCGATGGTCGAACCCCCGTAGGAGTCGGCGTAGAACCGGTATGTCACGGGGGCGCAGGCCACGTCCTAGGCCACCTTCTCGTAGTAGTTGGCCAGGCCGCTCTTCGTCGGGCTCTCGACGGCCGCGTAGGCGTACGCGCCCTCGGAGCCGGAACGGGTGTAGTAGGTCTTGCCGGTCACCAGCTCGGTGTCGGCGGTCTTGACGTAGCCGCCCGTTGCGGGCTCGATCTCGCCGGCGGCGGAGCCAACGACGTAGATGCCGGCGCGCTTGTTGGCGCGCACCACGTTACCGAACACGCGGCGGATCTGGGTGAGCCAGTCGTCGCCGGTCGTGTGCGTGCCGGGGGCGAAGGTGTAGGTTACGGCGCGCTTCATCACGTAGCGCACGGTCGTGAAGCCCTTCGCGATGGCGAGCATCTCGCAGCCCGCCGGGAGGCGCCCGCCGGCGTCCTCGAAGAGCGTGAACTCGTTGTACTGGCCGATCGAGTCGGTGATGGTGCCCTCGTTGCTCCACTCGCGGTTCGTCGCGTCCTCGAGCAGGCCGACCGCGTCGCTGCACAGGTAGACGTCGGCGGCGGCGATCCCATGGGCGCGCAGGTGGCTGCGCAGCTTGCGGAACTCGGACTTGATGTTGCTCGCCGTGATGGACGTCTTTGAAGCCCCGCCGGCCATGGAGGCGGTGTCGCGGAAGAAGATGCCGTCGGCCCACGGCGCGAAAACCGTGCGGTCGTACTCGGCGGCCTCGTTGACGGTGAGCAGGCCCGCCGCGTCGATGTCGTCGACCGCGTCGACGCGGAACACGCACTGCTTGTCGTAGGCGAGCTCGTAGGGGGTGTACTTCAGCGTCGCGTTGTTCTCGGTCGCGAAGCCGTCGTAGTCGTTGGGGATGGCCTCGCCGGGGAACGAGATGTCGGGCACCATGACGGTGCGGTTGTTCAGGAACTCCTCGCCGCCGGTCTGATACCGGCTCGCGAACATCTCGCCTAGCAGGGTCTCGTCGATCGTCTCCAGGTACTCGACCGGGAACTGGATGGACGTGCCAGGTGTGGTCGGCATTTCTGTCTCCTATCTCTTGATCATCAGGTTTCCGGCTGCCGCCTTGCGGGCGTTCGCGCGGCGCTCCTCGGACTTGTCGGGAGCCCCGCCCGGCTTCGCGCCGGTGGAGCCGGTCTGCTTCGTAGTGCCGAACAGGTACGGGCAGGCCTCCTTCATCTTGGCCACGTCGCCGTCGTAGTCGTCGAGCAGCGCCTTCGCCGCCTTGGCGTTGACGCAGCCGGCCATCTCGAGGGCGTGCGTGGTCTCGGAGTCGGCCATCTTGGAGGTCAGCTCGTCGAGTTGCCTCTGCAGGTTGTCCCGCCCCTCCTTGGTCTCGGCGGCGTCGGCCACCTGCTTCTGCAGGTCCGCGATCGTCGCCTTGAGCTCCGCGACCTCGCGGTCGTGGCGCTCCTTGTTGATGCCCGGCTGCCCGTGCGAGTCCTTGACGCCGTCGTCCGGCTCCAGTGCCGGGCTCGGCTCGGGCTCGGGCTCTGGGTCCGGGTTCTGCGCCGGGTCGTTCTTGGTGGGGTCTTCGCCTGCCATGTCCTGTCCTTTCCCTAGGTTTGTTTGCGCGGTTCTCTCCGCAAGTAGGTGGGTTTTTTGCGCTATCCCAAGCGCCATGATCGTAAACCCGTCATCACTTCCGCAGTTCAGGCGGTTAAACGAGAAAAGCCCCACATGTTACGGGGCTTCGGTTGGATGAGTCTATGGGAGTCGGGCCGGTCCTACTTCGCCGCCCGCCTGCGCGCCTTGGCGGCCAGGCGCAGGGCGACCGAGTAACGGCCGACCCTGGCGACGCCGACACCCTCGCTCGGCATCGTGCCGCGCTCCACGAGCTCGTAGGCGCTCTGGCGGGTTATGCCGAGCTCCTTGGCGGCCTGGGCCACGGTGATCATCTCCCCGACGTGCGCGACGTCGAGGTCGGCCGCGAGCATGTAGTCACGCGCCGCGTCGGGGCCGATGAGCGTCGCACGGTAGAACAGGGCGGGGCCGCACTCGCCCGGCTCGGCGGGATCTCCGTCTGGTCCCACGAGGTTCGTGCCGGCCGCGCGCTCGGCCGCCATCTTGCAGGCGGTCAGACCGTCGCCGACGTAGAGCCGGTGCACCCGGCCGCTCTCGGGGTCGAAGCTGTCGACCGCGTACCACTGCTCGTGCCGGTAGTAGCTGTCCCACTCTTCGAGGATCTGGTCTCTCGTCGCCTTCATCGTCGTCTCCTTCCATGTGAAAACCTTACACGTGTAAGGATACGGCGCAATAATGAAACCTGTCAAGTGTAAGGATTAGCTTTTCAGGACCGCCCGGGGCATGTCGCCGGCCCACTCGCGTGCCGGCTGGCGCACGAGCACCTCGGTGCCCGGCCTGCACTTCGCGTTCGACTCGCGGATGAAGTCGCGCATCCGCTCCTGCCTCTTGCGCAGCGCGAGCTTAGCCTTCGCGAGCTCCGAACGGTTGCCCGGCGTCGGGTCGGCGTCGTACAGCTCCTGGGCCGCGCGCACCTCGCGCTTGGCGGCGCGTATGCCGCGCTCGCGCCTGCGCTGCGCCTGGGTGAGCGTGTACACCTCGTCGTTCGTCAACCCGCTCGGGTGCTCGGGGTCCGGGTCGTAGGCGTGCGGCATGCCCGGCATCCAGGGGGCGAAGCTGTGCCGGCAGTTCACGCCGAGCAGGCGGTCGCCGAGCGCGCCGTGCGGCCCCTCGCCCCAGTAGCCGGTCGCCTCGCCGAAGTCCTCGTAGCGCACGCCGTCGACCTCCGCGGGGCCGTCCAGGCTGTAGCACCGGCCGTGCCAGTCGGCGTGCGACGGGCGCGCCCCGATGTGGCTCGAGACCTCCACGAAGCCGCAGCCCGACTCCCTGGCGCGCGCGAGCGTGAGCTTCGCCGCGCCCTGGCCTATGAGCGAGCGGATATGCCTCTGCACGGCCACGTCGGCGCGGTTGCGCACGGTCTTCCCGCCGGTCGCCTGGTCGCCGTACTGGACCCACTCGAGGGAGAGCCCGTCGCGCGCGAGGTTGCGCACCGCCACGTGGAGCGCCTTCTCGCGCGTCATGTTGCCCGTGGCGACCTGCGTGACGGCGAACGCGGACCACCGGAAGAACTCGCGGCGGGCCGCCTCCGCGAGCAGGACGTTGCCGCGGGCGACGACCTCGCGCACCTGCGCGACGCACTCGGCGGTCTGCAGCGCGAGCGCGCCCGTGGCCACCTCGAGCCCGAGCGCGGCGCGGATCACCGCTGCGTCGTAGGCGTCCGACTCGGCGAGCATCCGCCGTACGTCCTCCACGGCCGCACCGTCGAGCTCGTCGGCGCGGGAGTCGACGATGCGCCGCAGCTCGAGCGGCATGCTCTGCGCCAGGAGGTGCACGGCGGTCAGCGCGCGCTGGCCGGAGACGTCGCCCTCGGCCATCTTGCGCACGAGGTGCGCGACGAGCTCCGACTCGATCTGCCGGTAGACCGCGGCGACGAGCTCACCGGCGTCGTCCATCTGCTCGGGCGTCAGCACGCTAGAACCCCTCGTCGACTACCGTCTCGCCTGCCTCGGCGCGCGCCTGCTCCTCGGGCATGCCGTAGAAACGCTCGAGGTACATCCACTTCGGGACCACCCCTGCCGCGATCTCGTCGAGCATGGTGGCCTTCTCGGTCTGGGTGTCGACGATGATCGAGTCGTCGAACTGCACGTCGACGTCCCCGAAGTCCTCGGGCACGGGCGCTGCGCAGTGGATCCGCGCACACGTCAGCAGCGCGGCGGCCACGCGCTTGATGGCCTTGCGCATCTCGTTCTCGTGCTTGCGGACGTTGCGCATGAGCGCGGAGCTGTCGGCGGAGACCTCGGTCGCCGTGCGCAGGCCGCCGGGCTTGTCGATCGCGAAGTAGTCCTGGCCGAACCCGCACTGGTCGCCGAACTCGGCGAGCGCCACCTCGAGCGCCTCGCGCAGCGGGGCGGTGCGGATGGCGGGGGAGTACACCTCATAGAGGTCCTTGCCCGACTCGCCGGCCAGCGTCACGAACTTGCGGTCGCCGTCTCCGGCCGGCACCGGCACGAAGCGGCCGTCGGCGCTGCGCACGTCGACGAGCGCCTCGTCCAGGAACACCATGGCCTCGGTGAGCACGACCTCCTGGTACAGCGCGTCGAACGCCATGTCGACCGCCTGGATGGCGCCGCCAGTCGCGCGGTCGAACACCGACACGCCGCACGGGCTCGTGTCGGAGAGCGTGTTCGAGATGCCCGGGCGCACGACGGCGAACGTGGGAGTCGCGCACCCGCTGTCCCACTCGGCGATGAGCCCGAGCGCGCCGGGGTCGACGCGCTCGCCCTCGCGGTCGAACAGCAGCGTCTCGACGACGTACGTGCCGGCGTCGCCCAGGCGGTGCACCTGGAGCTGGTCGTAGGGCTTCCCGCCGACGTGCGTCTTCGTGCAGAACGCGCACTCGGAGACCCCGTCGTCGTCCCACGAGAGCGGCACGATCATGCGCGCGTCGTACGTGCGCAGCCTCAGCACCGTGTCGGCGGCGTCCTGGCGCACGTCGGCCCAGAGCGCCCAGGCCCCCGTGCCGGTTGCGTATGCGCGCTCGACCATCTGCTGGCCCGTCGGCCAGAAGTCGTTCGCCTCGACCCACGCGCCGAGCCACTCGTCGGCCGACCCGTCGGAGACCGACACCTCGGTGTCCTCGTTGAGCACGAGCGACGCCCACTCCTGGCAGGCGCGCGCCGCCGGGTTGAGCGACATGCGCCTCCGCGTCCTGGCCGCCTTGCGCCGGCCGCCGCCGTCGCGCACCGTAACCAAGTACGGCACGTTGTAGAAGTCGTGCACGTCGCCGTCCTGCTCGCCCGCCGCGCGTGTGTACCAGGACCACCAGCGCGCCACGTGGGGTGCCATCGTGTCGTCGATGGTGTATCCCATCGCCTCGAGCGCCTTTCGGGCGCCAGAGGGCAGCGAGAGCCTCTCGTTGGCCATGTTCCGTCCTCCTTACTCGGCGTCCGCGGCACCCGAGCCGCGGTACGCGTACCTGCTGCGCGCCTCGGCCATGACGGCGTAGCGCGTCGCGTCTATCCTGTGGTCGTTGCCGTCCGGTATCGACTCGAGCACCTCGCCGGTCGACCTGACCACCTCGTGCTCGAGCTCGCGGGCTTCCTTCGCCAGCGTCGGGCAGCGCACGGGGTCGATGACCCACGTCACCGCCTGAAGGAACCGGTAGGACGCCTCGCGCATGTTGCCCTTGTTCGCCCTGCGCGCGTTGATGCCGGCGTCGCGCTGCTGGGAGATCGCTGCGGGCTCCGCGTCGTCCGAGCGCACCGGCAGGTGGTGGTAGCGCGGCTCCTGCCCCGGGCCGTCGGCCCACGTGAGCATCTCCCTCAGGCGCTCGGCCTGCTGCGCCGGCGTGAGCTTGTTGCCCCACGCCTCGCAGAACGTGACGAGCGTCATGCGGCCCGGCTGCCATTCCGAGAGCGTCGCGGCCCACGGGTCGGGCCACCACCCGAAGTCCTGGCCGCAGCGCAGGTTGTCGAACGAGCGGATCTCCTCGTCGCTCACCTCGCGGAACACGACCCGGTCGAACACCTCGGTGCCCGTGCCCGTCGGCACGCCGAGGTACTCGTGCTCGTAGGCCTTCGGGTCGCTCTCGCGCAGCGCCTCGGCCTCGTCCAGGAACGCCTGGCCGAGCCATTCGGGCGGAGCGTCGGTGTAGCACGAGCGCACGACGACGCGCCCCGGCCTCGCCTCGCCGACGAGCACGTTGCTCCACGCGCTGGCCGACCGCGGCGGGTTCCACGTCAGGAACGTCCACGTCGGCAGCTCCGAGCCGCGCAGCACCGTCTGCTTCATCTGGCGCACGTAGCTGTAGCCGGGGAACTGCGAGGCCTCCTCGAAGACGAGGTAGGCCACGTAGCCGCTCTCGGGCGCGAAGCCCTTGAGCCGGCTGTCCTGCGGCGTCTGGTTGTCCGCTCCGAAGAAGTACAGCGCGTTGCCGTTGCCCTTGTGCACGGCCTTCATGGGGGAGACGGTCCACTCGAACTCGTCGAGCACGCCGAGTCTGCGGGCCGCGCGCCTCGACTCGGTGTAGATCGAGTCGCGCAGCTGGTTGGTCTGGTTGCGCATGAACACCGCGTTGCGGCCGGGCTCGGAGGCGACGCCCGCGACGACCTCGAGGCAGATGTCCGACGTCTTGAGCGAGCCGCGCCCGCCGGGCAGGAGGTACTCGTCGTAGCGGTGCTCGGCGATCCAGCGGTGCATGTCGACGAAGTCGCGGCCTATGAGCGCCGCGAAGTCGAACGTGCGCTCGGGCTGCTCCTCGGGAACCTCGGGCACCCAGTCGGCGAGCGCCTTGGCGGTCTGCGCGAGCGTGCGGGCCGCGACCGGGACGCTCTCGAGCGACCGGGCGGCCCGCACCTCGTCGGCGGCCTTGCGCATGGCCATGAACCCCGCGCCGATGATCTCCGCGCGGTCGCCGATCGCGTTCGCGGCGGCCTGTTCGCGCAGTTCGGCGAGCCTTGGCGAAACCTTGGGATTCGCCTCGAGCTTCGCTGCGGCCTCGTCGACGCTCTTGTCCTTCCAGGTGCGCGAGCGGGGGTACGCCTCCCGGTAGGCGGCGCGCTGGGTGAGGCCCCTCATGCGGGCCTGGCAGTAGAGCTCCTGGTTCTGCGTTATCTCCATGCACCGCATGGTAGCCTAGGCCTCACTGCGGCCCCTGCGCTTCTTCTGCTGCTCCACGGAGGCGTGCGGCATCTCCGCGATGCAGCCGGGGCATCGGCGCTGCGCGCCCCTCAGGCGGACGTAGGGGCTCCCGCAGACCTCGCACGTGGCATCGCCGCCAGCTGGCCGCATCTTCGACCTCGGAGCCCTCCTGCCCGCCTCCAGGCACGCGTCGCACGTCCTCTGCAGCGGGTAGCGCGGGACGAACTCGCGGCCGCACAGCCCGCACTCCCTCGGCGCGCGCTCGGCCTCCGACCGCATCCGGTCGAGTCTCGCTATGGCCATGCACGTCTCGAGCGACTCGCGGTCGGCGTACTGCATGCCCTTCCGCGACATCACGCCCCACAGGTCGCGCGGCACCGCCACGAGGTTGCCGGGGTCGAAGTTGCGCTTGTCGTGGTCGGCGAACACGACGTTGCAGCCGTCGGGTATGGGCCCGTGCGCCCGCTCGTACGCGATGTGGTGCTTCGGGCGCCAGTTGTCGTGCGCCGATCTCGGGTCGGTCTTGCGCTCGGCGACCTTCACGTACACGTAGCCGTCCCCCGCGTTCACGCGCTCGGTGCCGATCGGCTGGTGGCCGTTGTGCGGCATGTTGCCCTTCTTGAAGCACGTGGCGCGGCTCCTCGCCTGCGCCTCGGGGCTGATGCCCATCTCGTCCCACGTCCTGCCCTTGTTCGCGGGCTCCATCCCGCGGCGGAACCGCCCGCCGTCGGTGCCGGACTTCACGCCGAACCTCACCTTGGCGTTGCCTATCTGGCTGTCGGTGAGCGGCGTGCCGTAGAGGCGCTCGTGCTCGGCGCTTATCTCGGCCTCGTGGTGCCCGGGCACGAACGAGCGGAACCACTCGACCTTCCCGGGCGTCCAGAACGTCGGCGGGTTGCGCTGGAAGCCGTCGGCCTTGCGCAGGCGCAGGACCTTCGCGCGGCTGTTCACCGCCTTGGCGGTCCTCTCCGGCAGGTCCGGGAACGCCTCTGAGTGCATCTCGGCGATCTCGGCGTTGTGGTGGTCGGGGTAGACCTCGCGCAGCCACGCCTCCTCCTCGGGCGTCCAGCCGCCGGCCCTGGCGCTCATCGCGCCATCCCCGGCATGCTCTCGGACGTCCGCTTCCGGCCGCGCCCGAGCTCGACCGGCTCGACCCCCAGCATCTCGCAGCGCGCCCTGACGCGGGCGTGGTCGACCTCGACGCCGAGCCCCGTCCTGATCCTGTCAACGAGCCATGATGCGGAATGCGCGCCCGCGTTCGCGGCCAGGAACGCGTCGATCTCGGCCCATTCGTCGTCGTCCGGCTCGGGGAGCGACGGCGCGGACGCCTCGGGCACCTGGCCCATGAGCGCGGCCGGCACCGTCGTCTCCATCGTGACGGCGCACGCGAGCTGCGTCTGGGCCTGGGCCTGCATCCTCGCCGCGGACAGCATGGCGTTCGACGCCGCCACAGCCGAGTTCGCCAGGGACGACATCGAGCGGCTGCGCTCGATCTCGGCTTCGCGCTCCTCGGCCGACGACGCGCCGGCGAGCCTCTCCATCTGCTCGAACAGCATCCTGTTCACGCCCTGCAGGCTGAAGTTCGCCATCATCGGCCCCCTATCTCCTCGACGCTCACGTACACGCCCTGCGGGTGCTGGTAGCCCTTCGTCAGCAGCAGGTCGGCGACCTGCGCGTCGTCCTCTGCGAACCATCCCAGGCGCTTCATCGAGTCGATGACGGTCTTCGCGAGGTTGTCGACGTCGGGCACGGTCACTTTGGGCGAACCAGCCGGATGCAGCCTGTCGGGCTCGTAGCAGAACGTGATCCTGACGGCCAACGGTCCGGACAGCGGCGCGCCCGGCGTGTGGCGGCCCAGGTGCGCCTCCCATTTCGCCTCCGCCTCCTTGAGGCTGTCGCTCTTGCGGATGCCTGGCTTGCCCGAGCTCTTGCGGTACGGCTCGAGCAGGTTGTGCGTCGCGCCGGGCACGCGCATCGGCTCGAAGAACTCCACCTTGCGCCCGCTCATGCGACTACGTCCTCGGACACGTAGCTCGGCGCGTAGCCGAGGCCCGCCGCGGCGCTGCCCGCCGCCACGCCGCAAGTCCACCGCCTCTCGACCGTCTTGCCGTTTGCGCGCAGGATGCGCTGCAGCGCCACGGCGCAGCGCCACGTGCAATAGCCGCCCGAGAACGGGCAGCGGGCCTCGTTCTTGTCGATTCTCTCCATAATTATCTCCAATCTAGAATAAATTCATTCGACCACGCGCACGCGCGCAGTCGGTCGGGCGGGGAGGGGAACGGCGGGTCCCTCCATCCCGCCTTTCCCTCCCCCCGACCATCGGGAGGGTGCAAACCCTTACCTTTACGTAGTAAAGGTGCTTTTTCCCTCCCTAGGGAAAATGCCTGTTCGTTCAGTCTTTTTCCCTCTGAGGGTAGGGAAGGAAAAACACAAGTCTTTTTCCCGATTCGGAAAAGGGAAAAACACAAGTCTTTTTCCCTAGGAGGGAAAAGGGAAAAACACTAGTCTTTTTCCCTCCCTGACTTCCTGCCGACCATGCCGTTCCGGACCCAGTACGCCGGGTTCTCCTTGATCCACCCGCGCACCGTCTTCGCGCCTACGCCGGCGTACTCGGCGATGTCCTCGACGCTCACGCCGCCGCCCATGTCGACGGCCCCGTACGCCTCGTCGAGCTTCTCGGCGCGGCTCTGCCGGCGCGCCGCGCCGCCCGACCGGTTCGCCTTCGCGCCCCTCTTCCACATCGGCTCGTCCTCGAGCCTGACGTCCGCGAGGGCGCCGGTGCGGTCGACCTCGTACACGGGGGCCGAGAACCACGCGTTCACCGGCGCGAAGGTCGGGAACTCGCGCAGCGTCCCCTCCATGCGCACGGCGCGGTCGCGGCCGGCGCGCTCCCAGGCTGCCGACGTCAGCGCGTGCACGGCCTCCTCGGCATCGCGCCCGAGCCCCTGCACGAACGCGTTCATCTGGGTGCGCGAGGCTGCCGCGTCGGGGCCCGCCTGCTCGCGCCATCCCGGGCGGTTCGCGTCGAGCCAGGACGCCGCCGCGGCGGTCCAGGACGCGTCCTGGCGCACCTTGCGCAGCTCGTCGGACACGGGCAGCTCGATCACGTCGAGCAGCGCGTCGGCATCGCGGGCGAACACGCCCGAGCCGCTCGCGCGGTCCATCGACGCCTTGCTGCCCTGGCTGCCCTTCGAATGGTGGTGCACGTACACGATCGAGCAGCCGACGGCCTCGGCTACGGCGTCGAGCTGGTTGCAGAACCGCGCGACCGCCTCGGCGCTGTTCTCGTCTCCCATGCCCACCTTGTAGATCGGGTCGAGCACGATCGCCGCCGGGCGCACCTTGAGGGCGCGTCGCACGAGGGACGGTACGAGGCGGTCCATCGCCGTCGCGTGGCCGCGCAGGTTCCACACGTCTATCGCGCCCACGTTCGCGGGCTCGACGCCGTACGCGCGGTACACGTCGGCGAAGCGGTGCAGGCAGCTCGCGCGGTCGAGCTCGAGGTTCGCGTACACCACGTGCCCTCGGGCGCACTTGAACCCGAGCCAGTCGCCGCCCTCGGCTATGGCCACGCAGAGCGCCATCGCGAGGTAGCTCTTGCCGGTCTTGCTCGCCGCGGCGATCATCATCTTGTGCCCCTTGCGCAGCACGCCGTCGACGAGCGGCTCGGCGAGCGGCGGGAGGTCGTCCCACACGTCCGCCAGGCTCTCGAAGTCCGGCAGGTCGTCGGTCGCCTCGTCGACCCACTCGCGCCACTCGGCCCAGGACGCCTTGCCGCACGGGCCGCTCACGATCTCCTGGCGCCTGCCGCCGCGCATGAACCCGGGGAAGCGCGAGAGCCGGCTCGGGTTCTTGTTCTGCTCGTCGACCGCCAGGCCGTTCTTCTTGCACACCGAGTACAGGAAGTCGACCCTACGCCGGTACTCGGCGTAGTCGGGTGCGTCGACCCGCACGATGGCGTGCAGCGACTTGCCGCCCGAGCTCACGACGCACGCGCACGGCAGCTCGAGCTCGTCGATCATGGCCTTCTGCATGCCGAGCTCCATCTCGTCGCTCTCGACGAGCGCGTAGCGGTACTCGGCGACGTCGGTGTTCTTGACGCCCTGGCCGTCGAGCGGGTTGAACCGGATCCACGCGCCGGCGTCCGGGTCGGGCGTGCCGAGCGACTCCTCGACCGAGCCGGTGCGCCTGAGGTCGGCCATGAGCTCGCCCGCGGTCCTCGAGTAGACGCCGCGGCCCTTCGGCTTCCAGCGGCCGTCGTCGTCCTTCCAGGCGGTCGTAACGTAGCCCACGCAGTCCTCCGCGTCGAACAGGTAGCCGAGGTACCGGCACGCCTCGGCGGCCGGGTCCCAGGGCGCGTCGGCGTCGGGCATCTCGGCGGGCTCGATCCAGGACGCGTCGACGATCGGCGAGTCCCACCCGATCGCCTCGTCGGCCCCGTCGGAGTCGCGGCGGGGCCGCCATCCGCGCTCCCGCGCCATCTGCACGACGGTGCCGCCGGTGACCGTGTCGGGCGAGTTGCCGAACGTGGCCCACTTCCGGTAGCACTCGCCGGGGTGGTGCCGCGCGGGGTCGCGCCTCGACCATGCGTCCCAGTCGGCGGCGCTCATGCCCTCGGCGTGCATGGCCATGCCGACGAGCAGCCACTCCTCGTAGCTCATGCCGTCCGGCTCGAGGAAGTCGAGCGCCTCGGGCACGAGCGACCTACTCGCCATGGCGGCCGCCCTCCCACGTGCCGTGCAGCGCCAGGGCCTTGTTCGCCCACATGGCGCATTCCTCGAGCTTCGTCATCGCCAGCGACTTCTCGCGGCTTGGAGCGCACCTCAGCGCGATAACCGCTTCGAGGTCCCCAGCGGCGTCGCGGATCGAGTCGGACGCCGCCTGCTGAGCCGCGTCGTATTCATGGTGCTTGAAAGTGTCGGTCATGTCCGGTCCTCCTACCATTCGGGCTCTACGAACGACACGAGCGACGGGTCGGTCGCCTGCTCCTTGCCGACCCAGAACGCGTTCCTGCCGGAGTCGTCGTCCCATTCGCGCAGGTTCAGCGCGCCCTTGTGCGACACGCCGACGACGCGGCACGGGATCCAGCGGTCGTAGTGCGTCCTCAGCCAGCATTTCCTCCCGAGCTTCCAGGCGTGCTCGTTTACGTCTCCGCGGTCCTTCGACGCGGTGAGCACCGCCATCGACATGACCCCGACGGTGCCTCCGGCCATGAGCGCGATGGCGTGCGTGGCGATCTGCTCTAGCATGCGTCGTCACCCCGCTCCCCGTATCCGCAGTAGTGGCGGTCGTCGACGACCTCCCCGTGGCTCTTCCTGCGCCAGCAGACTCGCTCGGGGTCGCCCTTGTGCCGCTCGACGGTCGACTTCCGGCAGTCGCGGCAGCGCACGAGCTCCCCGGTCCTGTACCTCTCCATCGCCGACGTCGGGCTGTCGGCGCACACTATCCATTCCTTCATCCGATTAATCCTCCTTCGGTTTCCATCGCCCGCACCAGTCCTCGCGGTTGACGGGCGGGAACAGCGAGACGAAACCCCACCCGTCGTCGTCCTCGACGAGCAGCATCGTCGGCGGGTCGGCGCGGCATGCGCCGTCGTCCTCGCACTCGACGACCTGGCCGTGGTCGACCTGCGGGCCGAACGCGGCGCACGTGTCGCAGATGCGCATCGGCTCTTCGACGTTCATGCCAGGCCCGCGATCTCGTGCGCGCACCCGATGGCCCGCCCGGGCTTCTCGCGGCTGTCAGTGCAAACTCGAGCGTCCTCACTGCAATCTTTTAGTGACGCGCTTGTGTCGTTAGAGCCGCCGTCCTCGTCGCTAACGACTTTTTCGGCGTGTAAAGTGTCGTAAGGCTCCGCCTTAAGCCAGCCGAGCAGCGCGTCGTAAGTGCAGTCGTGGATACCCGTGTCCGCAGGGCACCCCTCGCAGAAGTGAACCTTGTCGCAGTTGTCCACCAGCGTCCGCGCCGCCCTCTCGGGCGTGCCGAAGAGCTCGTGCCAGCGGCTCTTATGGTCTTGCTCGTAAAGCGAGCATGCCGGTAGCCCACCTACTGGCGAGATACAGCGCGGTTTCAGCTTGCACGTATCGCAGATTCCACTCATCGCTTCACCGCCTCGTTTTCCAGCCGCTCGATGCGCTTATCGATCATCCCAACAATGTCTTCTCGCGAACACCCGCATAGCGACAAGCACGCATTGAACACGCGCCCATCAGGGTCTTTGTAAATGAACGAGTAATCATGGTGTTCCATCCACGCTTTGTCATGGCTGACAAGAAGCTCGTCGTAAGGTAGCTCGATTGTGTACTCGTACCCACATGCGGCCTTGTAAAACTCCGTTTCGGGCTTGTATGAGTAATCTTTAGTTCTTCGCTTCATCAGCTCGTCGCTGCATTCGATGTAAGCCATTACGATCGGGTCGTTCGCAAGCACGGAGTAATCGCCCATAAGCTCGTCAATTGGCATTTCGCTATAGTCTTTCATCGCTTCACCGCCTTTCCGCAGAGCCTCTTTTGGCTTGCAAAAGAGTATGCCCATTCGCCGAAAACCCAACTCTCGCCGTTGTTGTA
>OCTW011577221.1_pt1 | contig 38547 bp, 35 predicted proteins | sample 1539671 | NCBI WGS metagenome assembly OCTW01 (sample SAMN02144230, study PRJEB22623) | gut metagenome | biome: sheep rumen | host: Ovis aries | place: New Zealand
GTGCTTGCACGCACATTTGACGGCCAACGCGACATCGAGCAGCTTGCTGCGAGATTCTTGGCAAAAAATATTATAGCTGCTATAATAAACATGACATGCAGATGACGTGTTTGGTTTGGTATGATACATACGGAGCGTGAGAGGAATGAAGATAGACAGGCTGATCGGGATACTGTACGTGCTGCTGCAGGAAGAGAAAACTACAGCACCTGAGCTGGCAGAACGGTTTGAGGTATCCAGAAGGACAATCAATCGGGATATAGAGGATCTTTGTAAAGCCGGTATTCCAATACAGACGGCACAGGGAAGCGGAGGCGGTATCAGCATTATGGACGGATACCGGATGGACAGGACAATCCTGACATCAAAGGATATGCAGATGATCCTTGCAGGGCTGCGCAGTTTGGACAGTGTGAGCGGAGGCAGTTACTATGGACAGCTCATGGAGAAGATTCAGGCAGGATCCTCTGAGTTTGTAAACGGCAGGGATTCCATTCTGATCGATCTGTCTTCATGGCACAGAGAATCGCTGGCCCCTAAGATAGAAACCATACAGGATGCAATCGGATTAAAGAAAACCATCAGGTTTATGTATTATTCTCCGGACGGAGACATGGAAAGGGAGATTGAGCCGTATTATCTGATCTTCAAATGGACAAGCTGGTATATCTACGGCTACTGCCTCCTGAGAAAAGATTTCAGACTGTTTAAGCTGAATCGTATGGATAGCATCATGCATGTTGCATTCTATGATGGGAATCGTGAGGTTCCGATGCCGGATCTGTCAAGTGAGAAAGTATTTCCTGCGAAGAGCAGGGTGAAGGCGCTGTTTGATCCTTTGATGAAATGGCAGCTTGTGGAAGAGTTTGGTGTGGATTCCTTTACGGAACAAGATGACGGAAGCCTTCTATTTGAACATGAATATGCAGATGATGAGGAATTGCTTTCATGGATGCTTTCATGCAGAGATAAGGTGACTGTCCTGGAACCGGAGCGAATCAGAGAAAAGCTCTATCAGATTACCTCTGAAATAGCCCAAAGATATGAAGGAGATCGGGAATGAAGAACAAAGTGATTGTTGAGACTGATAGATTATTCCTGCGCCAGATGAATGAGGATGACTTTGATGCCTTGTATCTGGTTCTTACAGATACGGAAATCATGCAGCACTATCCATATATTTTTGATGAAAAGAAAGTCAGTGAATGGAATAACGCATGTGTCGGTAGTATACAGGGAGGTAAACCACGATGGTTTTTGATTTCAAGAAAGAATACAAAGAGTTTTACATGCCGAAGAATAAGCCCGCTATCGTAACAGTGCCGAGGATTAATTACATAGCTGTGCGCGGAGTGGGAGATCCGAATCAGGAGGATGGTGATTATAAGAAGGCTATCGGATTGCTGTATGGGATTGCCTTTACGATCAAGATGAGCAAGAAGGGTGATCATCAAATTGACGGTTATTTCGATTATGTAGTTCCACCGCTGGAGGGATTCTGGTGGCAGGGTGAGCGACATCCGGTGGATGACACGATGCGAACCGACCGAGCCGGCAGGCGAGAAAATGTAGACGGAATTGACTATGCACATAAAGAAGATTTCCACTGGATCTCTGTGATCCGTCTTCCGGATTTCGTGACAGAAGATGATTACCGTTGGGCTGTGAACGAGGCAACGAAAAAGAAAAAACAGGATTTCTCCAAAGTGGAGTTTCTGACTGTCGAGGAAGGACTTTGCGTCCAGTGTATGCATATTGGTTCTTATGATGATGAGCCTGCTACAGTTTCTATGATGCATGAGTTTATGGAACAGCAGGGATATGAGTTGGATATTACAGACAAGCGCCTGCATCATGAGATTTATCTGAGTGATGCCAGAAAGGTGGCTCCTGAGAAGCTGAAGACTGTGATCAGGCATCCGATCAAGGTAAAGGAGGAATGAGAATATGGAGTATATCAGGGTAACAAAGGATAATCTGGAGAAAGAACACATCTGTTGTGCGATTTCCAATAATAATGATGTACAGGTATCTTCAAAGAAGGCCTGGATGGCTGACAGGTTTGATGAAGGACTTGTTTTTCTGAAGAGTGTGGAACGCGGAAAGTGCTTTATAGAATATATCCCGGCAGAAAATGCATGGGTTCCGATTGAGGCAGATGGATATATGTACATCGACTGTCTGTGGGTGTCAGGATCTTTCAAAGGGCATGGATATTCTTCAGATCTGCTTACTGCCTGCATTGAGGATAGTAAAGAAAAAGGTAAGAAGGGACTTTGTATTTTAAGTGCAGCAAAGAAAAAGCCGTTCCTGGCTGATCCGAAGTTTCTGAAGTACAAGGGCTTTGCTGTTATAGATGAGGCGGATAATGGTATCCAGCTCTGGTATTTACCGTTTGATAAGAAGGCGGACACACCACGATTCAAGGAATGTGCCAAACATCCGCATATAGAAGAGAAGGGCTATGTTTTGTATTATACGAGCCAATGTCCTTTTAATGCAAAGTACGTTCCGGTCTTGGAGAAGACGGCTAAAGAGAATGGTATTCCGTTTCGGGCGATTCATATAGAAAGCAGGGACGAAGCGCAGAATGCTCCGACTCCGATCACGAATTATGCCTTGTTTCATGATGGCGAATATGTTACAAATGAGCAAATGAATGATAAGAAGTTCCTGAAGCTGGTGAGTGGGTAGGAGGAAGAGTTATGGCATCAACAAAAGAAAGTATGAGTGAATAAGATGAGTGTAGAATTGATCCCGATCGTTCGAGAGGATGTTGAAACTGTCTGGAAGATGCAGGTTGAGGCATTTGCCGGGCTGTTGGAGCGTTATCAGGATTATGATATAAGTCCCGCGGCTGAAGGCATGGAAAAAGTAATGGCGAGGTTTGAGCAACCCTGGACGACGTATTTTTTCATTATGGCGAATGATGAGAAAGTCGGAGTGGTACGAGTTGTAGATAAAAAGGATGGCAGCAGGAAGCGTATATCCCCTATCTGGATCATGCCGGAGCACAGAAATAAAGGCTATGCCCAGCAGGCAATGATTGAAGCTGAAAGGATTTACGGGGAGGATAATTGGTGCCTGGATACGATATTACAGGAGAAGGGTAATTGCTATCTCTATGAGAAACTTGGATATCATAGAACCGGAAAAATTGATAAAATAAGTGAACGCATGGATATAGTGTATTATGAAAAAGATTAAGGCTGGGGATACAACAATGAATAAAGGCTGGTCGGAAAAGAATAAAGAAATACAGAAACTATTGTCAAAAGAAGCCACTTTTGGCGAAGCCATTCGGAAACTGACTGAATTAAGAGAAGAGTTATTTCAACAGATAACCTGGATAGTTGAAGGCTATCCTGATAAGGCTTTTTATCAATTGCCATTTGCGGGAGCAAAAGGATATCACAGCAAAACTCTTGCATACTCCATATGGCATATTTTTAGAATAGAAGATATCGTGGCTCATGAGATGATCGCAGAGGATGAACAGATACTTTTTCGTGAAAAGTATCTTGAAAAGACTGCATCCCCAATCATAACAACAGGTAACGAACTTGAAGGCGAAGAGATTGCTGAGTTTTCAAAGAAGCTGAATGTGAAGGGGCTTTATTTTTATGCAAAGGCCGTAAAGGAATCAAGTGACAAGATACTTCTGCAATTACAATACAAGGATTTGAAAAGGAAGTTTAGCGAAGAAACCAAGCAGAAACTGATAGGCAGTAAGTGTGTCAGTGAGGATGAAAATGCATTCTGGCTGATTGATTACTGGTGTGGGAAAGATGTAAAAGGACTTATCCAGATGCCGTTTTCCCGCCACTGGATCATGCACATAGAAGCAATGCAGCGAATCAAAAACCGGCTTTGCAAGATTGCCAGAAAAGGTATAGATCCGGTTGCAATCTGTGGATTGTCCTGCAATCATTGTTTCCTGGGTGAATGGTGCGGCGGCTGCAGAACAGAGTACAATGCCTGTTCTTTTGCTACTTGCTCCGAAGAAAAGATATGCCCTAACGTAAAGTGCTGTAATGAAAAGGATATAGATGGATGCTACAAATGCAGTGAACTCGAGACCTGTGAGAAAGGATTTTTTGTGCCATCCAATGATGGGGCAAATGCTGCAAAGGCTCAGTCGCTTTATATCAGGAAGTATGGTAAGAAGGAATTCCTGAAAGTCCAGGCAAGACTGCATGAGAAATATGAATTTGAAAAGGTGCAGGAAATCCTGGGACAGGATCATAAAGAGGCACTTCGGATATTGGAAGATAACTGAAGATATAACAAAGGCATTTGGCAGAGTTAAAAAACTTGGTGCAAGGAAAGCGATTGTTATTTCAGATATGGATTTTTATAAAAAGCTTGGTTTTGTTAATTATGCATTGTTTTCTTTTTATTGGAAGACAGAGTGATGCGAGGTGTGGAAAAAGATGGAAAATATATCGTTGATCGAACTTGATGAATCATATCTGCCACAGATGGCAGAGCTTATAAAAGAAGCGTTTGGCGGGGAACCCTGGAATGATGACTGGAGCGATACAAAACAGTTAATTGAATATATGAAGGATATATCAAAGCCATACAATCCACTGAACTATGGCTTATTGATGGATGGTAAACTGGCAGGTATATCTGTTGGAAAGGTTAATCACTGGTGGGAAGGAACAAGCTATGTTATAGAAGAATTCTGTGTCTCTCCAAACTGTCAGGGAATGGGACTTGGTTCGAAATTCTTAGGTCTTATTGAACAAAGTGTTCGTGAAAAAGGAGTGGAAGGTATTTTTCTGCAGACAGATAATGATAAGCCGGCCTACCATTTTTATCATAAAAATGGATTTATGGATCTGGGGACTCATATCAGTTTGTATAAGAGCGTTAGGACTATAGAGAAAAATGCCGTAGAGGACACACCTGATAACGGCTCCGATTTTGCTTCAGATGATGTTGAATACGATATTGCTGATCTGAATGATATACCGGAGCTTGTTCGTCTCAGAATTCTGTATATGATAGATGATTTCGGTTCGATAACTGATGAAGAAAGAGAAGGAATGGAAAAACAGCTTCCGGGATATTTTGAGAGAGAACTGGGGAAGAAGCTGATCGCATTTGTGGCGAGAGCAGAGGGGAGACTTGTAGCGGCGGCATATCTTCTTATTATTGAAAAGCCTGCAAATCCATTTTTCCTTAACGGACTTGATTCGGAGGTTTTAAGTGTATATACGGAAGAAGGGTATCGTGGAAGAGGTATTTGTTCACGGCTTATGAAAAACATGATTGAATATGCCAAAGAACATAAAATAAGCCGGATCGATCTCGTTGCTACCGATGACGGATATCCAATCTATAAAAAACTGGGATTTGAAGATAAGAATCAGAAATATAAGGATATGAGATTAGTGGTTGAAGATTAATCAGCTGAGTTTATTTAATTTTGCGCCGATGAAGCACTTATCGCAATAGTCGAATGCAGGAGAGTTTATTATGATGGATATCGTATTAATAGAACCGATATCGGAATATGCCGAAGATATATGGGCGTTCCGACAGGAGATAATAGATTTTGCCGAGGATAATGACGACCGGTTTGCCGGATGCAGTTCTTTGGGAGACTGCAGGTCAGCTGAGGAATGGATAAATCTGTGCGTACTGATGATATTCAGTGCGCCTGTTCTTTATGATGCAGATGATTTTGTGGGTTGTTTTGTGGATCATTATGCGTTTTGTTCTGTGGATTATAACGCATATTATGAGAAGCAAAAACCGCTTCTCATAATCCTGCGGGACTATAGTCCCTACGGTATCTTATCAAGAAAAACAAATACTCGTTTCACTCGTGCTTGTTTTTCTTCTGATAAGATATATTATTTGGTGAAATGTTCTGTGGAGTATTTACAGATTACTTCACGGATGGTGTCTCAGCTGTAACCTGTCCGGCTCTGTATCTTCCGAAGAATATACCATCATCAACATATTTATCAGCCTGGGAAACCCACATAGGAAACTTTCCGGTATTTATAGCAGTCTGACCGTTAAGCATTCCGGTGTGGAAGGAAATATGTCTGAACTGACGAAGCACGAGCTCCATACGGGTGTAGATGCAGTTCTCTGGCTTCTCATACAACATATCATCAGTAAGTGAATCCAGATAATCCAGAGTCTTCTTCTCAACTTTATCAAGGTATTCGAGAAGCTCCTCGTCTGATAAAACAACGTTCGTTGGATTGTCAGGATTGTCCATTCCGTTTTCGTGAAAATCAGGTTCTTCATAATCGTAAGGATTTATAAACCACTTGTCTGCGGAGTGAAGAGCATGATAAGCCCATCTCCAGCATGGAGCACCGCAGCACAGTGCGTCTCTGTCATATGTCTGAATGGAAGTCTTAATATTCAGAAAATTCGGTAAAACCATATCTTTGATTATCATACATAATTCGTTCATGAGAAATCCTCCTTGCATTTGATTTACTATGATTGTATAATAACACCAAATATAATATCAGTAAAATTGAAATAAATGAACGAATTGTTCAAAAATATTGAATACGAGGAACGGGCACTTTTATATTTAAACGGAGCTTTGATATGACAATTACGCAGTTAAGTACATTTTTAAAGATCACGGAACTAAATAGCTTTTCTGCTGCTGCCGATAGTTTGGGGTATGCACAGTCCACGGTTACAACACAGATCAAGCAGCTTGAGGATGAATTGGGTTGTGTACTATTTGAGCGCCTGGGAAAAACAATCTCACTGACCTCGTCGGGTGAAAGGCTGATAACATATGCTGAAAAGATGCTTCAGCTGGAGCGGGAGATACGACTTGATGTGACGGATGAAGAAAACCCTGCGGGAGTTTTAAAATTGGGTGTATCGGAGTCACTCTGTATAAGCAGATTTCCGCAGATTTTGATGGAGTATAATAAGAATAACCCGCGAACAGAGATCAGAATACAGTTTGTTACGCATGAAAGTATTCCGGATCTTCTGCAGAAGGGTGAACTTGATATGGTTTATACACTTAATCCGCTCTTTGAGGACGAAAGGATTAAGATCCTCCACAAGAAAAGGGAGAAACTGAGATTCTATGTATCTCCTGAGCATCCCATGGCTGATAAAACCATTACTGAAGAAGATCTGAAGGATGTGCCCCTTCTGCTGACCGGACATAACTGTAATTTCAGGCATATGCTGCTTGCCGATCTTGAGGAAAAAGGTATATCACCGAAGATAGTCCTTGAAACGAGCAGTAAAGAAGTTCTGAAACAATTTGCAGAGGGTGGATTCGGAGTGGCGTTCATACCGGAAATGGCAGCGGAAAAAGAAATAAAGGATGGTAAACTGAAGCCCCTTATCTGGAAGGGAAGCGATTTTCCTGTATTTTCACAGGTTTTGATCCATAAGGATAAGCATCAGAACAAAGCAATCAATAGTCTGGTTGATCATATCAGACGGTTGGGATAATACGCCGTTCTGTACGATGTTGTTCATTGATTCCGAATAAGATCAACAAGGTCCGCAAGGTTAAGGAAGGTATGAAGGATTTCGTAAAGCTTGAAAGCTTCAATGAAGGACGTGCCGCTGAGGCAAGAGCCAAGCGCACAAATCAGGCAGCCAACAAGACTTCGGTGAAGACTAATCCTCAGCCAAAAGATACAAGCGCAAGGAAAAAATAAAACTAAAAAAGTTTTTGAATCATTATCGGCGAACAGGCGTCTTGCAATTGTTTTGGGGTATGTATTATAATGATACCGATAACTCTTTTTTTTTAGGAGGGAAGGTTAATGAAAAAATCGTTAAGGGTATTAATGTTACTGGTGGTTGCTGTCATGCTGACTGCATGTGGGAAAGGCAAGGATAATAAGAAGAAAAACAGAACATCTGAATTAAAATATCACTTTGCCACTAAGGAAGAAGCGGCTTCCATCTATCTCTCAAATGATGCGTATTTTGACGGGTTCAGTCAATACGATATTCAGTACAGGACACAGAAAAAGGATGGTACTATTGAGGAGTTAAAGGAATTTGGCGCTGCTCAGATGGAGGATTTTACTGATGAGGAGAAGGCCGGTCTTGAGAAGACATTGGCAGAGATGCAGGCTGACCTTAAGGACAAAGGACTTGAGATTCCTGATATAGGCGAGATAACATTTATCAAGTCTACGCAGAAAGAGGAATGCGGAAGCGGAGCATATACACACGGAACATATGTATTCCTTAGTCAGTATTTTATTAATAATGTAACGTCTGAGAGTGATGTTTACAGAAAAGCCGGCAAGATGCAGCTCTGGCATGAGATATTCCACTGTTTTACGAGAAAAGATTCCGATTTCCGTAAAGATATGTATAAAATAATTCATTTCAAGGTGCAGGATAAGGAGTATGAACTGCCGCCTTCAGTGGCTTCACAGTATATCTCTAATCCGGATGTCGAGCATCATAATGCGTATGCTACCTTCAAGATCGATGGAAAGGATATAGATTGTTATACTGTCCTTATCGCTACCAAGCCTTTTGAGAAGAAAGGTGACAGCTTTATTTCATGCATGGGGACAGCTCTTGTTCCTGTTGACGGCAGTGATACCTATTATCTTCCTGAAGATGCTGAAAACTTCTGGGATATTTTCGGTGGAAATACAGCCTATGTTATTGATCCGGAGGAGTGCCTCGCAGATAATTTCGGATATGCACTTACTTACGGAATGAATGACTGGGATTACATTACCCCTGAAATTATAAAATCCATACTTGATTATCTTTCAAAGTAAAAAAAATTAGGAATCCCTATACAGGGATTCCTAAATCTTTTAACTGCTTAAGCAGACCTTCCTTCTTCTGGCTTCTGTCCGGAAGCTGTGGGAAGTCATAAGCTGCATAATTATTTCCTTCTATGATGAGTGGGCCGTCAGGCGTGATCGCAACGTCCCATCCGATATAACGAACCTGCGGAACAACCTTTGCGGCTTCGCTGACAAGCTTCTTGGCTTCTTCGAAATAAGGAACCTGGAAGCCTTCAAACTTCATACCGGTCATCGGATGTTCTTCTACAATGTCCAGACCTGAGGTATGTCCCGGACCGACTACGATACCGGTATTTATATCTACATGGCAGGCATAGCCGCCATTCTCAAGATTATCAACAAATTTCTTGTTATTTCCGGTTTTAAGAACTGCATAGAGAACGTAGGATTTCTTCTTCCAGTAAACCGTTACCATTCTGAGACAGTTGATGGAATAAGGATAAAGCTCGCTGAGAGCAGGATGCTGAACAACTCTGTCTTCGATGACACCAAACTGGTTATCAGAATTTCGGATGTATTTTACAGCATCGTCAACTGTAGGGAAATCAGGAATGTGGATCAGATCAACACCATGACCACACTCGCCGAGACTTGGCTTGCCGATGATGTATTCTCTTCCCTTGATGAAATCTCTTATATCTTCATCACTGACCACTGAGAGATCCTGAAAATCCCTCTTGATGAAATCTCTGAAGGTGGCATAAAACTGATTCTTGTAATCAAAGATGTTTGTTTTTTCCGGATCATTCATCATCTGATGGAATCTTTTGTTCTTAACACGGGTCATGTAGGTCTTGCGCTGCTTTCCCTTCATATTATAGAACTCGAATATCAGATAATCATGGAAGCCGGCACCGTAACGTACGCCGCACCAGAGCATATCCAGAAGGATGAGATTGCGGCTCTTTCTGCCGGATTTCTTCTTAACTTCATTTACACATTTTGAGATTCTTTTAAGACTGAGTCCGCGGAATATGCGGAGAAGATATTTGAACATAATTTATGCTCCCTGTTTTCATATTATTGTTCAGAAAGTCCCCAAAGCAAAGCATTTCAGAAACACTTCATTGATACTGCTTATGAATATAGCACACAAATCACTAAATGTCTATAATGCGTGCTTTTCTCCGTAAAGCAGTTCTTCAGATACGGCTAATGAGGAGATAATTGTTAATTATCTCCTCAAAAGACTATCATTTTATCGATGGATGCTATATAATACAAATGGATTATTTTGGTCAGTGGATATGATTCAGGGGAAATATTTATGGGAGTTGCAGATTATTTCTTAAATAATTATGTAATGGTTTATGAACTGATGGGGTTGCTTATCATGCTTGAGATAAGTGTGCACATTTCGGAGAAGGACAGGAGGCTGTCGTTTGTTATAATAGCCCTTCTGGCTTTGGAATCTGTTGTCTTTTATCTGGAGAAGTGGACACAGACCTTCGAACATCTGAGTATAATGAGACCGATGCTTACGGCATTTCTGTATTCCATCTATCCGGCTATAATGCTGATCGAGATGATGATCTTCAGCTCAAGGAAGATTTCCGGGAAGAAGCTGCTTCTTCTTGTCCTTCCGGAGCTTATAAGCATACCTCTGTATTTCACATCACAGTGGACACATATAGTCTGCTATTATTCAGAGGATAATCATTATGGCGGAGGACCGCTGAATAACTGGCCTTATATCGTTTTCTGCTTCTATCTTATTGTATTCCTTGTTAATAATGTTATTTTATCCAAGGTTTATTCCAAGGTAAACAGGATCATCGTTTTATTCCTTATCATCGGACCGATGCTGGGAGTTGTATATTATATCTACTTTGATTTCGGAAGGGATTATTCGGAGCTGTTCACATCGGCTATCCTTCTGTTCTTTGTATATAATTACATCAGCATAGCGAGAATAGATCCACTTACATCGCTTCTTAACAGGCAGAGTTATTATAAGGATGCAGATGTTAAAAGGCATCTGATAACCGGAGTGGTTTCGGTTGATATGAATGAATTAAAATACATAAATGATAATTACGGACATGAAGCAGGTGATAAGGCTCTGCAGAAGGTTTCCGATATTCTTGCAAAATATTGCGGTAAGAAAGGTGCTGTATACAGGGTTGGCGGCGATGAATTTATCATTCTGTTTTATGGCGGCGGAGAGGCAGAGGCAAAGAGCTGCATAGAAAAAATGCGTCAAAAACTGGCAGAGACATCATATTCATGTGCCTTTGGATATGCTGAAAAGAAAATGATCGATTCTGTTGAAAGGACCCTTGTTATAGCTGATAAGAGAATGTTTGAAGATAAAGCAGCTATCAAAAAAGCATGCAAAGAAAAGGGTATAACAATCCATATGAGAGATTAAGCCTTTGTAAAGGACTTAAATAACCCACGATGAAAGATACTGGCCGACTAAGTCGGTCAGTTTTTTTGAATGGAAGAAGTTGTGGATAATTGTATCGTATTCGGCCCACATAGGAAGAGTTTTGCAGATGTCCTTCCTGTCACATTCGTAATTCCTGTTTGCCAGGCATGCAACAGGTGAAAGTGACCCCTCCATTACCTCCAAAATATCACCGATGGTATATTCATCGGCAGGACGGCTCAGCTTGTAGCCGCCGCCCTTGCCGCTGGCACCGATAACAAGCTCGGCAGTAACCATATCCTTCATTATTATCTCAAGATATTTTTTTGATATGCCCTGTCTTTCGGCGATATCTTTTAATGGAATATATCCACCGTGTTCATTTTCTGCAAGATCTATCATAACGCGGATCGCGTATCTTCCTTTTGTTGAGATCATATGATTACCCCTCCTCTTTTTGTCTGAGCATTTAGCGCTTGGCCAGCTTTTTGATATAAACACCATAAACAATTTATATCATACATGAAACCTGGTGGTTTCATGGCGGTATATCGGGTCAGTGCAAATGCTCGCGCTTGCCCTGCTTCCCATATACCACATTATATACTGGGTAAATAGGTATTACAAGCCTGTATTTACCGGAGAATGGACAGATGAAAAAAACAATAAAAAAATTTCTCCAAAAACCTATTGACACAGTGGGTAAATGGTGATATTATTGCAACATCAAATCAAGGAGGTGCAAAAATATGAAGAATACATATACTTGGAATTCTGATATGGTCATGTGTTGTCGAATGCAGTTCTCCCGGACATGTAATATGGCAGGGGCGTTTGACGATAGTTTGATGCGCCTCATTACGGATCGATGTTGATCGTGAAGATAGAATACTATGCCATTTGTCCGGGAGCCCAGTAAGAGCTTCCGTTTTTTTATGCTTAGCGGGAAGACAATAACAAAAACCTGGCAAGACCTGAAACCAAAAAACAAAATGAATAATATGGACAAATAAAATAAGAAAGGAATCCCTACAGGGGAATAAATAAAGGTGAATAATATGAGCGATTTAAGATTTGAAACATTACAGTTACACGTTGGACAGGAGCAGGCAGACCCTGCAACAGATTCGAGAGCAGTTCCTATTTATCAGACAACCTCTTACGTTTTTCATAACAGCAAGCATGCAGCAGACCGTTTCGGACTTGCAGATGCAGGAAATATCTACGGAAGACTTACAAACTCTACTCAGGACGTACTTGAGAAGAGAATCGCAGCTCTTGAGGGCGGCAGTGCAGCACTTGCACTTGCTTCCGGAGCAGCAGCAATTACATATACTATAGAAGCTCTTGCAGCAAACGGTGGACATATCGTAGCTCAGAAGACTATATACGGAGGCAGCTACAACCTTCTGGCACATACACTTCCACAGTACGGAATTGAGACAACCTTCGTTGATGCTCACAATCTTGCAGAGGTTGAGGACGCAATCAAGGAAAATACAAGAGCCATCTATCTTGAGACACTCGGTAACCCTAACAGCGATATTCCTGATATTGATGCAATCGCTGAGATCGCACATAAGCATGGACTTCCGCTTGTTATAGACAATACATTTGGTACACCATACCTTATCAGACCTATTGAGCATGGTGCAGACATCGTTGTTCATTCAGCAACCAAGTTCATCGGCGGTCACGGAACAACTCTCGGCGGAATCATCGTAGAAGCAGGCAAGTTTGACTGGAGTGCCAGCGGAAAATATCCTAACATCGCTGCTCCAAACCCAAGCTACCACGGCGTATCATTCTATGACGTTGTAGGACCTGCTGCATTTGTTACATACATTCGCGCAATACTTCTTCGTGATACAGGTGCAACAATTTCGCCATTTAACGCATTCCTTCTTCTGCAGGGTGTTGAAACACTTTCCCTCAGACTTGAAAGACATGCAGAAAACACTAAGAAAGTCGTTGAATTCTTAAGCAATCATCCACAGGTTGAGAAGGTTAATCATCCTTCGCTTCCTGATCATCCGGATCATGCACTCTATCAGAAGTATTTCCCTAACGGCGGAGCTTCAATCTTCACCTTTGATATCAAGGGCGGTAAGGAAGAGGCATGGAAATTCATCGACGGCCTTAAGATCTTCTCCCTCCTTGCAAACGTAGCCGATGTTAAGAGTCTGGTTATCCATCCGGCTTCAACAACCCATTCTCAGCTTTCCGACGCAGAGCTTGCTGATCAGGGTATCAACCAGAATACTATCCGTCTCTCAATCGGAACAGAGCATATCGATGATATCATCGCCGATCTTGAGGCAGGTTTCGCAGCTATCTAAAATAACTGAAGCAGTTTAAGACCGGTTTGACGGTAAACAATGATTAAGACCGGTTATCTCAGATAAAATGATTAAATCCTCCGGCATCACCTACATGGTGCCGGCAGGAAAATAATAAATAAAAATATGGCATTATAATAAAATTAAAAGAAAGAAGGAAAAAGCTATGTCAAATATTTACAAAGGAACACTTGGACTTATAGGAAATACACCTCTCGTTGAGGTAGTAAATATAGAGAAGGAGCTCGGACTCGAGGCAACAGTACTTGTTAAGCTTGAGTATTTCAACCCGGCAGGAAGCGTTAAGGACCGTATTGCAAAGGCTATGATCGAGGACGCTGAGGCTAAGGGACTCCTTAAGGAAGGCTCAGTAATCATAGAGCCAACATCAGGAAATACAGGTATCGGACTTGCAGCTATCGCAGCATCAAAGGGCTATCGCATAATCCTTACGATGCCTGAGACCATGAGCGTTGAGAGAAGAAATATCCTCAAGGCTTACGGCGCAGAGCTTGTTCTTACAGAGGGTGCAAAGGGTATGAAGGGAGCTATCGAGAGAGCTGAGGAGCTTTCTAAGGAGATTCCTAACAGCTTCATCCCTGGACAGTTCGTTAACCCGGCCAATCCTGCAGTTCACAAGGCTACAACCGGTCCTGAAATCTGGAAGGATACAGATGGTAAGGTTGATATCTTCATCGCAGGTGTAGGTACAGGCGGAACAGTTACAGGAACAGGCGAGTATCTTAAGGAGCAGAATCCTGAGGTTAAGGTTGTTGCTCTTGAGCCGGAGGATTCACCAGTTCTTTCAGAAGGCAGAGCAGGTGCTCACAAGATTCAGGGAATCGGCGCAGGCTTCGTTCCTGATGTACTGAATACAAATGTATTTGACGAAGTATTCAAGGCTTCTAACCAGGATGCCTTTGATACAGCCAAGCTTCTTGCCAAGAAGGAAGGCATCTCAGTTGGTATCTCTTCAGGCGCAGCTCTCTTCGGAGCTATCACTCTCGCCAAGAGACCTGAGAATAAGGGCAAGACCATCGTTGCACTTCTTCCTGACAGTGGCGACAGATATTATTCGACTGCGCTCTTTACAGAGTAGACTCATATAATTATAAAGCATGGGCATATATTTCTCGGCGTGCTAAGATTTGTATGATTTTAAGCAAATCCCGCAATACTTCGAAATATATGTCCATGCTTTTTTATACCGATATGCTATGAACAAACGTCAATTATAAATATATTTGTCATAAAACTTAATTTTTTATAGCATATGACATAAATAACTTGCATCAAAAAGAAAAATGCAATATACTACGAAATTGCGATGCTTTAGCGCGGCAAAGTGCCGGCGCATAAAAGACTATATGTAAAAAAAGGTAAGGGAAGTAAAATGGAAAAAGTTAAGAAGTTTCTAAAGAGGAAGGATATTGAATTCTCACTCAAAAGGTACGGAATCGATGCACTCGGAGCTATGGCACAGGGACTTTTCTGTTCGCTCTTAATCGGTACCATCATTAATACCATCGGTACCCAGCTTGAGATCGGATTTCTGACCAAGAGTGTTGCTACTATTTCCGGTACAGATTACACTGTTGGCGGTCTTGCAATGGCAATGAGCGGAGTCGCAATGGCGATTGCAATCGGATATGCGCTCAAATGTCCGCCACTCGTTCTTTTCTCTCTGGCAACCGTAGGTTTCTCGGCAAATGCACTCGGAGGCGCCGGTGGACCTCTTGCAGTTCTTTTCATTGCTATAATTGCCGCTGAGATCGGTAAAGCCGTTTCAAAGGAAACAAAGATTGATATTCTTGTAACACCGCTTGTGACTATCGGTGTCGGTGTATTTCTCTCATGGCTTATTGCTCCTCCGATCGGTAAGGGCGCAAATGCAGTCGGCGATCTCATAATGTGGGCTACGGATCTTCAGCCGTTTCTTATGGGTATTTTCGTTTCAGTTATTGTTGGTATAGCACTTACACTTCCGATTTCTTCTGCGGCTATCTGTGCGGCTCTTTCGCTCACAGGACTTGCAGGTGGTGCGGCCGTTGCAGGCTGCTCTGCGCAGATGATCGGCTTCGCTGTTATTTCCTTTAAGGAAAATAAGTGGGGCGGACTTGTTTCACAGGGTATCGGTACATCAATGCTTCAGATGCCAAATATCGTTAAGAATCCTCGTATCTGGATCGCTCCTACACTTGCATCTGCCATTACGGGACCTCTTGCAACATGTGTTTTTCATCTTAAGATGAACGGTGCTGCTATTTCTTCGGGAATGGGTACCTGCGGACTTGTAGGCCAGATCGGTGTTTATACAGGCTGGACAAATGACGTAAATGCAGGAATTAAGAGCTCTATAACAGCATTTGACTGGACAGGACTTATTCTTATATCATTTGTTCTTCCTGCAATTCTTTCGCTTATTATTCATTTTGGCGTTAAGAAGCTCGGATGGGTTAAGGACGGAGATATGAAGCTCAGCTGATGATCCGGGAAAACGTCATACAAACGTCAGACAAAAGAATCAATAATATAAAATAAATCAAAGGGTGAATGTAAAGTGGCCGGAAAGAGAAAAAAGGATCATAAGAGACTGATAATAATACTTATAGTGATCACACTTGTATTTATCTGGGGAAACAGCATGATCCCGGGAAGCCTCTCTTCGGAGATGACGGAGTGGCTTAAGGATGTTCTGGGCAGGATACTTCCGTTCTTTAAGGGCGGCGGAACCGAATCGGGTGGACATATCCTCAGGAAGGCTATGCATTTTACCGAATATTGTATACTCGGCATGGAATTTACATGCCTCAAGAATAACAGCAGGAAGCTCGATAACTGCAAAGTTATCCTTCTGGGTATACTTGCGGCGATGATAGATGAGACCATACAGCTGTTTACTCCCGAAAGGGCAGGAATGCTGCAGGACGTCTGGCTTGATACCGCAGGTTTTGTGACAGGATTTGTTTTGATCACAGTCATTCATAAGCTGAGAGCATGATGAATTTTAAGCTTTGGAAAGTGGTTTTTCATAACGTATAAAGTTATGTAAAGTGACGACCTGATTTTCCCGAAAAATGGCTTAAAATAAGCGAAAAATCGAAGTTTTCACTTGACAAAAAGCTGTCTTTTGATTATAAATGTATATGGACGTTGGTTCATTTATATAACTTGGGGTTCCAAGTATTTTATATTGAGGAGGACATTTTAAATGAACAAGACAGAATTAGTAGCAGCAATCGCTGAGAAGGCTGACATTAAGAAGGTTGATGCAGAGAAGGCACTTAAGGCTTTCACTGAAGTTGTAGCTGCAGAGCTTAAGAAGGGTGAGAAGGTTCAGTTAGTTGGTTTCGGTACATTTGATGTACTTGAGAGACCTGCAAGACAGGGACGTAACCCAAGAACAGGTAAGTCTATGAAGATCAAGGCTTCTAAGGCTCCTAAGTTCAAGGCTGGTAAGGCTTTAAAGGATTCTATCAACTAATCTATAGATGACAGGATTAATGAAGGATGCAGCACGAACGTGTTGCATCCTTTATTGATTTTTAGGAATAGTAGACAGATACAGAGATATATCCGAAGGCGTATTATGTTACAATTGAGGATATATATATGTATTTGAGCATTAGTATAAGGAGTTGCATATGAGACTTGATAAATACTTAAAGGTGTCGCGTCTGATAAAGAGGCGTACAATAGCTAATGAGGCCTGCGATGCCGGAAGAGTCAGTGTTAACGGAAAGCCTGCAAGAGCATCCTATGATGTGAAGGTGGGCGATGTGATCGAGATTTCCTTTGGTGATAAGTCCGTTAAAGCTGAGGTTACGGCTATAATGGAAACAACGAAGAAGGAAAATGCCGCAGAAATGTTCAAATATCTGTAAAAACAGACTGCGCTAAGGGATTTTTATCTGCTTTTAGTGCGATATGCGGCTGTTGTAAGCATATTTTTGATAAAAAGCCTTAATTTTATGTAAATAGTAGTTGAAAATATTATGTAAAGTTGATATTATTATTTTGTGTTTTTCTTTTTTGATTGCGTAAAATCGCGTATAATAGGGAAGCACAGAACAGATTAAATGTAACAGATAGTCATTGTGGGGTTGTATGAGCAGACAGAGGACAATCTCTCGGGCAAAGCGCGAGAGGATGATACAAAAACAGCATACCAGACGTATTCAGGAGTCACACAGACAGTATCGTAACATGAGAAGGGGTAAAAAGCAGTCAAAGCTGGGTATCCTGCTTATTATTGCGGCACTTCTGCTGGTTTCTGTTGTAACGACTGTCAGAGCATATGATCTTCATGTTAAGGCTGAAGAGCTTACTGTTACGCAGAAACAGCTTGAAACAGAGCTTACAACTGTTAAACAGAAGAAGACTGATCTTGAGCAGCAGCAGAAATATATGAAGACTAGAAAATACATCGAGGATGAGGCTAAAGATAAGCTTGGACTTGTTTATCCGGACGAGATAGTGATCAAACCACGAGAGGATTAGAGCGGTTAACAAACTTAAAGTTAACCGCTTTTTGCGTACTGAGCGAGTCATACACAGGCGAAGCATGTGCAGGGAATAGCTTCAGCCGACCGCATGCCTGCATGCATGGACGGCTGGTGCTATTCCCGGCACATGTGCCGCAGGCACATGTATATGACGAGCGTGCGACAGTCAATGACACTGCATGTGTCATTGACTGCATACAGAAGAGGCAGTAAATGAAATTTGTAGAAAGTGTCGAAAAATATATAGATGACAACTCACTCCTTGAAGATGGCGACGGTATAGTGATCGGGCTGTCCGGAGGGGCTGATTCGGTGAGTCTCCTGCTGGCACTGACGGCTCTCCGGGACAGGAGGAAATACCATCTGGCAGCCGTACATCTTAATCATATGATAAGAGGCGAAGAGGCAGACAGAGACGAGGCTTTTGCGAGAAGACTCTGCGAGGAAAGAGAAGTTGAATTTATAAGTTTCAGGGAGGATATCCCGAGGATTGCAGCTGAGAAAGGACAGAGCGAGGAGGAAGCAGGAAGGATCATCCGCTACGAACTGTTTGAACAGGTGAGGATCGATAAGGGATTCCGGAAGATAGCTGTTGCACATAACAGAAACGACCTTGCTGAGACGGTTCTCTTTAATATGGCAAGGGGGAGCAGCCTGAAGGGACTGTCAGGTATTTCTCCAAAGAGAGGCTGTATCGTCAGACCACTTCTGGGACTGACCAGAGAAGAGATAGAGGCATACCTGGAGAGTGAAGGTCAGGACTATGTCACTGATTCCACAAATGCAGGTACCGAATATTCGAGAAATCTCATCAGACATGAAATACTTCCGAAGCTTTCGAGGCTGAACAGTGAGGCGGCTGTTCATATTGCCAGAGCGGCCGAGGATGTGAATGAGATATATTTATATGTGGAAGAAGAGGCCGGAAGGGTTAATATCAGTCGTATCGGGAATAGAGATGAGGCTGAAATAAGACTGGCCGATGTAAAGGATAAGATGACGCTTGTGCGTTACGAGGTTTATCTCAGAGCCATGGAGAGCCTTGCGGGCAGACGTAAGGATATAACCAGAATGCATTTAAGCCTGATCGATGAACTTACAGGCCTTCCAAATGGCCGCAGTCTTGATATGCCGTACGGTATCACTGTCAGGAAGAGCTATGATAAACTGATATTTGATAAGAAGGAGCAGACCGGTACGAAAATGAAAGATGATACCGGAGAAGAAGTGCTTCAGGATGAAACAATCTGTGAAAGCCAGGTATGTATAAACGGCGACGGCAGATATTTACTTGGCGACGCTGTATTTGATGTAAAAATACTGGATTACTCGGAAAATATACAGATTCCGAGGGATGAATATAATAAAATATTTGATTATGACAGAATTTGTGGTAATCTGTGTTTTAGGTATGCTGAGCAGGATGACTTTATCATGGTGACAGTCGACGGGCATAAGAAGCTCTCGAGAGTATTTACTGATAAGAAGATCGATCGTGAGAAGAGAAAGAGAGTGCCGGTGCTTGCGTGCGGTAATGAGGTTATCTGGGCCGTGGGAGTCAGGTTCAGCGAAGGCTTTAAGGTAAACAGTTCAACTAAGAGGGTTATGATTGTTAATTATATAGATTTTCCGGAGGAAGGATAATGAATACTAATTTTGATGTAATGATCAGTCAGGAAAAACTTGAAAAAAGAATAAAAGAAATGGCTGCTGAGCTTGATAAGGAATATGAAGGCAGGACAGTGCACCTTGTCGGAATACTCAAGGGAAGCGTTATGTTCATGAGCGAGCTTGCCAAGAACATGAAGTCAGAACTCACAATGGATTTCATATCAATCTCAAGCTATGGGGACGGAACGAGTTCGTCAGGTATCGTTCGTCTGAATAAGGATCTTGATGAATCCATAGAAGGCAGAGATGTCGTGATCGTTGAGGATATTGTTGATTCGGGAAGAACACTTTCCTATGTAAGAAGGATGTTTGAGGATAAGGCACCTAAGAGTCTTAAGATAATCACTCTTCTTGATAAGCCTGACAGAAGAGTTGTGGACTGTAAGGTTGAGATGTCCGGCTTCGTTATCCCGGACAAGTTTATTGTCGGATATGGACTTGATTATGCTCAGAAATACCGTAATCTGCCATATATCGCTGTTGTCAGCTGAGAGAATAAAGGTGAATGAACCTATAAAATATTAAGGAGTTATATCAAATTATGAAACAAAAGGCATACAGGGGGCTGGGGATATATTTCTTCCTGCTGATAATCGGAATAGTGTTATATTACATTATTTCCAACAGCGGTGCGGAGATTTATACAGCATACAGTAATGATAATCTGAAGGATGAACTGAAGAAAGGACTCGTGGCAGAGGTCGAGATCCAGCAGAACAGTGAGATACCGACAGGTACGGTCTATGTCACCTATGATGATGGCTCGCAGATAGTATTCTATACGGCAGATGTTAAGGATACGCAGAAGATATGCGAAGACCACGCAAAGGATGATGTAACGGTTCAGCTGGATGATGTAAAGCGTCCGAGTCTGTTCCAGAAGCTTGCACCTTATATATTTGCCGTGATCCTGGCGCTTATAATACTGATGGTGATCATGGGGCAGAGCGCTTCGGCCGGCGGAAACAGCAAGCTTATGACCTTCGGCAACAGCCGCGCCAAGAAGGACGTTCATACCGGAATTAAATTCAAGGACGTTGCGGGACTTGTTGAAGAGAAAGAAGATCTCTCAGAGGTTGTTGATTTCCTCAAGAATCCTGCAAAATATAATAATATGGGTGCACGTATTCCAAAGGGAATACTTCTCGTAGGCCCTCCGGGAACAGGTAAAACTCTCCTTGCAAAAGCAGTATCGGGTGAGGCGGACGTTCCGTTCTTCTCTATTTCAGGATCTGATTTTGTGGAAATGTTTGTCGGCGTAGGTGCCAGCAGAGTAAGGGATCTCTTCCACGAGGCGAAGAAAAATGCACCTTGCATGATATTTATCGATGAGATTGATGCGGTTGCAAGAAGAAGAGGTACAGGTCTCGGCGGCGGTCACGACGAAAGAGAGCAGACTCTCAATCAGCTCCTTGTTGAGATGGACGGCTTCGGAGTTAACCAGGGTATAATAGTTCTTGCAGCTACAAACAGAGTGGATATACTTGATCCTGCCATACTTCGTCCGGGACGTTTCGACCGTAAGGTTATGGTTCACAGGCCGGATGTCAAGGGTCGTGAGGATATTCTTAGGGTTCATACAAGAAACAAGAAACTGGGCGATGACGTTGATATACATGAGATTGCAAGAACAACAGCCGGTTTTGTAGGTGCAGATCTTGAGAATCTTATGAACGAATCTGCAATTGCTGCGGCAAAGGAAAACAGAGGCTTTATCACGAAGGCTGATGTTGATAAATCATTTATAAAGGTCGGAATAGGTACCGAAAAGAGATCAAGACTTGTTCCTGAAAAGGAGAAGAGGATCACGGCTTATCACGAGACCGGCCATGCGATACTTTTCCATGAGCTTTCGGAGGTCGGACCTGTTCATACTGTTTCGATAATACCTACAGGTGTCGGCGCAGCGGGCTATACCATGCCGCTCCCTGAGAATGATAATGTATTTAATACACGTAAGAAGATGCTTCAGACCATCATGGTCGATTTTGGAGGAAGGATCGCTGAGGAACTGATCTTTGATGACATCACTACAGGCGCATCACAGGATATCAAGCAGGCTTCACAGACAGCCAGAGAGATGGTTATCAAATATGGCTTTTCTGAGAAGGTCGGACCTATCAATTATGAGGCCAATGATGAAGATGAGGTATTCCTCGGCAAGGATCTCGGACACGCCAGAAGCTATGGAGAGGCCGTAGCGGCGGATATTGATTCCGAGGTCAAGAGGATCATTGATGAGTGCTACAAGGCTGCCAAGGCCATTATAGTGAAAAATATGGATGTTCTTCACAGGTGCTCAGAGCTTCTTATAGAAAAAGAGAAGATCACTGGTGCTGAGTTTGAGGCACTGTTCAGTGAAGCATAGGATAAATAAAGTGATAATGATGCAGAAATGCCCCGCTTTTGCGGGGCGTTTTTCATTAGATGAATTATCAATGATGCGATTGTATAATTAATTATGATTTTTGCGCAGATTTATCAGGTATGAAAATTATTAAGGAATTATTAAGTCTGCACAAATTGGCTTAAAAATCACACGCATTTTCATGACTGTTTTTGTGCGATATTTACAATACACGGGTTATCCATGAGCAAAGTGCACAAAAACCTGGGCGAAAAAGTTCACATAACATACCCTGTTTGGCAAAATGCACAAAAATGCACATAAAAAAAACTGTTTTTTGTGAACACTTTTCAACGTATTTGCATATAATAACACTTGTAACCCCCCAATACATTATATAGTTTTTTGCTACACCCCATAAGTAACAAAATACCTTCTCCGAAAGAGCTTGCCGCAAGAACGGCAGGCTCTTTTACCGTTTAGGGGTAAATGAAAGAATCCTGATGAGGGAGACTGTCGCCCGGTCGAGCCGGATAAACTGCTGTTATTCGGCTGAGTCGGATATGCTGCTGTATTTTCTTGGGGTGACACCGTATTTTGCCTTGAAGCTGCGGATGAAATATGAAAGATTGTCGAAGCCGACACTTTCGCATATATCAAGAACACTTCCGTCGGACTGCGTAAGCATTCTGGCTGCTATCGTCAGCCTGTAATTCTTTAGATAGTCAATAAAGGAAGTGTGAAAGGTCTTCTTGAAGCTCTTCATAAAATAAGATGGAGAGCATGAGGTGATCTCCGCCATATCATCGATCGTAATATGATCGGCATAATGTAATTCTACATATTTGATAACTGACTTCATTGATTCCAATGATTTCATGCTTTTGATCGCCGGCTCCCTGAGCCGGCATTTATTTTCCAGAACATAGAGCAGCATGAAAAGCTGAGCCTTTATGTACAGTGCTTCGCCGTGCGGCTTTTCGGCACCGGCCCTGTCGCAGTTGTCCAGTATTTCGATAATCTCTTTATAATGAGGGACTCCCGAATGAAAATGAACCGGAACAGATGTGTTTCCGGAAAAAAGCGGCATCAGGTAATCCCTGGAGCAGGTGTCAGCCTGCTTGGATAGAAGTATTCCGGGATTAAATATGATATTTTCATATTCCATACGCTCGGTATTATCCGAGGTGTAGATTGAATGCAGCTGCCCCGGCAGAATGATGATGACAGAACCCTCTGCTACGCAGAATTCGTTCAGATTGACCGAGATGCACCCGGTTCCCTTCTTTATATATACGATCTCCATCTCATCGTGCCAGTGGAGCGGCACGGTTTTGAAATCGAGCGGTATTGTGCAGATATATGTAACGAACGGAAAGCTGATCTCGCCGTGCGTCTTTTTCTCCTGATAATTCTCGTATTGTGCAATATTCATGCATTTTCTCCTTATTATATAAATATGCGCTTTCGTTTTAGCTGCGAAGTAGAACAATAATATCCTAATATAAGAGAATTATATCATTAAAAATACGTATTTCATAGTGTAATTGCAAGAGTTTCGTAAAAAATGGATAGGATTGTGTTAAAACACAATTTTATAAAACAAGAAATATTTACCTCCCTGCGCTATATTTGTCATATAGGAAAGAGGTGCTGAGGCACTAACGAAAACATATTTAAGATTTTTCTGGGAGGAAACAAAAATGTCATTGAAAGAAACTATTGAATCAAAGCTTCAGAAAACTATCAAGGATAGTACAAATGAGGAACTTTACATCGCACTCCTCAATTTCGTAAAGGAACAGGCGAAGGCTAAGGAATCAAATGAGGGAAAGAAGAAACTCTACTACATATCTGCAGAGTTCCTGATCGGTAAGCTTCTCTCAAATAACCTTATCAACCTTAAGATATATGATGAAGTTAAGAAACTGCTTGCTGAAGAGGGCAAGTCACTCGCTGAGATTGAAGAGCTTGAGCTTGAGCCGTCACTCGGTAACGGCGGTCTCGGAAGACTTGCAGCATGCTTCCTTGATTCTATCGCAACACTCGGACTTAACGGCGACGGAGTAGGACTTAACTATCACTATGGTCTGTTTAAGCAGGTATTTGAAAATAATCTTCAGAGAGAGACTCCGAACCCATGGATCACAGAAAACAGCTGGCTTAACAGAACCGAGACTTCTTATACAATACATTTTGGCGGCTTTGATGTTCAGTCACGCCTCTATGATATCGACGTACTCGGTTATGAGAATCGTACAACAAAGCTTCATCTGTTCGATATTGAAAGCGTAGATGAGAGCATTGTCGGTGAGACCATTGATTTCGATAAGGAAGACATCAGAAAGAACCTTACACTTTTCCTTTATCCTGATGATTCCGATGATAAGGGCAGGATCCTTCGTGTATATCAGCAGTATTTCATGGTGGCAAATGCAGCATATCTTATCCTTGATGAGGCTGTTATGCGCGGAAGCAACCTCCATGACCTTGCTGATTATGTAGCAGTTCAGATCAATGATACACATCCTTCAATGGTAATCCCTGAGCTTATTCGTCAGCTTCAGGAGAGAGGCATCCTTATGGACGAGGCTATCGACATCGTTTCAAAGGTTTGTGCATATACAAATCACACTATCCTTGCTGAGGCTCTTGAAAAGTGGCCGATCTGGTTCCTTGAGAAGGCTGTTCCACAGCTTATGCCTATCATCCGCGAGCTTGACAACCGCGTAAAGAAGACAGTTAAGGACGAGAGCACATATATCATCAAGAATGGCCTTGTACATATGGCTCATATGGACATTCATTACGGCTATAGTGTAAACGGTGTTGCATTCCTCCATACGGAAATACTTAAGAACGAAGAGCTGAACAACTTCTACAAGCTTTATCCTGAGAAGTTCAACAACAAGACAAACGGTATTACCTTCCGCCGCTGGCTTATGTCATGCAATCCTGAGCTTACTGAGCTTATCACAGAGCTTATCGGTGAGGGCTGGAAGAAGGATGCATCAGAGCTTGAGAAGCTTCTTGCATATAAGGATGATGAACTTGTTCTCGGAAAGCTTCTTACTGTTAAGGATGAGAAGAAGTCAATGCTTGCTCAGTACTTAAAGGAGACTCAGGGAATCGTTGTAAATCCTGATTCAATCTTCGATATCCAGGTTAAGAGACTTCATGAGTACAAGCGTCAGCAGCTCAATATGCTTTATGTAATAGATAAATATTTTGAAATAAAGGCGGGACTGAAGCCGTCTATGCCTATAACAGTATTTTTCGGTGCGAAGGCTGCACCTGCATATACTATCGCCAAAGATATTATTCATCTGATCCTCTGTATGCAGCAGATCATAGCAGCCGATCCGGAAGTATCTCCGTACCTCAGCGTAGTTATGGTTGAGAACTATAACGTAACACTGGCTGAGAAACTCATCCCTTCCTGCGATATCTCGGAGCAGATCTCACTTGCTTCCAAGGAGGCTTCCGGAACCGGAAATATGAAGTTCATGCTTAACGGTGCTGTTACACTCGGCACAATGGATGGAGCAAATGTTGAGATCTGTGAGCTTGTTGGCGTAGATAATATCTACACCTTTGGTGAATCCTCAGATGATGTAATTGCACGTTACGCAAGAGGCGATTACTCAGCAAGATCATATTATGAAGGAAATGCTTCGATCAAGCGCGCTATCGATTTCATCGTCAGCGATACAATGCTTGCAGTAGGCTGCGAGGAGAACCTCAGAAGACTTTATGGTGAGCTTATCAATAAGGACTGGTTCATGACCTTCCCTGACTATGAGTCTTACAAGGCTGCAAGAGAAAAGGCATACAGCGACTATGAGGATCGTACAGAGTGGGCTAAGAAGATGCTTGTAAATATCGCTAAGGCAGGATTCTTCTCATCAGACAGAACTATCGACCAGTACAATAAAGAAATCTGGAAGCTTGATATCGAAGAGACAGAAGACGAAATTAAAAAGAAAATAGCATAATTTTGTAAACATATACCTTCCCCCTAGAGCAGGTGGCATACGCCACCTGCTTTTTCCTGTTGATGTATGTTATATTCCTCGGAAATATACTATAATTGTGCTTAAACCGAGGAATATAATTCTTGAACCGATGGAGATATCGTGTTATAATCCTCGGTAAAAGCATAAAAAGTATAATAAATCGAGGATTATAATTATGAACAAAAGCGCGATTGTTGGTAGAGAACATGAAATTAGGAAGCTTAATGAGCTTTATGAAAGTAAAGATGCTGAGCTTGTGGCAATATATGGTCGAAGAAGAGTTGGAAAAACTTTTCTTATAGATGAGGTGTTTGAAGATAGAATATGTTTCAGACATTCAGGTTTATCTCCTGCAGGTGATGAAGAGGAGAAAACAGAAAGTAAAAGAAAAAGCAGAATGAAAGCTCAGCTCGAACATTTTTACAGATCTTTGATCAAGTACGGTTCTAAAGCTGAAATAGCTCCCAGATCATGGATAGAAGCTTTTTATATGTTGGAGGATCTGCTTGCTGAAAAACTTGATAGGTCTGGTAGAGTAGTGGTATTTATTGATGAAATACAGTGGCTCGATACTCCTAGAGCCAAGTTTATGACTGGGTTTGAAGCATTTTGGAATGGCTGGGCATGTCATAAAAAAAATGTAATGGTTGTTATCTGTGGAAGTTCCAGTTCCTGGATTCTAGATAATATGATTAATAACCATGGGGGATTATATGGAAGGGTTACTTATGAAATGAAACTATCTCCATTTTCGCTATATGAGTGCGAGAAGTTTTTTGAATCCAGGGCAGTGAATATGTCGCGATATGACATTGTTCAGGCATACATGACGGTTGGCGGAATACCATATTATTTAAAATATTTTGAGAAGAATTTGAGCCTACCACAGAATATCGATAGAATATTTTTTGCAAAGAATGCTATTCTAAAAGATGAATATAATAGGTTGTTTTCATCATTATTTACTAATCCTGAAATCATGAAATCTATTACTGCCGCCTTGAGCACTAAAAGGAGGGGGCTGTCTCGAAAAGAACTAACAGATTATGTTGGTATTACAGATGGAGGAGATTTATCAAAACAGCTAAAGGCATTGATTAATGGGGATTTTATTACAGAGTATTGTTCTTTTGGAAATGGAAAAGAAACTTTGTATAAGCTTACGGATCCATTTTGTAACTTTTATCTTGAATTTATGAAAAAGAGCAAGAGTGCAGGAAAGAAAAATTGGATCAATATTGAAAAGTCTCCACAAGTCAGAACATGGAAGGGTTATGCCTTTGAAAATGTTTGTTGGAACCATATAGATCAGATTAAGGCATCGTTAGGTATTAGTGGAGTTGTTACTACAGAATCATTATGGTCCAAAAGAGGTTCAGAAGATACAAATGGAACACAGATTGATCTCATTGTTGTCAGAAATGATAATGTAGTGAATATGTGTGAAATTAAGTTCTATAGCAATGAATTTGATGTTGATAAAGAGTATCACCTTGTTTTAGATAAAAGAAAGAGTCTTCTTCAGGAGATGATTCCGAAAAAAGCTGTGGTTCATAGTACACTCATCACTACTTTCGGGGTTAAACGGAGTGGTTATTATAGTGATTTTGTTAATGTTATTTCAATGGACGATTTGTTTAAATGATGTTATTTATAGCCACGAAACATGTTTGAAATCGGTTCACGGCTAAAAATAACAGTATTTTACTGAGATTAATGAAAAGGTATAAACTGGAGGAATGGTTTGATGAATGTTTTTAACGTTATACCAATTGGCTTCTTTAATCCTCTTGCAAGTGGTAGTAATAATAAAATATATGCAGACTGCCTTCAGGTGATATATGGGGAATATGATCGCGAGATTACATTTAAGATGGACCGTGAGAGACTTCGGGATGCCGTGGCGGCATATCTGATAGACAATCATATAGAGAGTATTGCGGATATTCAGGAAACCTCTTATTCTGATATTGCGTCACAGATTCTGCGAAAGCTTTCAAGTCCGGAAATAGGTTGGCTTGAAGAGGAAATAGACGGTGCGACATATGGAAGAAATATTATCATGACTGAGCAGGGGCTTATGCTGGCTGACCTGCTTAACAGATTGGAAAAACCTGAAAAGTCAGAATTCTCGAGTTATATATATAATATTTACAATACACTATCTAATACATCACAGTGGGAAGAAGATATTTATGTTGATGTACTTCTAAATGTATATAAAAATGCAAAGGGGCTTTCAAAAGATTTAAAAACACTTGCCACTTTCATTAAGAAGATTATAGAGAGAATGATTCATGAGGAAACTTTTGAAAGCCTTACGGAGAATCTTCTGGATTATTTCAATGGTGACTTTATTAAAGAATATTCGCGCCTGACTAAAAGACAAAGTATTAGGACGTTCAGAAGAATAATACTCCAGAAGCTTTCTGAACTAAGAAGAGAAGAGATAATTGAGCGACTGATAGATGGATGTAGGGCAGAGGAGAAAATGACAAGAGAAGGAGCAGAGGATCGTGTTGAAGAGTTGATATCAAATACGATAAGATTTCTAGATTCGGATTATGACAGGATTATGTCTGATATAAAGCATAAGATAAATGTTTATCTTCAGGTTGCGGTTGGCAGAGCTCGATTCATCAGAAATAAAGAAGAAAATATCAGAGGTGATATAGAGGAAACTATCAGGATAATCAGTGAAGAAATGAAGAATGGAGATATCAGAGATGAAATTCCGGATGAAATGCGGGGACTTTTTACATTTACTGACAATCTGTTTATAGATCTTTCATCGATTTCATATCCGAGAAGAAGTCAGAACATAAAAGAAAACAGCCTTCAGGAGGAAGTTGTTATCACGGATGAAGATATAGAACGTACGAGAGCAGAGTTTGAAAAAGAAATTGAAGATGCTTATGCTAAGGATAAGATGGCAGTATTCATGAAGAACATAACAGGTATTACGGGCTGTGCTTCTGCTGAGGATTTTCCTATGGAAGAGAAATCAGAACTGCTTCGAACACTTTCGGCCGTTTCGTATGCCGAGGAAAACGGGTTCAGTATAGAACCCCTGGAGGGCTATATAGAAACCGACAAGATGTTACTCAGAAGGTTTAAGGTTAAGAGGAAATAGCAATGGAAATAAACGGATTTGAAAATGACTGGGAAGGGCTTACGTCCGGTGAAAAGGCGATGTTCCAGAAATGCGTAAGGATTCTGCTTAAAAAGACATTTGTAGTATATGATAAAGACGAAGAGGGGAAGAAAGAATACTTTTTTATATCCAAACGTGCCGATATATTCAGCAGGTATCTTGCACCAATCGGATATGATGTGGTAGTGGACAGAGACAATAAGATAATTATGCTTCATAATACGGTTAGTGCGGGTGAATCCTCAAAAATGCAAATAAACCGATGTAATCTGTCTCTTGCGGACAGTATTGTGCTATGCGTACTTTTTACACTCTATGCGGATCGTGTCAGAACGGGTAGTCTCGCAGAGTCAATTATAGTGACTATAACAGATCTGAGATTCCAGTTTGAAAAATATCAGGTGCAGGACAGAATAGATAAAAAGGGTATTCTTGCAGATTCGCTGAATAAACTTGAGAAATACAACCTGATAGAAATGGATGGCAGATTGGGAGATGCAGATGCCAGGATAAAAATATTTCCATCGATACAATTTGCTCTCAGTTCGAACGAATTCCATAACTTTGCCAAGCAGGCTGAGAAGCGAATGTTTACGAAGGATCTTCAGAACAGGGATATTGAATTGGAAAATGAAGACGGAGAGGATATAGATGAATCTGATGAGTGAACTAATAAAAGTGACGGATAGAAAAACTGCTACAAGAATAAGGCTTATTAATTGGTCTAAATTTCAGGATATTACTATCAATTTGGAAGGATCAACATTGATCACTGGGGTTAACGGAACGGGCAAGAGTACGATCCTTGATGCAATGACATATCTGCTGACGGGTAATAAGAGATTCAATATTGCAGCCGGTGACAGGGATAGAACCGTAAAGTCATATGTCAGAGGCGATACCCAGAGTGAGGGCGAATACAGATATCTCAGAAGCGGAGCAGTTACCGCTTATATTGCGATGGAATTCTGGTTGCCTATTGAAAATACATTTATTGTTGGCGGTGTCTGCATAGAATCCATGAATGAACAGGATTGTAAGACCGGTGCATGGTTTGTTGAAAAAGATGTTACGTTAGATGATTTTGAATTCTGTTATACAAATGATGGAAAGTTTTACACACACAGCAAGAGCAATCTTCTTATTAATGGCAAACGTCTTAAGAATAAGGATTATCTGGGCGAGGAAAGAGGAGTAGAGAAACTTCTCAGAGCCCTTGGACTCAGATGTGATGTCGCTAAATATAGATCAAAGCTTGTTAAAATGATGGCATTCAAGCCTGAAAAGGATATTGATAAGTTTATCAGAGAAGCAGTACTGGATCCGGGTAAGATTAGTTCACTTTCTGAGATAAAGGAGCAGAAGAATCAGTTTGAGGAACTGAGAAGAATTTATAAAGAACTCGAAGAAGGGAAGAAAAAACTTGAAGAGATAGAAGAAAGGACTCAGGAGTATGAGCGAAGGAAGGATATTTATGACGTAAGAAGTCTTGTTTATGATTATCAGAAAATACCGATTACTGAGGAAAAGATAAATGATCAGAGCCGTGCACTTGAGTACCAGGAGATAAGACTCAAAGAACTTAAAAATGAAAAGGAAAGACTTAAAAATGACGAAAAACTTGCCCTTGATAGATATACAGCAGCAATAAATAACGATGTGCTGACAGGAATGAAGAATACACTGGATGCACTGGGGCGTCAGATTGAGGAGTGCGGAAGGAATCTTGGAGCTGCTGAAGGAGAGAAGGAAAAACTCTTAGAACTTCAGTCCATATTTGGAGACATCAGGGATATCGTGTCTCTTGATGATGCGGACGAGAAAACATTGTCACAGATAGGGGATGCTACTGAGAGTGAAACTGATGGGAGAACTGCGATTCAGAACCTGCGTGAGGCGGTGAAGAACGTTGAGGAACAGATTGGCGGCGAATACTATCAGTGTAAAAATCAAAGAGAAGAGCTTATTAAGGAACAGTTAGATGTTAATGAAAACATTCAGAAATTGAAAAGTGAAAAGGTTATATATCCTAATGAAGCTGAAACTGCCAAGCAGACTATAATTCGTGAGTTCGAGAAAAAAGGAATCGAGTGTGGGAAAGACTGTAATGTAAGATTTCTGGCTGAACTTGTAACTGAGATTACAGACCTCAGGTGGCAGAAGGCGATTGAAACATTTTTAGGTAATAAAAGATTTCATCTCATAGTTGATTCCAAATATGTTTCTGAAGCAATGAGGATTCTCAGAGACAATAAGCTATATCATGCAAGTGTTGCTATGACAAATAAGCTCCATAATTCAGATGTGGAGAAAGGTTCGGCAGCTTCTCTTTTGGTCGTTCCGAATGTTGATGCCAGAAAATATATTAATTATCTGCTTAATGGAATTCATCTATGTGAAAGTATAGAAGAATTAAATGATTATCCTCGAGGCGGAATCACTCGTGATGGAATGCTTGCCAAGAGCTATGCTGTAAGACTCATGGATATGAGAGAAACAACGAACTATATGGGCAAGAATGTTATAGCAGACCAGCTTAAAGCGTCTGAGAAAAAGTATGATCAGATTACCGAGAGTATAGTGAAGATAGAGAAGGTATGGAAGGTTATTTCCGTTAATAAAGACAGAACTAAGAGGGCGGATATTATTCTGAATCAAGATTTTGATGTTACGGCACCTAATAGAATAAAGGTTCTTACGGAGAAAAAGGATAAGATAGAGGCAGAAAAGAATGCCATTGAAAAAGATCCGTCGTTTGCAGCGGCACTTAAGGAACAGGTAGATGCCGAAAAAGCTCTTGGGGAGATCAGAAATAGGCAGGAAATAATTAGTAAGAATATTGGAGCATCTGAAAAGGAGATTGAGAATCTAAGTAACCGTATAATTGAACTAAAAAATGATCTGAAGGTTCTAAATGAGTCATACGAGGATGTCATTAAGGATAAACTGGAGTATAGAATTCGCGTCGAACAGGAATATTTAAAACTGCGTAAGGGTGATGGCATGGCTGTATCTTATAAGAATCTAAATTCGGTAGAAAATGATATGAAACGTGCCAGAGACGTTATGGAAAATTCGCAGATGGACTATTGTCACATAGTAGGGATAGATGTATCAAATCGTGGCCCGGCATTCATTCCGTTTTACAGAAATGAATATAAGAATACCGCAAATGTTAAAATTGAGGAGGCAAAGACGCAATTAGACAGAAAATCGGATGAGCTTGAGAGTGCATTTATGGTGGATTTCGTGGGAGAGATCAACGAGAGTATTCAGAAGGCTGAAGAGGAAATGGATATTATTAATTCTGAGCTTAAAAAACTGCCTTTTGGTAATGATACGTATAAATTTATAAAGAATGAAAAGAAAGACAGACAGGTATTCTTTAAAATCAAGAGGAAACTTAAGGATTATCTTGATAATCCGGAGAATTATATGAACTCGAATCGTGATGACGAGGAGATGGAACAGTATATAAAAGAATACATGGATATAATTCTTATGGAAGAGGATGAGGAAGAATATACGGATTACAGAAGGTACTTTACATATGATATGGTGATCACAAGTAAACAGGGAGATAATACTGTTGAGGCCAATCTTTCGAAAAAACAAGGATCTGCAAGTAACGGAGAGAAGCAGACACCATATTTTATTATTTTAGCAGCCAGTCTTATGCAATTCTACCATGAGAAATGTTGCGAGCGTCTGGCTTTTATAGATGAAGCATTCTCCGCACTTTCAAGGGAGAGAATAGAACAGATGGTAAAGTATCTGGAGGATAATCATTTTCAGGTTATATATGCGGCACCGCCGGAGAAAATAGGAAGCATAGGCGAACATGTGACCTCTACTGCCAGCCTTGTGCTTGCGGGCAGGTATACCAAAGCTATTGAGGGCACTATGAAGGCATAAGTAATTATGATACAGAGTTGTGTAGTCTATGAAGAAGAGGATGGTTGATGAAACTAAGTGGCAATCAGAAAAAGATTTTGGACAGGTTGATAATAAAATATGAAAACAGCAAAACATATGTAGCTGAGAATAAGATTTCTCAGAGATTTTATATTAAACCTACTGACATTATCAAGGATTATTATAGTGACTTTGCTGATTTGGATGCGGTTTGTGATTTTGAAAGGGACGTTCAGGACCTGGTCGATAACGAGTTTGTATATGTCGATTATAAAAAGAATATGAACGTTATTAACAAAATATACCTCGTTATGGACTCCGTAGAAGAAATAAGGAAACTGATCAGAGTCAGGGAAAAGAAAGAGGTTATTTCTGATGAGGTCAGCTTTTATAATGAGGCGTGCAAACAAGGCGAATTTTCTGAATGGTATTCCAGAGAAGAACTGGAGAGAATAGCTAATGGAAAGAGGAGCAGATACAGTATCGAAGAGACAAAGGTGATGCTTGATCTGGCTGAAACGATTCTAAAAAATGAAGATGAAATACTGGAGAGAGAACTGTCTATTAAATTTTTTAGGGATACGAAGAAGTTCGAAAAGAGTTATCGTATTAAAATATGCAGAAAGCTGCTCCAATATATTCAAGAGACAGGGAAAGAGATAGATGAGTATGTGATTGAAGCATCTTCTGAATCCGAAAAGAATCATTTGCTTCTTGAGACATTTGGGATATATCAGAATCCGACATATGTGTTTTTGAAGGGAAAGATTGCCTTAAAATATATAACAAAAGATGATATTTTTTGTGACACGGATAGTCGTATTGACTGTGGAGTAAATCAAATCGAACCTGATATAAATGCTCCGATAGCGCTTTCGTATGGGATCATAAAAAAGCTTAAAAGTATAACTATGCCAGACAGGCGGGTGGTTACTGTTGAAAATCTTACATCATTCCATCGGATTGAGGGAAGAGAAACGACGTATATTTATACAGGAGGCTATACCGGGCGAGTGGTAAAGGAACTCTTGAAATACATATCGAGAGACAATCCTGATGTTGAGTTTTTCCATTTTGGAGATATAGATCCCGATGGATTTCTTATTCTTGAGAATCTGAGAAATACAACAGGGTTGGATATAAAGCCCTTGTATATGGATAAGGAGACGTTGGATAAGTATAGGAAATATACTAAGAAATTGTCGGATCAAGATATTACTAAAGGTGAAAACTTGATAAAAAAAGGATTATATACCAATGTCCTAAAATACATGCTTAGTGAGAATATAAAATTGGAACAAGAAGTTATTATGAATTGAGGTGACATGAGAGTAAACAATTCCTTGGCATAGTTGCGGTTTTGTTGCACCCTGCATGTTATGTTAATGCCAGTACATTAAGCAGCGAGTATAAGAATCCCCCTGAAGGCGTATTCTTGCTACGCCTGAAGGGGTATTTTTATGCTCGCTGCTTAGGTTAGTGATATAGGAGGAGAACCCATGTCGCGAAATTCACAATATTTTTATGAAATGGTTATATATGATAGTAACTACAAGTCGATAATGGCCGGTATCGTGCCGCGTATTCAGAGCCTTGCTAAATCCGATGAATTTAAAGCGGCTATAGGAACCATGGGTGAGACGGCGTCAAAGGCTCTTGATATTCTGGCCGAACTTGCGAAGTGCGGAGAGTTTGCCAAGATGAATGTTCAGAATGTATTTGACAGAGTCAATGAAGTTCGTTCGTCTAAGAATGCGCGTTATAAGAATATACGTCTCCATCAGTATGGAGCAATGAGTCTGGTGGATCATACCAATTCAGATGATGAAATAAAGAAAGCGTCTTACTATTCAAGTATTCGTTATCCTGATGGAAGACGTCCGAGAGAGATCATCCCGAGAAAGGTATTTGAAGGCTATCCGAGTGGGGATATGTCCAAGCTTCCGTTATGGATGCCGGCTCGTGGAAAAACATTTATGACGGTCAAAGATGCCGTTAACGGTCTCAAAGACTTCATAAGGAATGGACACAGAGAGAAAACACATAATGCCGTAAAATGTGGAATAGCATTAGCACTCGCTCTTCCTGAGACAAATATGTATTATCTGAAGATCGGTACGCGTGTCGGAAAGGCCACGGCTGTGGTAGATTCCGGAGCTCTGCAGAGTAATATGCATAAATATCTGAGTGATCCGGCGGTTGACAGGCTTTCCGAAATGTACAGAGCACCTCATTCCAGAGATGGTCTTACCGATGAATTGGGAAGTCCGTTCTCAATCAAACATGATGTCCTCAGGGCGTAGCTTGAGCAGATCAAGAGGGATATGAGGAATGAAGCAAAGCAGAACCAGGAAATAAATAACAAAAAACCGGTGTATTGTATAGGAACATTGAAACGAGGAATCTGAACCTCCAGCCACTTAGGATCAAATGCAGGGGCGTTAAGCTTCTGGTCTGCTATATTCTTTTCAAGGTTCCGCTGGTCTGCAAGTCTCTTATTTCTGGCCGCAGTAAGTACAGCTTCTTCCTCGTTGCTTCTGTTTTTCGCCTTGTTCTGGAGAGAAACCAGATTCAGCTGCTTAGGAAGGATCGTTTTTTCATTCTTATAGAATCCGTCAGTAAGCTGCATACGGTACTGTGCATTTTCATCGGGGATGTCTATACCACCGGTAGTTCCGATAGCGGTTCCGGTCTGATGGCGGTCGTCAAGGAAAAGACCCTGAGATTGTTTTGCATTAACTATGAGTTTGCCATCGGCTCCTACAGTCGTATTAGGAGTAGGCACGTTGTATATTATATTTCCCTCTTTGGAGAGCTTGATATCCTCGATTCAGTTGAGCATGAGTGCATCGGCGTTCTCGCCGTTAAGAGCCGGACCTAAAAGGGTATTAATATTCTCCTGGTGTGTGAAGTCAGGGTCGTCTCCGGCATCTGGATTAGGCATGGAATTCTTGTAGGATATGATGTCTCCTTCTATTCCGGTGATGGTAATATAATGTCCGTCCTTCATAAGTCCGACCGGAGAACCGTGATCCCTGATCGCAGAGATGATCTGCTGCTTTATAGCCTTGATTGCTGCAGCGGTATACTTTTCCTTCTCTTCGGGATTCAGAGGAGCGTTGCCCTTATATTTTCTGTATGACCAGATCTCTGTGCTTCTGATCATGGTATCAGGCAGGAGGTCTAATGCAAGGTCGCCCATGTCCAGCATATTGAGAGGAACGTCAGAATTCATCTCGGTGTCAGATTCAAGACTATAAGGCTCGTTATCTGTCTTGGCAGGTCTGTAAGCACGGATATCCTCCTGAGTGAGGTTTTTTATGCCTCGGTTCTGGAGTACAAGATTATAGAAGCATGACCAGCATCCGAAACCACCTGTCTGGAAGGAAGGCTGGCTGATGCCTGAAATAGTATAAAGCCCGAGTTCGTCCATGCTGAGAACGTCAGCTTTGACAGGCTGGTAAGTCCCGTTGGCAACCTGATTCTTCACATTATCTATCGTAGAGTTGATCTTCTCCAGACTGGCCATATGATGACTGAGGTTATCGCGTTCCTTCTGGGACAGCTCGTTTCCGTGCTGAGCCAGATAATCGTTGATCACTTTAGGGTCAGCGGTGTTTCGTATATTTTCAGGGACTTTTGTGGTATTGACATCTAAATATTCCCAACTATTCTTTTTGATATCAGGCATAGCTTTTACCTCCTGAAAGTATTCATTCTATCGATTCGAGTGCTTCGCATATACATATGCCCCTTCTGCACCATAATTCTGCAAGCAGAATTATGCATGCATCACATTGTGATGCATGTGGTCCACTTCGTGTCCCGTGTCATTCACTACGTTCATGATAGCAATATGCTACGCATATTACTACCTAGTTGTAGCTAAAATACGCCTTCAGGGGTATGCTTATCCGCGAAGCGTAACACACTATAGATAATATAGCACGTAAAGTGCAACAAATCCGCAACGAGGCAGGTAATTGTTCAAATGGTAAAAGAAATATTTTCTTGAAATCCACCTTATTTTGTTAGATAATATGGGGAGTGGGGAGTAATAATTATGGTAGAACAGAGTTCACAGAGTGTAATCAATTATATTTACAGCTATAAGCCAATCATTAATTATGGGGCGCTTTTCAGTGACGGCACTGAGCGCTTCAGGAGTCCGGCTGAGCCGAAAACCGGAGACGAGGTGACGCTTCGTTTCAGAACCGCAAGGGATAATGTGGACTACGTTTATCTCATCTATAACGGTCAGCGTTTTCCGATGAAGAAAGCCGAGACTGATCATCTGTTTGATTTCTACGAGATAACCCTTCCTCCTCTCGAGGGCAGGGGTTATTATCATTATGAGATTGGTTCCGGAAATGTAACAATTTACTATAATAAGCTCGGTATCGTGAGAGAGCCTGAGGAGGAATACAGCTTTACGCTGATTCCGGATTTCTATGTTCCGGAGTGGGCGAAGGGTGCTGTGTTTTATCAGATATATGTGGATCGATTCTGCAATGGCGATCCTTCAAATGATGTTCTCACGAATGAATACAAATACATCGGCCGTCCGGTAAATCATGTTGATGACTGGAACAAGATACCGGATGCTATGGATGTTGGCAATTTCTACGGCGGTGATCTGAAGGGCGTTATGGATAAGCTCGATTACCTGAAGGATCTGGGAATCGATGCGATATATTTTAATCCGCTTTTCGTATCTCCTTCCAATCATAAATACGATATTCAGGACTACGACTATATCGATCCGCATTTCGGGCAGATAGTTTCCGACCACGGAGAACTGCTCGGCGAGAGCGGTAACAATATGGATGCCACAAGATATATCGACAGGGTGACAAATAAGGCTAACCTGGAGGCTTCCAATCAGCTTTTCATTAAGCTTGTTGAGGAGGCTCATAAGAGGGGCATAAAGGTTATCCTGGATGGTGTATTTAACCATTGCGGTTCCTTTAATAAGTGGCTGGACCGCGAGAGGATATATGAGAGAAGTGAGGATTATGAGAAGGGTGCATACACGGATCAGGACAGTCCTTACAGGAGCTTCTTCAAGTTCCATGATCATTTTGCATGGCCTTACAACGGCAGCTACGATGGCTGGTGGGGACATGATACGCTTCCTAAGCTTAATTATGAGGAGTCTCCTAAGCTCCACGATTATATAATGGAAATAGGTAAAAAATGGGTTTCTCCGCCGTTCAACTGTGATGGCTGGAGACTTGACGTTGCGGCGGATCTCGGTTCCTCTGAGGAGTATAACCACCGCTTCTGGCGTGATTTCAGAAATGCAGTCAGAAGCGCCAATCCAAATGCGATCATTCTTGCGGAGCATTATGGCAATCCAAAGCCTTGGCTTATGGGCGACCAGTGGGATACCATCATGAATTACGGAGCCTTCATGGAGCCGATC
>OCTW011609399.1_pt1 | contig 38469 bp, 30 predicted proteins | sample 1539671 | NCBI WGS metagenome assembly OCTW01 (sample SAMN02144230, study PRJEB22623) | gut metagenome | biome: sheep rumen | host: Ovis aries | place: New Zealand
TTGCTGAACAGAAGGAAATCTTCAAGGCACAGATGGATCAGGACGAAAAGATGGCTGGTAAGCCTGAGAACGTTAAGGAAGGAATTCTCCAGGGTAAGATTAACAAGCACCTTGCAGAAATCTGTTTCGAAGACCAGATGTTCGTAAAGGACGACAAGAAAACTGTAACAGCAAAACTTGCAGAAGTTGGAAAGGAAGCAGGTGCTACACTTTCTTTTGCTACTGCAAAGCTCTTTGTTTTAGGTAAGTAAAATTAATATCACACGGATTCGATTTTGCTAACGCAAAATCATATATTATAAATATGAAATGCCGTTAGGCATTTCGAATCCGTGTGACAATAAAATAATTAGGAGATAACGTATGGCAGAAACAATCGAAGCACGCATGGACAAAACTATTGCTTCTTTAAAGGATTCTTTTAACACAATCAGAACTGGACGCGCTAATGCCGCAATTTTTGATAAGGTTCGTGTTGATTATTACGGAACAAAATCACCTTTGAATCAGGTTGCAACAATCGCAATTCCTGAAGCTCGTTCTGTCATCATCACTCCTTTTGACAAATCACTTATTTCTGAAATTGAAAAAGCAATTCAGATGGCAGACCTCGGTCTTAATCCATCAAACGATGGTAAGGTAATCCGCATTGCAATTCCTGCACTCACAGCAGACCGCCGCAAGGAGCTTGTAAAGCAGGCTAAGACAGTTGCAGAAAACAGCCGCACAGCAATCCGCAACATCCGCCGCGACGGAAACGACGACCTCAAGAAACAGCAGAAAGACGGTATACTCACAGAGGACGGACTTAAAACAGAAACTGACAAGCTTCAGAAGCTTACAGATAAATACATCGACGAAATCAACAAGATTTACGATGCAAAAGAAAAGGACATAATGCAGAACTAACGCTTATGGCTTTAGATAAAGAAAATCTTCCGCTGCACGTTGCTATCACAATGGACGGCAACGGAAGATGGGCTCAGGCAAGAAAACTTCCACGAACATCTGGTCATGACGAGGGGCTTCGAACAGCTAAACGTATTGTAAAGGCTGCAAGCGACCTTGGAATCAAATATTTAACACTCTATGTCTTCTCTACTGAAAACTGGAAACGTGCCCAGCAGGAAGTTGGTTTTCTTATGAATCTGATTCATACACATCTTTGCGGTGAGCTCGCCTTTTATAAAGAAAACGGGATACGTGTCCGCCATATTGGTAACTTTGACGCCCTTCCCCCTCAAATCCGCGCAGATATTCAGGAAGCAATTGATGATACAGCAGGCTTCAAAGGAATGACTGTAAATCTGGCTATCAATTATGGTGGTCGTGACGAAATACTGCGTGGAGTAAAAAAAATCATTAACGAAAATGTTCCTGTAGATAAGCTGGACGAAAAAACTTTTGCCGCTTATCTGGATATGCCGGAATGTCCTGATGTGGACCTGCTTATAAGAACCGGCGGTGAACAAAGACTTAGCAATTATCTCTTATGGCATGTTGCTTACGCTGAACAAATATATACTGATACTCTCTGGCCGGATTATTCTAATGAAGAGTTTTATTCACACATAGAAAACTTCCAGCACAGAAACAGACGTTTCGGTGCTGAGAAAGCGGCTGATAAAAAAGGAAAATAATATGAATAAGGTTGTAAAAAGACTTTTAACATTTTTTATAGGAATTCCAATTGTTCTTTCAATTGTTTTTTGTGACTATCTGAATCATCTGCCCTTACAGATTGCCCTTGGTATTTTTTCTGTTCTTGGTGCAAATGAGTTTTACAACATGCTTTCAAAAAAAGGCTGTAAACTTTTTACAAAAGAAATAGTTTTAATAGGAACTGCCCTGCTTCCATTTTCCTGCTATATTTTTATTCTTTCAGGTCTTTCACTTGATATTACTCCCTGGCTTTTTATCTGTATTATTATTATATTAATGGGCTTTGAATGCTTTACGGCAAAGTCCTTTGAAAACTCCTGCTCGAAAATTTCTTACACTACTCTTACTCTTTTTTATACCGGCTTTTTACTTACCTTCATTTCACGAATGACTCTTTTACCTGATTCAAAATATGTAATAAGTCTTTTTCTCTTATTTGTATTTATGTGTGATTCCTTTGCATGGTTTTTTGGAATCCTCTTTGGAAAGAGTACACGTGGTTATGTTGCGGCAAGTCCAAATAAAAGTCTTGTAGGTTTTATTGGCGGAGTTATCAGCTCTGTTGGCTGCGGCTTTATTTTTAAGTTTATTTTCCCGGAAATAATTTCAATTTCAAATCTTCATCTTGCGATTCTTGGTTTTATTACTGCTATAGCCGCAATTGTCGGAGATTTAATTGAATCTGTTTTTAAGCGTTCCTGCGAAGTAAAAGACAGCGGCACTTTAATTCCTGGTCGCGGTGGTATTCTTGATTCTATTGACTCAATTGTAATTGCCGCACCTATTTTCTATATTGGATACAATTTCTTGTTTTAATGGATGCCCGGGGTAAGCCCGTGCATGACACATTTGTTGTCACCCCGAACTTGTTTCGGGGTGTATAATAAAGTAGCTGAACCTTCGCAGCATAGCTGCTCGGAGACTCGCTAAAAACAGTCCACTGGACTGTTTTTACACTGCTTCGCAGTGCCGCTCCCTAAGTTCAGCATGACGTGAGATAAATTATATGAAAAAGGTTTTAGTTCTTGGCTGTACCGGTTCTATAGGAACTAGTACACTCGATATCATAAATAATATGCCTGAGGATTTTTGTGTATGTGGACTTCAGGCTCATTCAAATAAAGATAAGCTTACAAAGCTCGCAGGTGATTATAAGTGTCCGACCTTACTTTCAAGTGAAGACAACAGTCCCCAGGCTTTTCAAAAGCTGATTGACTCTTCAAAGCCGGACATAGTTGTAAACGGAATTGCGGGGGCGGCAGGTCTGCTTCCTTCAAAAGTTGTTCTTGAAAACGGAATTGATTTAGCTCTGGCTAACAAAGAAACTATTGTAATGGCAGGACCATTAATTAAAGAGCTGGCAAGAAATAAAAATGCTGCCCTTCTGCCTGTCGATTCTGAGCATTCAGCAATTTTTAATCTTACTCAAAGAATTGGAAAAGAAAATATCAAAAAAATCGTGATTACCGCAAGTGGCGGTCCCTTCAGAACCTACACAAAAGAGCAGCTCGAAAAGGTTACTCTTGAACAGGCTCTTAAACATCCTACCTGGAATATGGGAAAGAAAATCACAATTGATTCTTCCACACTTGCAAACAAGGGACTTGAGGTTATTGAAGCTGCCTTTCTTTTTGATGTTACTGCGGAACAGATTGAGGTTGTCGTTCACCCGCAAAGTCTTATTCATTCATTAGTCAGAACTAACGACGGTGAACTTTATGCACAAATCAGCGAGCCAGATATGAAGCATCCGATTTTATGTGCCTTAAACTGGCCCGCAAACAAAGAGTGTTACATGGAAGACTTTGATTTGTTTGATCATACGATGACCTTTTTCCGCCCGCGTATGAATGACTTCCCACTTCTCTCTTATGCCTTTGAATGTGTAAAATTCGGCAAATGCTACCCTATTGCTTTTAATGCGGCAAATGAAGTGGCTGTTCATGCTTTTATAGATGGAAAGCTTACCTATCCCGCAATTTCAAGAATAGTTCGTTCTGTGCTTGATCATAACTGGAATACAAAGCTCGATTCTTTTGAGACTGTATTTGAAGCAGATAAAAAAGCCCGTGAGCTTGCTATGGAGCTGATTTAAGATGAAATGGCTTTACGGAATTCTATGTCTCTTTTTTCTGATTCTTTTTCATGAATTCGGCCACTTTCTGGCGGCAAAGCTTTTTGGTGTAAAGGTTGAAAGCTTTTCAGTTGGCTTTGGTCCTGTTTTACTTCATAAAAAAATCCGTGGTACAGACTACAGACTTTCTCTTTTTCCACTAGGCGGCTATTGCGGCATGAAGGGTGAAAAGGATTTTCAAAAGGCCATAGAGCAAAAGCTTCCGGAAATACAAGGTGAAGAAGATTCTCTTTATGGCATTCATCCTTTTAAGCGGGCTTTAATTGGTTTTGCAGGTCCCTTCTTTAATTTTATATTTGCCGTAATTGCCTGCTCTTTTATAAATGGAATCGGTTATACTTATTATACTTATTCAAATAGAATTTTAATTAATGATCAGGTAACCTCTTCTGCCGCAAGAGATGCGGGGCTTATTTCAGGTGATAAAATCATCAGTATTAACGGGAAAAAAATTGATGATTTTTCTGACTTACTTACAGAGATTTCTATAAGACCGGATGAAAACATTTCAGTTACAGTTGACCGTAACGGAACTCTTCTTGATTTTTCTGTTCATACCGAGCTTGATAAAGCAAGCGGCACCGGAAAGATTGGAGTTGCGGCAGATACAAGCCAGCTCCTGGAAAAGGAATCTCCTGAATACGGCTTTTTTGCCGCAATTGGTCATGGCTTTATAGATGCCGTCAAAGATACTGTATTAACAATCAAAAGTATCGGCATCCTTTTTAAGGGTGTTGATATGGATAATGCGGTTTCCGGTCCAGCCCGGGTTACAGAAATGCTTGGCAGTACCGTAAAGGAAGGCTTTTCCGAAGGCTTTAAGGTTGGCTTTATAAGCCTTATGAGTCTTATGTCCATTATCAGCATATCACTTTTTATTATGAATCTGCTTCCGGTACCTATTCTTGATGGCGGTTTAATTCTCATTGCTTTTATAGAAATTATTATCAGAAGACGGGTTAATCCCCGCATTCAATATTACGTTCAGTTTATAGGCTTGGCATTTATTGCGATTCTATTTATCATTGGCGTTAAAGGCGATATTATTTTTTTTATGAACAGGGGTAAATAACATCATGAAAACTAATAAGCAGATTTTTTCAATTTTCTGTGTTGCAGTACTTTTGGCTTTTTCTCTTGCTGCTCAATCGCATAATTCTACACAGTCACACCAGGCTCAGGTAACTCAGATTGCTCCTGTTTCTGCCCGTGGTACTGACGGTTCCTACTATACTGCTTCGGACGACGGTTTCGTAATTAAGTGGACTTTTGATGGACAGGGAGAGCATTATCAGTTTTCTGATGTTTCAATCAAACTAATCGCTGTTTCTCCAAGCGGAAATGAAATTGCGCTTTATGAGACGGACGGCGGTTCAATCAACCGAATTACAGTCTGGGACTGGAAAACTCTTACCCGAAAGTATCTTAAAAAGTTTTCTGATTCAATTACCTCACTTGCCTACTCTTCTAAGGGAACCTATCTTATTGCCGGAACTGCCACTGTAGACGGAGCCGTATTTATTCGTACCCAGGGCTGGCAGATTGTAGATAAAATCAAGTCAAATACCGGAATCGTAAGCTACATACATACCAGCAATACAGAAAAGACCTGCGTTTTTTATTCTCCTTCCGGAAGCCTTTCTTTTTATGATTTTACGACCGGCAAGCTTAAACAGAAAATGCAGCTTTTAAAAGGTCTTTCTCAGACTGTAATGTATGATGATAACAGATTTTTTGCGGGTATAAGAGACAGTTCAATTTATATTACAGCTTCAGGTAAAACAATCACTTCGATACCGGCAAATAATCCTATCATTCTTTCTACTGAAGCAGATTACAATCTTTACTATCTTGAAACTGACGGTCGCGGCAATTATGACGTAAAAATGATTGAAAGCCTTGAAGATAACAAGGTTTCAAATCCACGGCTTGTAAAAACTCTTAAAGGCCCGCGAGGTTCGGGTATAATTACCGCCGCAAGAAAAGACGCCGCAAACCTTTATTTTGGAAGCAAAAATGGTTCAGTTTACAAGAGTGAGGTAGAAGCAACAATTACGACCAATACAATGTATGAGCTTACTGAAAATACTTATTCAAAGATTTTTGATGTAAGTCCTGCTGAAGCTGATTTTTACTTTCTTACAACAAACGCGGTTTACTCTACTTCTTATGATACCGGTGTAATTAAAAAGCTTGTTTCAACTGATGGCGAAACAAACATCATTACTTATAATGCTAATTCAGTAATTCTCTGGAGCCAGTCTGAACGAACTCCGGTAAAGCTTATAAATCTTGACAGAAAAACCTCAAACGTTTTGTTCACACCAAAAAGCAGCGTTCAAAAGGTAAAGCTCTGCAATGTAGAGGGAAAAGATTATCTTATTGAAATTGAAAGTAACAGTGTCGTAAATCTTTATGATATGTCAACCGGCAGCTTCCGCGAAATCTATTCCGGAACAGGAATCCAGGATGCGGTTTTTATGAACAACAAGCTTGTTTATATTGCGAAATCAGCCGCTACAAATCCACAGACTCCGCTTCTTACTGTAAATCCAGAAACTATGGAAACTGTTCCTTTAAGCCTTAAAGGCAACGTTACCTATGCATTCAGTACAGACGGTAAAACAATTTATGGCTTAAATATTATTTCTGATGATACTGGACGTAATACTTATGTATTCTCTTACAATGTTTATACAAAGCAGATGACTAATATTCTTAAATTTGCAGAAGAGGATGCAGAAGCCTTTACCTATTTGAATGGAAATTATCTCTTTACGAATATTGGCCGTAACAAGGTATACTGCTACAATCTTTCTACAAAGAAACGCTTCGCTTATAACCGCTCAGCTTCTATTCCAAAGACTCTCTGTATGAACAGCAGACGAGCGGTTATATTGAATTCTAACGGAAGCATTTCCTGGTGCGGAACTAATGACTCAAAACTTCTTGGTGACTGGTATCTTACAAAAGATGATAACTGGTATGAGTTCTAAGGTGGGCTAATGGTGGTTTCGATACGCGCTTCGCGCTACTCAACCACCGTCTGACCCGATACGCACTATGTGCTACTCAACCACCGTCTGTTCGCAGGTCCGGTGATTGAGTAGGCCGAAGGCCGTATCGAAATCACATTATTTCCAGTCGGCTGTATTAATTCCACAACCTCTCCAGAGGGCGTCTGAATAAACTCCCACATAGTTCTGAGCGCTTGTATCCCAGCTGAAGTTTTTCTGCATACCGCGGAGCTGCATCTTTTTGATGTGGTCTTTCTTATTGTAGTAAGCCCAGACAGCCCAGCCTACAGTGTCGTAAACTGCACCTGGTGTAAGAGCATCAAAGAGGAAGCCGGTTCCGTCTCCATTATCCTGATTATACTGCTCTACTGTGTCTGCAAGTCCACCTGTTCGGCGGACAATCGGCAGGGTTCCGTAAAGCATTGAGTACATCTGATTTAAGCCGCAGGGCTCGTAGCGCGACGGCATAAGGAAGAAATCTGAACCCGCTTCGATGAGGTGGCTCAGGCTTTCGTCGTAGCCGATGTAAGCACGGAGATTTGGCAGCTTTGACTGGAGGGCGTTAATTTCATCTTCACACCACTTTTCGCCGCTTCCGAGAATTGCAAACTGTACGTCCATATTTGCACAGATTGAATAAATACTGCCGTAGCCTGGTGCAAAAACTTCGGCAATACCCTTCTGGTCCGCAAGGCGGGTTACAATTCCAATAAGTGGAACATCTTTTTTTACAGGCAGGCCCATACGCTTTTGAAGCTCTGCCTTACACTTTGCCTTGTTTGAAAGGTCTTTATAGTTGAAGTTGGCCGGAAGCAGCTTATCTGTTTCTGGATTCCAGGTTTCGAGGTCGCAGCCGTTAAGAACTCCGCGAACAACATCGCTTCGTACACGCAACAGTCCGTCAAGGCCAAAGCCACCTTCTACACTCTGCATTTCTCCGGCATAAGTTGGAGAAACTGTAGTAATCATATCTGCACAGGAAATACCAGCCTGCAAAAGATTGATGCTGCCGTTGCGCTCAAAGCCTGCTCCGTGGTAAAGATTCCAGTCCAAGCCCAATGCCGGGAAATTATCTTTTCCATACCAGCCCTGATAACCCAGGTTATGAATAGTGAGAACACTTGCGGTGTGGGCAAAATAACCGTTACGGCAAACGTGTTTTAAAAGAACCGGCACGATGCAGCAGAACCAGTCGTGGGCATGCATAATATCAGGATACCAGCCTAAAAGGCGGCAAAGCTGGAAGGCTCCGTGACAAAGCACTGCGGAGCGGTATGGGTTATCGTGGAAGTCTGGTTCAGCCTTGGTACCGTAAATACCATCGCGGCCAAAGCATGCTTCGTGGTCAATAAAATATACAGGAACATCGGTACCTGGAAGCGGTGCTTCGTAAACCTTTACCCAGGTTTCAATTGTACCTGCGGCTACAGCAAGTGGCGCTTCGATTGCCTTAAGCTTTGAGCGGTCTATTTTATAATAACGGGGCATTACAATGCGGACATCGTGGCCCTGCTTTCTGAGATTTATTGCGAGGGCAGAAACTGCGTCGGCAAGTCCGCCTGTTTTTGCAAAAGGAACTGTTTCTGAGGTTACCATTAAGATTTTCATATAAACTCCTATTGTCATCCCGAACTTGATTCGGGATCTGTTAAAAGAGATGCTGAAACAAGTTCAGCATGACGTTTCTTTTTACTCTTCATGTACAGCCTTGTAAAAGGCTTCTTTACTGTTAATTATTGACTGCTCCGAGCAGCAGTAGGCAATGCGGAACCAGCCTTTGCCGGCAAAACCGCTTCCCGGTGCACAGAGAATGTTGTATTTTTTCAGATGATTTGTAAAAGCCATATCATCATCATTCCATTTATCCGGGCACTTTACCCAGAGATAGAAGGCGCCTTCCGGCTTTGCATACTTGAGGCCGGCATAGTCCATTACCTCGCAGATTTCCTTCATGCGCTTTTCGTAGGTAGAAAAATCACATTCTGCATCCCAGCTTTTTGCGATAACCTTCTGGAAGAAGGCCGGGCAATTTACAAAGCCAAGAACACGGGTACAGAAAATTGCGGCGGCTATAAAATCAGCCTTTTCAGGGCATGCAGGATTTATACAGACATAACCGACTCGCTCGCCCGGAACGCTGAGATTTTTTGCAAAGGAAGTAGCAATTACAGCATAATCATACTTATCAAAAACTGTAGCGACCTTCTTGCCGTAAGTAATATCACGGTAAGGCTCATCACAAATCAGATATGGATAGCGGCCTGTTTTTGCGCCGAATTCTTTAAGGGCATCTGTAAGGGCGATGATATCAGCATCATCATAAATACGGCCTGTAGGATTGTTTGGTGAATTGATGAGGACTGCGGCAGTTTTAGGACCTAGAGCAGCTTTTATGGCATCAACATCAAGTGAAAAATCAGCCTTAGTCTTAACTGGTACTACTTCTCCATCATGATTATGAACATAATTGTTATATTCAGCAAAATAAGGACAGGGAATTACAATTTCTTCACCCGCATTTAGAAGTGACTTGAGAACGACATTAAGTGCACCACCCGCACCTACTTCCATAACAACGCAGTCACTGGTAACTTCTACGCTCTGCTCACGGCTGGTCTTTGCGGCCATAGCGGCCCGGGTTTCAGGATAGCCGGCATTAGGCATGTAGCCGTGGCGGAGATGTGTATTATCTGCGGCTACCTCGCGAACGGCATCTACAACCTTTTGCGGCGGGTCTAAATCAGGATTACCAATACTGAAATCATATACTTTATCTGCACCAAATTTCTGCTTAAGAATGGCGCCCTCTTCAAACATCTTGCGGATTACACCGTTGGACGGGCTTTCAACTATATCACGAACTTTCTTAGAAATCATATAAAATTATTATAGCACAAGTTATTAAGAGTTGCACATATTAAAGTGTAATTAATTGAAAGTTTACTTGTTTTAGAATATAATAGGAGGACAATTATGAAAAAAATTATTCTTTCTGTTTTTATATCTATTTCTCTTTTATTCTCTGTAATCGCGGATCCTTTTAACAACAAATTAAATGCTAATGAAAGAAACACTATTTCAAACGGCGAGATTTTAATCAAAAATATAAATTATGAAAAATTTATGTGCCTTAAAAAAGGTGATTCTTCGCTGGGAGATAAGCTGATTTCAGAAATTCATGAATTAAATCCTAAATATCTTGCGGAAATAATTCAGATTAAGCCCTATAAAGGAAACGAAGACCTGCCTCAGCGTCTGGAAGCGCTTTTGAATAATGTTCCGGAGTATGCGGGTATTCCATATTATTCTGAACGTAATGATGAATGGTATAATCTTTATGATTCTGCTGAAATTATAGAAACTGTTGAACGCAGCGATGGAAAATCTCTTAAGGCAGACCTTATGATGGAGCCTTTTGACCTTGTTAAAGAGGATATTGAGCTTACAAGGGCTGATTCTTCTATTCTGTATACTGCGGTAAATACAAATAAGCTTCGTTATCTTGATAAATTTGACTGTGTATGGCCAAGAAAGATGAAGATTTGTATTCTGCTGCTTCGTGACGGTGACAACTGGATTCTTTACGGAATCGGTGGAGTAAATGCACCTCGAGTACCTTTCTTTACGGAACGTATTCAAACATCATTTATTAACAGAATTAATACTTTCTGTTCATTTATTTTTAAGAAGTTTTAATTAACAGTCATCCCGGCCCTGAAACAAGTTCAGGGTTCGGGATCTTTTAATAGATGCTGAACGCTGAACTTGTTTCAGTGTCAGCATGACGGTTCGGGAGGAAGAAAAAAAATGATCTGGTTAATCGGTTGCAAAGGAATGCTTGGAAGTGAGGTTGCAAAGCAGCTCGATGAAAAAAAACTGCCATGGATTGGTACCGACCGTGAAGTTGATATTACAGATCCACAGGCACTTTTAGATTTTACTACTAAAATTGAAACCGCTTCATATTTCCCTTCTGATTTGAAAAAGGCTGACAGAAAAATCCAGTGGATAATTAACTGTTCTGCCTATACTAATGTTGATAAAGCTGAAGAAGAGCCTGAGCTTGCTGAAAAGCTTAATGCCACCGGGCCGCTGAATATTGCCCGCACTGCCCGCTCAATCGGCGCAAAGCTTATTCACATTTCAACTGATTATGTTTTTGATGGCCAGGGGACTGTTCCATACACCGAAGATATGCAAAAAACCCCGCTTGGAGTTTATGGCACCACTAAGGCTGCCGGTGAAGATGCCATCATGAAGGAAATGAATACCTATTACATTATCCGCACAGCCTGGCTTTATGGCTTTGACGGCCGCAATTTCGTCTACACTATGACAAAGGCTATGAACGGTCATGACAGCGTTCGTGTCGTAAACGACCAGAAGGGAACTCCAACTTATGCTCCGGACCTGGCTGCGGTTATCCTTCGTTTTATTGATAAGAACGACAATGCAAAATCCTTCTTTGGAAAAAACAGCGCACCAGCTTACGGCATATATCACTTTACAGACGAAGGTGCCACAAACTGGTTCGATTTCACCCGCGAAATCTACAGACTTGGACGTAAGTTTGGCCGCATAAATCAGGAGTGCGCAGTAAATCCATGTACAACTGAAGAATATGGCGCAAAGGTTCAGCGCCCGGCATATTCCGTTCTCTCAAAAGATAAAATCTCAAAAGCTCTCAAAATCAAGATTCCAGACTGGCAGAACAGTCTTGAAAAGTTTATGAAAAGTGAGAGGTTTAATCCGCTGTAATGATTTGTTGATATCAGATTTTTTTAAGGATTGTTTTATGAATAAATTATCAGTTTTTGTATTTACAGGTTTGTTTTTTTTCACAGGTTTTCTTTCTGCCCAGGAAGCCCTAAAATCTACCGAAGAAGAATATTATGATTTTCTTTCGCTTACCGGAATTGTTGAACGCCCTACCCTTGGCTATCGCACTTTAAGCGACAGTGTGTGGAATTTTAAGGAAATTGAAAGCTTTGAAGAAAATTCTGATGGTACCTACACCAAAGTCCGCGTCCCAGGCAAACAAAGTGACGGCAATATCTGGAAAAATAATAATTTAGGTACAACTTATACATTGTGGCAACCGTCAGCCCCGGCAGACAACTGGTTCGCCAGAGGCCTGAAACAGGGCCTGACTGCGAGAATTTTCGGCCCGGAATGGTTTAACAGCTACAACACCGCTGCCCCATACGGCCAGAACGATGGCGCTTTGTGGCAGGGCAAAGGCTACAACACCGCCCTCACAACAGGTTTGAGACTTGAGGGATATGGATTTGAATTGACTTTTAAACCACAGATCAGCTGGAGCCAGAATAGGGAGTTTGAAAGTAATAAGGCTGTATACCCTAGTCCTTATTCTTACACCTTCCATGCAGGTACTGTATATCATGCAATTGATTTAGTTCAGCGCTATGGCGACAAATCCTTCTTTACCTATGACTGGGGCGACACAGAAGTCCGCTGGACCTTGAATACATTAACCTTTGGCTTTGGAACTCAGAATCCCTGGCTGGGACCTGCTTACTTAAATCCAATGCTTGGAAGTAATAATGCACCTGGCTATTTTAAGTTTGATGCCGGGCTTCGTAAAACCGAAGTCAAAATCCCATTCATAGGCTGGAGCCTTGGTTACATTGAAGGCCGTATCTGGCTCGGTCAGCTCGAAGAATCCGACTACTTCGACACCAATCCCGACAACAACAAACGCATGCTCACAGGAATGTCTGCAAGTTATAATCCTTCGTTTATTCCTGGTTTCACAGTTGGTTTGAATCGTGTCTTTATGACTTACTGGAAGGCGGAGAATGTAAAAAACATCACCCGATTATTAAAGAAAGACAACGTCAATTCTACAGGCAATGGAAATGATGAAGACCAGAAATTTTCAATTTTTGTAGACTGGATATTCCCTAAAATTGGATTTGAAGTTTATGGGGAATTCGGACGAGATGATTTTTCTAATGATGAGAAATCAAATCCTTTCCATACTGCTATTTATACTGTTGGTGCAAAACAGTATATTCCTTTGCCTTTTAATCTAAGAAGTGAACTTAATATTGAATGGAATAATTTTGAAACCTCTCAAGATTATCAATTTGTAGGATATTATCCAGGTTATTATAGTCATGGTTTTGTTAACCAAGGCTATACAAATCGAGGTCAGAGTCTCGGTAGTGCAACATGCTGGGCTGGTAATAGTCAATTAATTCAATATAAAGTTCTATATCCAAAAGGTTATACAGCAATCAAATTCCATCGCTTCTGTCCAAATAATAATAGTATTTATGGACAAGCAGCAAATACCTCTGCTGATGCCTTTGATGGACCTATTTATGACAGATGGTATGCCAACTTCGAAACCTATTTTGTTTATGGTATAGAATCTAATTATTTTATTTTTTCTGACTTAAATCTTGATGCTGCATTTAATTATGTTTATATACGACATAGAAACTATAGTAAATGGGAAAGCGTGAATAATTTTAATATGCAGATAATGATAAAATATAATTTGTAATTTTATTTATTTTGCTATTATACTATAAAATAATCATTTTTTTAGGAAGGTTCTTATGATTCATTTTAATGTTCCACCTTTTTTAGGTACCGAATTTAAATATATGGAACAAGCAGTTGCCAATCATAAAATCTGTGGTGATGGTGAATTCACAAAAAAATGTAATGAATGGTTAGAAAATAAATTCCGTGCAAAAAAGGTAATGCTTACAACAAGCGGTACTTCTGCTCTAGAAATGGCTGCATGGTTATGCAATCTTAATCCTGGGGACGAAGTAATTCTTCCAAGTTTTACATTTTCTTCAACAGCTACAGCATTTGCTCTTGTTGGAGCAAAATTAGTTTTTGTAGATATCCGTCCAGACACAATGAATATTGATGAAAAACTAATTGAATCAGCGATTACCGATAAAACAAAAGTTATTGTAGCTGTACACTATGCAGGTGTCTCATGCGAAATGGACACAATCATGAGTATTGCAAAAAAATATAATTTAAAAGTTGTAGAGGATGCAGCTCAAGGTGTAATGTCCTCATATAAAGGAAAAGCACTTGGAACAATTGGAGATTTTGGTTGTTTTTCTTTTCATGAAACCAAAAACTATTCAATGGGTGAAGGTGGTGCAATTGTAATTAATGATGAATCTGCTATAACCAAGGCTGAAATATTACGTGAAAAAGGTACAAATCGTTCTCAATTCTTCCGAGGACAAGTAGCAAAATATAATTGGGTTGATTGGGGATCAAGTTATCTTCCAAGTGATTTAAATGCTGCCTATCTTTGGGCTCAATTACAAGAGGCTGATACAATTAACGAGAATAGATTAGCAACATGGAACAAGTATAATTCAGCTTTTGCAGATCTTGCAAAAAGAAATATAATTGAACTTCCATTCATACCTGATGAATGCATTCATAATGCTCACATGTTTTATATAAAATGTAAGGATTTACAAACTCGAACCGATTATATTAGCTTTATGAAAAATAATGAAATTATGTGTGTATTTCATTATGTACCTTTACATTCTGCACCTGCAGGAATAAAGTTTGGACGCTTTAATGGACCTGATAAATATACAACTTCCGAGAGTGACAGATTAGTACGTTTACCACTGTATTATAATATTGATAGCAATGATTTAAATAAAGTAATAAATAAAACCATTGAATTTTTTAAGGATAAATAATGAAGGTAATACATTTTTCAGCATTAGATACTGGTGGCGCAGGTATTGCAGCATATAGATATCATAAATTAATGCAGGAAATGGGCTTTGATTCCAAACTCTATGTAAGTAATAAAACTATTGAAGATGATAGTATAATTAAAATTCATATTCCTATTAGTAAATCCAATACAATTAAACAAAAAGTTAAAAATATAATCAGAAATACTTTATTTAAATTTCTTCCTGAAATAGAACTAAACGAAACAAATCCCATGTTTTGTTTTTATAATTTCAATGAATGCAAGTCTGAAGGATTAATTCCAGATTTACTGTCACAAATTGATACAGAAGGTATTTCATTTGTATTTATTCATTGGCTTGGTGGCTTTTTGAATTCCTATGATATCAAAAAAATTTATGAAAAAACTGGCGCAAAGTTTCTTTTTGCAATGATGGATTTAGAGCCAATTACTGGTGGTTGTCATTATCCTTGGATTTGTAATAAATATGAAACGAACTGTCTAAATTGTCCTGCACTATCAAATTATAATAATTTATTAGCTCACAATCAGTTAATGACAAAGGCTACAAATTATGCTTATTTAAATGCTGATATTTTTTCAAGTGCATTATATGATCTGGAATTTGCAAAAAAATCAATAATTAAATTCAAAAAATATTATCAATTATATTATCCGATTGATGATACTATTTTTGTTCCATCGAAAATCAAAACTATAAAAAATGAAATTACATTATTTGCTAATGTAAATACTGTTGAAGATCCTCGTAAAGGCTTTAATTATTTACTTCTTATTCTTTTGAAAATTGATAGACTACTAACTCATAAAGTAAAATTTCTTTGTCTTTCAAACGAGAAATATTCTGGATATAATTTTAAAAATATCCAATTTGAAGAATTTGCATTCTGTCAAAATGTTAATGATTTAGTTTCTTTATACCAAAAAACAGATATATTTCTTTGTGCATCTATAGAGGACTCTGCTCCTATGATGTTACAGGAAGCCTTGTTATGTGGTGTTCCAGCAATAACCTTTGATGTTGGTATAGGAAAGCAATTTATCGAAGATGGTAAACAAGGATATGTTGTTCCAAGATATGATGTAGATTCATTTGCAGAAAAATTACTTACAATGATAGAAAATTGCCCAGACTCAATAGAAACTTCAGAACAGATTCATAATCATATGGTTTCAATTTGTGGCAAAAAAGCAGTGAGTAATCAACTTAATACAATCTTATTGAATTAATCTTTTCTGAATAAGTCTCTGGTATAAACTTTTTCTTTTATATCAAAAAGATCATCAGACATTCTATTGGTAATTATTATATCATTTCCTTCTTTAAATGAATCCAAATCATTGTTAATCATATAACCATCAAAAACAGAAACTTTTAATGTAGGTTCATAAATACTTACCTCAATTCCATTTGCTCTTAAACCTTTCATAATACTTTGAATAGCACTGGCGCGAAAATTGTCACTACCTTCTTTCATAGTTAAACGGTATACACCTACAGTCTTAGGTTTCTTAGAAAGTATCATTTCAATAATATGATTTTTCCTTGTATCATTTGATTCCACAATTGCAGTAATAAGATTTTCTGGAACATCTTTATAATTAGCACGTAACTGTTTTGTATCCTTTGGAAGGCAGTAGCCGCCATATCCGAAGGATGGATTATTGTAAAAATCTCCTATTCTTGGATCCAGAGAAACACCTTTTATAATTGACTCAGTATTTAAGCCTCTTAATTCAGCATAAGTATCTAGTTCATTAAAATATGCTACCCGAAGAGCAAGATATGTATTTGAGAAAAGTTTTACAGCTTCTGCTTCTGTAGGATTCATATATAGAACCTGAATATCTTTCTTTTCTGCGCCCTGCTGTAGTAAATGAGCAAAACTTTTAGCTTCTTCCGAAGTGTCTCCAACAATAATTCTCGAAGGGTATAAATTATCATACAGAGCTTTTCCTTCTCGTAAAAATTCAGGTGAAAAGATTATTTTTATATCAGGATATTCCTTTCGCATTCTTTCAGTAAAGCCAACAGGAATTGTAGATTTAATTACTGCTATTGCATTTGGAAATGATTCTGAGATGTATTTTATATTTTCTTCTACAGAGGAAGTATCAAAATAATTCTTTTCATCATCATAATTTGTTGGCGTTGCAATTATGATAAATTGAGCCTCTTTAAATGCAGTTGCTCTATCAATAGAAGCAGAAAGATTCTTGGGTTTTGAAGTTAAATATTTTTCAATATATTCATCCTTTATAGGTGATACATAATTCTGGATATCATTAACACGTTTTTCAGAAATATCAAACAAGCATACTTCATTATTCTTTGAAAGGAGACATGCATTTGCAAGCCCTACATAACCAATTCCTGATACTGCAATTTTCATAATTTTATACCTTAATACTGATTATATATCTTTTTTATTAAATGATAAAAGGGTCGTAGTATAGATTTTATATAAAATACTATTTTTTCATTTCTAGTCTTTTCAGAATCTCTTCTTTTTATATATATTCTTTTATAAGCTTTCCATGCAATAACACATTCTTTCGGTTCCTGGTAAATTACATTTACTTTAGAATCTGTCAACTCAGTTTGTATATATTCAATTTTACCACAATGACTTCCAGAGCCATCAAAACCATCATTAACAACAAGAGATTGATTTGGATATAAACAATACATTTCATTTAAATATGCAGATGCAAGCCATCTGATAGCCCAGGAATTAATTTTTCCAGCTATTTGTTCTTCCAACATCTGTACATACGGAAATGTATTATCAAAATTAAAATGTTTTTCACATTTTTTTGCATGCAATTCTTCAAGTAAATCTTTACCATTTGGATTAAAAAAATCCCAGGCACGTTTCCAGGTTGCCCACCCCCAGCAATCTGCACCCTTTAAAAAGAATGTTTCAGGTAACTGTTTTTTATGAGGTTCTACATAACCATTTATACAGGCAACTTTATTATTATCTTTGTAAATGTATAAAGCATCATTCATATATTGTAAAAAATATGGTGATGTAATTAAATCATCTTCTAAAACTATTATCGAACCATATTTATTTACAATTTCAGAAACACCTGAAATTATTGATGCTGCTAATCCTTTATTTTTTTCTGATTTAATTATAGTAACATTTTTACACCATTGTTGTGATTTTGCTGCATCACGAGTTTTCTGAATTTTTAATAATTGTTCTTTTGTGGCATTTTCTTTAGGTCCATCTGCATAAATAAATAAATCAGATTTATCAGCAAGTATATTTCTAGATAAGGCTTCTAGAGTTTTTAATGTATGTTCAGGACGATTGTATATAAATAAAACAATTGGTGCATAATTATTATTCTTCTTCATATATATAATTATACAAATATATAAAACTACTAGCAATAAGGAAAATATTACTTACTTGACGTATGTATTAATAATCTTTTAAAATATATTAAGGATTTATTATGGACAACAAACTTGCATTAATTTTCACACACAAAGGTAGTTCAGATTATTTATGGTATTGCTTAGAGCAGGCTAAAAAAACAAATCCTGAAGCAAGGATTATTTTATTAGGCGATGATGCAAATAAGCCTTATGATTCTTCAATTGAACATTATCTAATTTCTGATTATTTTGAAGGTGCAACTGATTTTGAAAAAGTCTATCGCCATCAATCCTCTAATCCATACTGGTATGAATTAATCTGTTTCCAAAGATGGTTTATAATTCGTGATTTTGTTCAAAAAAATAATATTGAACAATGTTATGGTTGTGATACTGATATCATGATATATGATGATTTATCAAAATATATCCCAGAGGGAAACTTTAAATTAACAATTGCAAACAAAAATGGTCCACAATGCAGCTATTTTACTAATAAATCTATTAATGATTTTTGTAATTATATTTTAAAACAATATACAGATCCTTCAGGCCTTCAGCGTTTATTAACAAGATACAGAGGTTTTGTAGATAATAACCGGCCCGGCGGTAACTGTGATATGACAATGTTTGAGCTTTGTGAAAAAGATTATCCTGGAAGTGTTTTAGATTTTGGATTTATGACACCTCAACCTGGATTAAACAAAAATCTGGTTTACTGCTGTTCATCAAATTATGACTGGATGAAAATTGAAAAATTAAAGAACTTTACTATTGCACAAATTCGCTTTGAAGATAATAAACCTTATATTCTGGCAAAAGATGGAAATAAATACTTTGTTCCTGTTGTTCATTTTTTGGGACAATACAAACAGTTTATGTATGATTATGCAACAATTGATCAAAATAAAAAAGAATATATAAAGAACAAATTTACAACTAAAAAGCGTTTTCATAAAATTAAATATTTAATAAAGCAATGTTTACCTTTTGGAATTGTTAGTTTACTTAAAAAAAATAAGTAATATACTCTCATAGAAAATCTATTGAATATTCAGTATTTCTTTCAACTTTGGATAATAATTCAATAGATTAATCATGTTTTGGTCATTTCCACTCACAGCATTATTAATCCATAATTTTGGATAATTTCTGTCAGATCCTAAATCTATTGGCCTGAATAATGAATTATTAATTACTCGAATTTTTGTATTATTTAATACCGCTTGTGACCAGAGCCACAAATCATCTGTTTTAGGTGCTATTTCCATAAATAGTTTATCATTACAAATATCTTTATAAAATAAAGAACTATTAAATAAAGTTCCTCCAACTCCAACTGGAACAATATCGAAACCAATTGAATCATTACGAACATCAGTCCATTTTTCATATGGTAACAAATAGTGATTGTCTATCCGAATTTTAGTTCCAGAATGACATAAAATATCGTTAGAATGATTTTTTTGTGCTTCTAAAAGTAATTCTAACCAGTTTTTGTCATAATATCCATCATCATCACAAATAATTATCGTTGCATCAGGATATAATTGTAAAACAGGTACAAACTTTTTATATGAAGCATAGTTTTTACAAAATTTAATTTCTAATCCTTTTTGTATATATTTTTTTAATATTTTATTATTTATAACTGATTTTTCATTAAACTCATTTTCATCTAACCATAGAATTATTTTATCAGGTAAAATATTTTGATTAAATAAAGAAAATAAGGTGTAATGAACTTCATTAAAACGTTTTCCGTATGTTGTTAATGAAATAATTATGTTTGTTTTTTTAGAATCAATTTTAGGAATTAAATTATGTCTTTCTTTGAGTTTGACTAATCTTCTAATATTATTATTTCTGATTCTTTCTTTAGATATAAAAGATTTCGTTTTAGACAATACTACATCTAATATTTTCCATATGATTCTTTTTATTTTATATAATATATTTTTATAGAACATAAATAATAGTTATTGTTATAATAATTTGCAATCAAAAATACGATTATCATTATTTTGGATAACGGTATTAACAACAATATCAAATTGATAAGGATTTACTATCCATTTTGTATTTTTAATCGAAGAACCTAAAGAAAATACATAATCATTAGGAAGTAAACTCTTTTCAGGAATTATAAATTCAAAAACATTTTCACCTTTCTTGAATTCTGTGGAATCAGGTTTTTGAATTGATATAATTTTCTCAGCACCAAGAATTACATTAAACCACAAATCTACATTTTGACTTGGTTTTTGAACATCAGCTACAAGTCTTATTTTATATGATTGATTATAATCTATTGCTCCTGTTATTAATTTATTATCTAAAGTAAAAAATTCAATAGATAGAGGATTCATACATTCATCATAAATTCTTCCATCATTTTTCCATGTTGTAGTTGTTATTTCTGAATTATCATCTTTTCTGCCAAGATAATAATCAATACAATCTTGGATATTATCATCCTGTCTTATAATCTGTCCTTTTTGTAGAACAATACCTTTATTACAAAGGTTTTTTATTTGTGCCATATTATGAGAAACAAACAATACAGTCCTTCCCTGCCCTGTACTTAACTCATTCATTTTTCCCAGAGCCTTTTTCTGGAAGGCAGCATCGCCTACGGCAAGAACTTCATCGGCAATAAGGATTTCGCTGTCCAGGTGGGCGGCAACGGCAAAGGCAAGACGTACATACATACCGCTTGAATAGCGTTTTACAGGTGTATCAATATGTTCACCTATTTCGGAGAATTCAATGATATCGTTTACTTTGCTGTCAATTTCTGCATGGGACATACCAAGAATAGCACCGTTCATAAAAATATTTTCACGGCCGGTAAGTTCTGCATGGAAGCCTGTTCCTACTTCAAGAAGACTGGCAATGCGGCCTTTAATTTTAATTTTACCTTCAGTTGGACTTGTAATCTGGCTGAGAAGCTTGAGCAAAGTAGATTTACCTGCTCCATTATGACCGATAATTCCAACGCGGTCGCCCTGTTTAATTTCAAAGTTCAAATCTTTTAATGCCCAGAAGCCTTCTGCGGTAGGATCATATTTTGAACCAAGTTTTGCGTGCGGATCTTCTTTACCGCGAAGACGTGCCATCCAGCTCTGAATATCGCGGAAAAGAGTTCCATTATTGATTACACCTAGACGGTAATATTTTGAAAGATTTTCTACTTTGATTGCTATATCGTCTGCCATAATAATACTCCTAAATTACATCCACAAAGTTGCGTTCATTCTTGGTAAACAGAATAAGACCAAAGAATGTTAGAACAAAGGTAACGACTATACTGGTTATAATCATAGAAGGTTCCAGATTTCCTGCACCATAAAAAGCAATTCTGAAAAACTCTATAGGTGCACACATTGGGTTTACATAAGCAAGCCAGCTGAAACGAGATGGTATTTCTGATAATGGGTATACAACAGGGGTTGCATACATGGCAAGCTGAATACCAAATGTAAGAAGGAGATTTAAATCGCGGTATTTAGTTGTTAATGAACTTACAATTAAACCTAAGCTTCCGCCAAGTAAACCTATCCAGATAATGATAAAAGGGAACAGAAGTGCATACCAGCTAAGGTGTATGGGAGCTTTCTGGAAGAAGTAGGAATAAATATAAAGTACAACCAGAAGCAGAAATTGAATTGCAAGCTTTATAATATGAAAGCCACAGGTAGCAATTGGTGATGTTAATCTTGGAAAATAAACTTTTCCAAATACAGACTGATTTTGTGTAAAAGTTGCAGCACAGCTTGTAAGACATGAAGTAAAGTATGACCAGAGCATGGTTCCGGCAAAATAGAAAAGAATATATGGAATACCATCTGTTCCAACCTTTGCCATCTGTCCGAATACAAACATATACATAAAGGCAGTAATTAAAGGCTGTAATAAATACCAGATTGGACCGAGAATTGTCTGCTTATAAGCAACAACAAAATCTCGCTTGATAAACATTTTAATTAAGTATTTATAATCCCAGACATCCCTAAGATGAAGGTCTAAAAGTCGCTTTTTAGCAGTTATGATTTTATCCCAGTCTTTTTCATTTTTTACTGAAACTGCGTTTTCATTAGTATTTGTCATATTATATTAGAATACCATATTTCAGGCTTTTTTACAATTAAAAGCAATGAAGCCATGTGAAATACGTTCATTCTCAGGAGGCAACTTTTGCCATTCTCCATAAGTACGTTTCAAATAGGATTCCCAGCCTGACGGTGCTTTAAATTTTTCACTTTCAAAATCAACTTCTACGGCAGGTTCAAGTTCTGTTTTCAGCAGATAAGTTTCTGCATTATCACCCCAGGTAAAATCTGCAACCTTTTCACAAGTTTCATATTCATATGTTTGAGCAAGAACATCTATTTTTTTGCAAAGATTTTTTACTCCATATAATTTTACAAAAGGTGCAATAAAAATTGCTTTTATGATTTTTTTAATTAAATTCTGATTGACATAAAAAGGATTTGTAGTGGCAAGATCCTGTAAGTGTCTTAATTTTAGATAGCTTTCAAAAAGTGCTTGAGCGTCTTCTTTCTTTTCCGGGTAGCCATCTAATGGAAAAACATCAATCCAGATTCCGCTAATATTCTTTTTTGCTTTACCCTTTTCATAAACTATGGTATTTGTATCAATTACTTTTGCATAAGGATAAATATTCGGATTTCTGCACTTTGTGTATAATCTTGTTTCCAGATTTTCTTTTATTGGATTAAAGCCGGTTAATTCAATAAATTTATTGTAATCAGGGCGAGGCATTAAGACATCAATATCATCATCCCAGGGAATAAAACCTTTATGTCTTACAGCACCAAGAAGAGTTCCATATCCTAAATAGTATTTTAAATTATGCGAATCACAAAATGAAGCATATTCAATTAATATATTTAATTCAATTTTTTTTATTTCATCCATTGTCAGTGGAGTCTTTTTATTCATTATTATCTTCCTTGCACTGGCCTTTTTCATACGCCTTTTTTAAAGCGCTAAATATTTCTTCATTGGTATTTTCTTTTATTATTTCGCCATATTTATATTTTGAAACTTTTTCTGCCTGGGCGCCTAAATTAAAACAGGCAATTGGGATACCAGCTGCAATTAATTCTGATATAAGATATGAAAAAGTTTCTGGCCATACAGAAGGAAAAAAGACAACCGATATTTTCTGGTCGATAAGTATTTGTCTGATATTAGAAGCATCATAAGGTCCCATATAATGAATGTTTTCTGCATTAATGCAGCAGTCTTCCCTTAATATGCCGTTAATACTAATTTCATAATCTTTATCAGCAGAAAACTGTAAGAAATTTTTAACAGTTTCACAACCTTTATCAATATTTTTAATAGACCCAAAAATTGAAATTTTAAATTTTTGAGGTAATTTTTTAATTTCATCATATTTAATATATTCAAGTGAATGAGGAGTAACTTTTACTTTTTTTTCAAAAGCTGGAAAATGTTTAACAAATAAAGCCTTAGAAGATTCTGAAAATGCATAAATATCATTTACAAAAGGAAAAAAGTTTTCCCAGGATTTATGCCAGCTATTATATGTAATTTTTGTAGTAATATATTTTAAATAAGCATGTTTTATCTGTTCTTCAGATAGATATCCATCTTTGTTACATAAATGTGCATTAATCCATATACAATGAAAATCATGTAAATCATAAGAAATATATAGATCAAGAGAGGACATCCACTTAAAAAGAGAATCTATACTCATATAAGATTCTACAGCAACAATTTTTATTTCTTTCAAGTATTCTGAAAGCTTTGAAATTTGTGATGGCTTAAAATATGTTCTTATATGTGTCTCATTATTTTCAATACTGTATAAATAATCTTTATCTGCAGAAATAGTATTTCTTAGAATTATTAAATCTTTTTGATTTCCATATTTATTATTAAGATAAGTGATTGTACCACCACCGCCATTATGACAAACAACTAAAGTATATTTTTTTTGATTTTCAAGAACCAGATTTATATTGTGCGGATAAATGATTTTATATAAAAAAGAATTATAAATAATCCTATAATAAATAATCTTTAATAAACGATAAAAGAAAACTAATATAGGATTATTTTTTATTTGATTTTTCATTTAATTTTTTTATTTTCTTACTTCACCATGCAGGAAGTCATCATAAGCAATTTCTACTCCCTGTCGAACATCAACCTTAGCTTTCCAGCCAAGTGCATTCAGGCGGGTTACGTCGCAGAGTTTTCTTGGCGTGCCGTTTGGTTTTGACGGGTCCCATTCCATGCGGCAGCGGCGGCCTTCTTTTCGAACATCTGCATATACAACATCTTCGATTGTCTCTGCTAGTTCTTTGATTGTGCATTCACGACCGGTTCCAACATTTACAAAGTCACCGGTTGGAGTACGGAGGTCTGCTGCATCTTTGTTTTCCATAAGGTAAACAACTGCATCTGCTAGATCACCGGCATAAAGGAATTCGCGGAGAGGAGAACCGTCTCCCCAAAGATGAACGACGTCTTCTCCACTAGCCTTTGCCTCGTGGAACTTACGAATCATTGCAGGGAAAACATGACTTCCCTGGAGCTCGTAATTGTCTCCAAGGCCATAAAGATTTGTAGGCATAACGCTTAAGAAGTTTGTGCCGTGCTGTTTGTTGTAAGCTGTACATAATTTGATTACACTGATTTTTGCAAGAGCATAAGCATCGTTAGTCGGCTCTAAGGGGCCAGTAAGAAGGCTTTCTTCTTTAATAGGCTGCTCTGCCATCTTTGGATAGATACAGGTTGAACCAAGGTTCATCAGTTTTTTTACACCGTTTACTCGGGCTGCTTCAACTACATTAAAACCGATTACCATATTCTGATAGATAAAATCTGCCGGGTAAGTTGAATTAGCACCGATTCCTCCAACATGTGCTGCGGCAAGAAAAACATATTCTGGTTTTTCTTTGGCGAAAAAATCATTTACTGCGGCCTGATTCAAAAGATCAAGTTCTTTGTGGGTTCTTGTAATTAGATTTGTGTAGCCCTTTTCCTTAAGGCAGCGGAGGATTGCTCCTCCAACAAGTCCGCGGTGTCCTGCTACATATATTTTTGCATTCTTTTCCATAATTATCTATACGGTCATTGAGCCTGTCGAAATGACCGTGCTCCAATAAAGGTGGTTTCGACAAGCTCAACCACCGATTTTTTTATCTCTGGTGTAAAGTCTTTTCTGCCTTTACATACTCCATATCATGCTTCATCATGATTTTTACAAGTTCAGGGAAAGATGTCTTTGTAGGATTCCAGCCGAGAACTGATTTTGCTTTTGTCGGATCACCAAGCAGAGTTTCTACCTCTGCAGGACGGAAGTATTTCGGATCAACTTCGATGAGCACTTCGCCTGTTGCCTTGTTGTAGCCCTTCTCGTTTACCCCCTCGCCCTTGAACTCAATTTCAATACCGGCTTCTTTGAATGCGTACTGACAGAACTCACGAACTGAATGCTGTTCACCGGTTGCGACTACGAAATCATCCGGCTTGTCCTGCTGCAAAATCAGCCACATACATTCAACATAATCTTTTGCATAACCCCAGTCACGGAGAGCGTTGAGGTTACCAAGGTATAGCTTTTTCTGAAGTCCCTGAGCAATACGGCTAGCCGCCAGAGTGATTTTACGTGTTACGAAGGTTTCACCGCGGCGCTCTGATTCGTGGTTGAACAAGATACCGTTTGAACAGAACATACCGTAAGATTCGCGGTAGTTCTTCATAATCCAGAAGCCGTACATTTTTGCGACTGCATAAGGAGAGCGTGGATAGAAAGGAGTTGTTTCCTTCTGAGGAACTTCCTGTACAAGTCCGAAAAGCTCAGAAGTTGAAGCCTGATAAATACGGCAGGTCTTTTCCATTCCGAGGAAGTGAACTGCTTCAAGAATGCGGAGAACACCAGTTGCATCACAGTCAGCAGTATATTCAGGAACTTCGAAAGAAACCTGAACGTGGCTTTGTGCACCAAGGTTATAAATTTCCGTAGGCTTTATTTCACGGATTAAACGGATAAGACTTTCTGAATCAGTTAGGTCACCGTAATGCAGCTGAACTTTACGAGCCTCGTGCATATCCTTTAATGCTGTTTCAAGATAAAGGTGCTCGATACGACCTGTATTAAATGAAGATGAACGACGGATTATTCCGTGAACCTCGTAGCCTTTCTCAAGCAAAAACTCTGCAAGGAAAGAACCGTCCTGACCAGTAATACCTGTTATAAGTGCTGTTTTCATATTTATTCCTTAAAAAAAATAATATTATATTATAGTTAAAAAGGTATAAGTTTGCAATTGTTACGATATAGTTACGTTTTAAAATAACTTATTAATTGTATCAAAGTATGCTTTTCTATATTCTGTTTTTACATCAAAGCTTAAAACATCTGTATTGTATTTTTTAATGGAATTGTATCAGCATCCCAGATTAAATAATATGGCTGCTCACAAATTAATGCATAGGCCATCTTTAAAAATTGCTGAAAATACCAGCCAGTTCGACAAGTATTAGGATTTCTCTGTTTTATAACATCTTTAACAGAGGTAAAAGATAATTCTGGAAATATTTTATCTTCATCATAAAAAGTTATACACTTATTTGTATTGCATAATTTTTGTAAAGAAGATTTCCCTATTACAATGATATTGTCACTTATAAGCTCTTTAATTTTTTTCAATATGAGTTTGAAATTTTATGAAATCCTTTTCGCTACAAACAAATAATAAAGGAATGGACATAATCACCTCTTTATTTATTAAAGACTTTTTTGATTTTATGCAAGACTTTATAAATATCTGGCTTTTTTTCTAGACGGTCACCTTGTCTTTTATAGAAAATCCATTTATTCTCGTAGTATTCGAAATCTGGATCATAAGTATCTTTTCCGGATTCTCTTTCTTTTCGATTTTCATCTATCTTATGATTATGAATAACCATATTTTCTTCTGAACATTTAATATTATAATCTGAAGCATAAGCAATTTGCAAAGGTAAGTCTGCATCACCATAAAACCAGTCATAATGTTCATCAAATAAAAAACCAGTTTTTTTATTAAGAATTGCATAGTTTGCACAAGGAAAACCATATCCCCCTTCTGCAATTCTAAATGAAGGATTCTGCCCTATTCCCTTTGTTTTTAAAACAAGTAGCCCGAGATTTGAGTCTTCTTCAAAATATCTTGCTGCGTTTTTATCCCATTCTGGAAGTACAAGGCAGTCATCATTAAGATACATTACATAATCGTATTTTGCAGCCTTAATTCCTTCATTAATAATTGCCCATAAACCTTTTACACGCTTTCCATCTTTACGGGCATTGTCCAGCATTGAAATTGCATCATATTTTTTACAGATATTTTCAGTACTTTCGAAACCACCATGAAGAACCAGAATTTCTACAGGGAGTTTTGTATTTGTGCGAATAGATTCAAGACATTCTTGTAAATCTTCATCTCTTTTATATGTTGGTATAACTATTGAAAACATTTTTATCACCCCATGTCTATCGTTTTAATATCTTTTTAATGATTCTTTTAAAATTTTGTGGAAGTATTTTCTTGATTATTTTTTTGACTTTCTTTTTTATAAAGTATGGTTTATAGATTTTCTTAAGATAAGGCTCCATAAATCTAAAAGAAAAGTATTGAGGTAAAAGCTGTAAAGACATTAATACATCTTCTTCTTTTGTATTGTTTTTAATTACTGAAACAAACCAGTTATATAAATGAGTTTCTGTAATATTATACAATTCTTCAAATTGTGTACCTTTTTGTAAAAGAAAATCCTTTAAATATGTTAATGATATATATAACGATTTAGCGTGAATTAAATTACTTTCATAGGAATTCTGCTTAAAAGAAATACCACCTTCATTAATATAATTTACTATTTTTATATCTGACTGGATATATTGTTTAGTAAAGGATGAAATACAAATAGATTCGTAAGTATCATCTCCAGTTCTGATATAGCCTTCCTGCATGGCATTAAAGGCTTCTTTTAATAATTCTGTTTTATATAATTTATTCCATATATTAACTTTTGGTTTTGCGGATTTGTAGTATTCAATTCTTGGTTTGGAATCATCCCAGGGCATAGGAGTATTTACTTCGTTGTCTGGTCTAGATACATATGAAAATTCACAAACATCAAAATCTTTTTTTTCTATCACTTCATTATTCAATTTTTCAAGGGCATCTACAAAAAAATAATCATCTCCATCTAAAAATAGAATATATTTACCTTTTGCATTTTTTACACCAGTCATTCGTGCAGCATGTGAAGAAGAATTCTTACTATGTCTATATAATTTGACATTTTTATTCAGAGTCTGATATTTTTCTATAAGCTTTATTGTTCCGTCTGTAGAACAATCATCTACTATGACTAACTCAAAATTCTGAAAAGTTTGATTTAGAACAGATGATATTGCTCTTCTTAAACAGTTTTCCTGATTGTAAGCAGTAAGAATTATTGAAAATAATGGAGAAGTATTTTCCTTTAGTACAATGGGAAAATTTATTACGGATTTTTCTGTATTCAAGTTTTGCAAAGAAGATGTTACAGAAGGAAAACTATCTGCAATATCATTTATCCAGTATTCAGGAATAATTGCTTTTTTTTCTACATTTTTATTTAAATAATGGCTCCACCAGCTGAAAGAAGAGTTACTTAGAATATTATATTTACAATGAGACATTAAGAATATATCCCATTTATTATCTTCCGGTTTTTCATTACCTGTTATAAAATGAACTGTTTTTCCTTTATAATCCAGATTGTTCTTTGCCCATTCCAAATCATCAGAAAAAACAAAGAATTCAGGTTCAGATATTTCTTTAAGTATTTCATCTATAGCATGATTAAAATAACTTTTGGTTGCAATATTTCCCATTAAAAAATGATTATTATAATCACCGCATCGTACATGAATTGAAACTGAAGTTTTAGATGAATTTATTTTAGAAAGCCAGATTTTATTATTTTCATTTATTTGATTTGAAAAAATATCCTCATAATCTAATAATCGATCTTCAAAAAACTTAAGATTCTGCCAATATCCATCAAAAAATACATTTTCACCAGTTGGTATAAAATCATCAAAAGTTTCATCTGTTACTATTTTTTTGATTTTATTCACCATCTTATTATTAATTTTAAATGGATTTTTATCGAGCATATATCCACCATGGATGGCATCTGTTCTAAACCAGGTAGTATTACAAACAATTTTTTCATCAGGAAACTTTTTATGAAGATAATATGCAAAATTTAATTGAAAAAGTTGATTTCCGAAGCCGCTTTTTATATTAACTACAAACATATTTATTTTAAGTACTCCAGATACATAGAATCAAAAACATTTTTATATTTCTGAACTCTATTAAAATTATCTATAACGGCATTAATTCTATTTTTGTAATCTTCTTCATTACAGTTCTTTAGAAGTTTTTCAATATTGTCAAAATCCTGTAAGTTTAATTTTATTATACCATCCTCATTAAAAAAATTACCGATTTTTGGAGCTCCACAATAAATTGGAATTGTCATTGAAAGAAAAGCATTTGTTAATCTTTCTGTAAAATAATAATCATCTATTTCATTTTCAACAATAATAGTATAACGGTAATCCTTAAGAACTGATGCTAATGAAGCAGGTATTCCGCCGTCAAATGTTCCATAGGTATCTGCAAGTTTTTCTGTTTTACATTTATTTGCAAGAGCAACACGTTTTTTATGCATATCACACATTACTTTTTTTGAAGAAAGAAATGAAATATTTTTTGTTTTCTGCCTGCAAAGATTTTCATCTATTATTTCATCTGGATTTCTGCCATACCAGGGAGTTGCTTGAAAAGGTACAAATACGGCATTTGGTACATCATCAAGTATTTTTGCCGAATAAGTAAAAATTTTGTCAAAATCTTTATATAAAGATGGATTATTTTGAAAGATTAAATAATCATTTGGAACTATAGATTGAGATTCATAAAGAATACCATATTTTTTCTTTGGTTTTCCGACCTGTTCAAGCATACAATTATGTGTATAAAAATGAGTTCCCAACCCAAAATTAAATCTATCCATTAAAAAATATTTAGAATTAAAAAAATAAGGATCATGAGCAGAATGAAAATCTCGGAGAAAGAATAATTCCATTTTTTCTCCTTCTTTATTATAAATTTCTGGATATTTGATATCAAAAGTCATTCCAGTATTATAAATAGGTAGATATGTCTTTCCATATATGTCTGATTTTATAGACATTCTCTCTGGGTTTTTACCAAATAAGTTCATCAGAAAATATTTCATATCAAATTATTATAACTTTTAAAACAATAGCATTCAATAAAAAACTTTGCAGGAACATTAGTTATAGCATTTTTTTGTTATTCGTGATAAATTTCTATTATCAGGTATTAGAATCAGGTATTGGGGAATTTCATAATGCTTTATGATATTATTATTTTACCTATTGAAACAGTAATTGACTGGGTATTTACATTTTGTTTTAAAAAGTTTTCCTCCTTTGGAATTATATCTTGTATTTTTGGTGTAAGCCTAGTAATCAACTTTCTTGCGCTTCCTATATATAATATTGCTGATAAACTTCAGGAAAAAGAAAGAGCAATCTCCAACAAACTGGCTGCGAATGTAAAAAGAATCAAAGAAACCTTTAAGGGCGATGAACAATTTATGATTCTACAAACTTATTACAGGCAGAATCATTATCATCCTCTATATGCTTTGCGCAGTTCACTTTCTATTTTAATTGAAATTCCTTTTTTCATTGCAGCTTATCATTATCTAAGTAATTGCGACAGACTTTTTGGGGCCAGCTTCTGGATTTTCAAAAACCTTGGAGCTCCCGATCATTTTACAGCATTTAACCTGGGTACTCATATTCTACATTTAAATATTTTACCAGTCCTTATGACACTTATTAATATTGTTTCTGGTATTGTATATTCTAGAAAAGCTCCCTTAAGAGAACAAATTCAGATTTACGTCATAGCATTAATATTCCTTGTTTTGTTATATAATTCACCAAGCGGGCTTGTAATTTATTGGATATTAAATAATCTTTTCAGTTTGCTTAAAAATATCGTATTAAAAACAAAATATCCAAAACAAATTACTTTTATTTTTATATGCAGTTTATTAGTTTTATTCACTACTTATTTCTGGCTCTTTCAATCAAATACTCCAATCTGGAAAAAAGAAATTTTAACAGCGTTTACCGTCTTTTTTATCTCAATTCCTTTTATTGTAAAATTTATAAATAAATATTTTTCTAAATATATAAAATCCACAAAAGACTCTTTTACAAATTTCAATACAAAAGAACAGTTTATAATTTTTATTCTGACTGCACTTTCTTTATGTTTTTTATCAGGTCTGTATCTCCCATCAAGTGTTATTTCAACAAGTCCGAATGAGTTTTCATTTTTAGGTACTATAGCTTCACCACATTACTATATCAGATCATCTTTCTTTATGTTTTTTGGAATTTTTATTGTATGGCCTTGCTGTATTTATTTTATGTTTGATAAAAAAGTAAAAGCTATATTGCCTGTTTTTTTTGTTTCATTATTCTTTTTCACTCTTGCAAATATTTTCATTTTTAAACCAGAATATCAAAGTATTTCTTCTTCATTTGAATTCTCCGATAACTCTTTCCTTTATGAAATCCCAAAATATTTTTCTATTCTGCCTCTTTTTGTTATTGCTGTTTCGATTGCTTTTTATTTCTTCTTATTCAAAAAAAATAAAACCTTTATTTTGACTATTGTTATTTGTTCAATATTGTTAGCTGAAACAATTTCCTCTATTTACAACATTAAACAGATTTCTAACACTTATGAAGCTTATAAGAAAATTTATACTGCTAAAAAAGAAATAACTGAAATAAATGAAGTACAGCCTTTATTTCATCTTTCGCAAAATGGGAAAAATGTAATATTGATATTTTTAGACAGAGCTGTATCTTCTTTCTTTCCATACGTTATAGATCAATTTCCTGAATTGGAAAAAGAATTTGACGGTTTTACTTATTATCCAAATACTTTGAGTTATGGTTGCAATACCTTAAATGGCTTTCCTCCAATTATGGGAGGATACGAATATACTACAGATAAGATTGACAGCAGAACAAATGAATTGTTAAGAGATAAACACAACGAAGCCTTAAAGGTTCTACCAAAGTTATTTTCAGATTCTGGTTATAATTTAACAATTGCAGAACCAACAATGGCAAATTATCACTGGTACAACGACATTTCAATTTATTCTGATTTCCCTAATACATCTGCTATAAACATAACCGGAGATTATGCAAAGCTTTATAAAACAGAAAAGAATATTTCATACATCACTGATGATGAAGGAAAGTTTTGTAATAAAAATATAAAAAACTTTTCAATCTTACAAGGCTTGTATCCTCCCCTAAGAGTAATGTTTTATAATACTGCAATGGAATCTGGTAATTCGTTAATGGATTATTTTATTACCAATTATAGCACTCTTTATTATTTAGATAAGCTGACTGATGTAAGTAGTAAAAATAATAATTTCATATTTATAGGAAACGACACTCCTCATTCACCAATTTTTTTAAATGAAGATTTTGAGATTCCAACAGATGATATTTCAATAACTTCCAGAAACTATGATTCTTCAGATTCTAATATAATAAAAGATTATGATGTAAACGCCGCAACGATTCTTCAATTAGGAAAATATTTTGATTATCTTAAAAAGAACAATTGTTATGATAATACTAGAATAGTAGTCGTTGCAGATCATGGGTGTAATCATAGTTATTCTGACTTTCAGGATTTTGATGATCCAACAATTCCTGCAAGCTATAATCCTCTTTTACTTTTTAAGGATTTTAATTCTACAAACGGAATACAAACAGATAATTCATTAATGACAAATGCGGATCCTCTCTTTCTTTTGAAACAAGGTTTGAATCTTTCTGATAAAAATCCATTTACAGGAAAACCTTTAATTCAAGATGATAAAACTAATATAAGAGTTTATCCTTTACAAGACGGTGGAAACAATCCAACATATAATATGGACAGAACACAGTTTATGACTAAGAATCCGAGTTATGAAGTGAAGGAAAATATTTTTGTTCCAGAAAATTGGAAACAATTTACATATACTCCTTAATAAACTTAAATATATTTGGAAGTAATTTGAATATGGCAAACTTTTTTTATTTATTAATAATCTACCCCCTCTATCAGATTATAGAATTCTGCTACACTCTAAGCGACGGCATAGTAAAGAATCCCGGGCTTGCAATTATTGGCGTTAGTCTTGCGGTAAGTTTCCTCTGCCTTCCTCTTTATATCATAGCGGAGCGCTGGCAGGAAAAAGAAAGACAGACTCAGGCTAAGCTGAAACCAGGCATAGACCGGATTAAAGCTGTTTTTAAGGGTGATGAGCAGTATATGATTTTGACAACCTTTTACCGCCAGAATCATTATCATCCGATGATGGCACTTCGTTCTTCTATCAGTCTTTTAATTCAGATTCCATTCTTTATTGCGGCCTACCAGTTTTTAAGCCAGCTTGAAGCCTTAAAAGGAACAGGCTTTTTCTTTATTAAAGATCTTGGCTCTCAGGATGCACTTTTTCATATAGGAAGCTTTCCTGTGAATGTTCTTCCAATTGCCATGACTCTTATAAACATTGCGGCTGGAGCAATTTATACAAAGGACCATCCTCTTAAGGAAAAGCTTCAGATTTATCTGATGGCCCTCTTTTTCCTTGTATTTCTCTACACCTCTCCGAGCGGACTTGTTTTCTACTGGACCCTTAATAATCTTTTTAGTCTTGCGAAAAATGTCTTTTATAAACTCAAAAAGCCTCTTAGAGCCCTGTATTTTTGCCTTCTAGCAGGGGTTCTTTTTATAGACTGGTATCTGATTTTTAAGCATGGAGGTTTTATATATCGCCGGCTCACACTTGTTGCGGCCCTGTGTATCATTCCGCTTGCACCACTTTTGATAAAGGCTATCAACTGGCTTTTGAATACAAAACTCAAAAGCTTCTGCGAAAACGACCGTACCCGCAATACACTTTTCTTTACCTCCGCAACAGCCCTTGCAATTCTCATGGGTTTTGCAATTCCTTCTTATGTAATTTCCTCTTCTCCTATTGAATTTTCATTTATTGATAATTATTCTTCTCCCTTCTTCTTCCTGCGATATAGTCTTTTCCAGAGTATAGGTTTGTTCATTGTATGGACAAGCGCCCTTTACTTTTTATTCAACAGGAAAATCAAGGCAATAATTACAATTCTTTTGTCTATGATTTGTTTATGTGGAATCTGCAATGCCTTTATTTTTGGAGGAGAATATGGAGCCATATCAACAATTTTAACCTTTACAAATGCCGGCCAGATTACCCCTTCAAAAGCTTTTGCTTTAATAAATCTGCTTGTCTGTTTTGCAATCTTTGCTTTAATTATTATCTGTCTTCTTTTTAATAAGACTAAGATAATAACTTTCCTTACAGGCATCTCTCTTGTTGCATCCTTTGGAATCTGCATTATCAATTCTATTCCTATTAAAAAAGGTTACAATCAGGCAAAAGAGCTGAAAGCCAGTGGAGAAAAAGCGGATACCCTTAAACCTGTTTTTAATCTTTCTAAAACTGAAAAAAACGTAATAGTGATTATGCAGGACCGGGCACTTTCCACGATTTTCCCTTATATTCTTGAAGAAAGACCTGAACTTAAAAATCAGTTTGAAGGCTTTACTTATTATCCAAACACTGCCTCTTTCGCAGGCTTTACTCTTTATGCAGTTCCAGCTGTATACGGTGGTTATGAATATACTCCCGAAGCAATGAACCTTCGCAGTTCGGAGGCTCTGGTGGATAAACATAATGAAGCCTGCAAAATGATGCCGGTCCTTTTTGATCAGAACGGATTTACTTCTACTGTAACTGATATTTCCTGGGCAAATTATGTATGGATTCCAGATCTCCGTATTTATGATGATTATACTCAGATAAAAAAAAGACCTACTATTCGAGTCTACACTGATTACTGGCTTAAAAATCATCCTGATGTGAAAGGCTTTTCAAAACAAAGTGATTTTCTTAAACGCAACTTCTTCTGGTTTTCTTGCTTTAAGATTATGCCGGCTCTTTTGCGGGAAACTATTTATGACGAAGGACACTGGTGGCAGGCAAAATCTGGAAATGAATTTATCGAAGATTTTCTTAATTCCTATGCTGTTCTTGACTATCTTCCTGAGCTTACAGAAACAAACTCACAAAAGCCAACCTTTACCCTGCTTGTAAACGATGCGACTCATGAACCAGCTATGACTGGGTATCCGAATTATGATTTAACAACTTCTGATATTGGTCCCGGACCTTTAGATGATGATCCTCATTTCAATTGTAACTCTTCTGCCCTTTACCGTCTTGGCGAATATATGGAATATCTGAAAAAAGAAGGAGTTTACGATAATACAAGAATCATAATTGTTGCGGACCATGGTGGCGGCTGTAAATTTGACAATATGGTTGATTTTTCCTATTACACACCATATAATCCCCTGCTTCTTGTAAAAGATTTTAATTCAACCGGTGAACTTTCAATTGATGAAACCTTTATGACAAATGCAGATACACCTCTTCTTGCAACCCAAAACCTTATAGAAAATGCAACTAATCCTTTCACAGGAAATATGCTAAAAGATACAGTGAAAAAAGATATAGTATATACTGCTTATGGTGAATGGAATCCTGATGGACAAAACAAAAACACTTTCAAAGTTGAAAGCTGGAGTAATGTTCATGATAAAGTTAATGAATATGAATACTGGGGATTTGATAAACCTGAAAGCTTGAAGGAGGAAAAACAATGATTCCAGCAATCTCAACCACAACATTCCTTTACATCGACCCGGGAACAGGTTCAATGCTCTTTTCTATTTTGATTGGAGCAGCAGCAACCCTTTTCTTTTTAGGAAAAGCCGCCTGGATAAAGCTTAAGGTTCTTTTTACAGCAAAAAAAGGAGGCGTTTCCACCACAGCAGATTCCAATTACAAAAAATATGTCATCTATAATGAAGGCCTTCAGTACTGGAACACCTTTAAACCGGTTTGTGATGAATTTGAAAAGCGGGGCATTGAACTCACCTACTATACCTCTGCTCAAAATGATCCCTGCTTTGAAATGGACTACAAATTCGTAAAGCCGGAATTCATTGGAGAAGGCAACCTTGCCTTCGTAAAGCTTAATATGCTCTCTGCAGGTTTTGTATTAATGACAACACCAGGACTTCAGGTGTATCAACTAAAACGCAGCAAACGTGTTGCTCATTACAGCCACGTACTTCACATGCCAAATGATGCAACTACATATCGTTTGTTTGGTCTTGATTATTTTGATTCTGTTTTGCTTACAGGTGATTATCAGAAAGAAGATATTCAGACACTAGAAAAGCAGAGAGGCATAAAAGCAAAAGAGCTTATAACTGTAGGCTGTTCTTATCTCGATGTTTATAAAGAAAACATTGCAAAAATCCCGGAAGAAGAAAATCATCCCTTTACAGTTCTTGTTTCACCAAGCTGGGGAGATGTCGGAATCCTTAAAAAATTTGGAGAAAGGCTTCTTGATCCTCTGGCCGCAACAGGCTGGCGAATTATCATACGCCCTCATCCACAATCAAAAAAATCAGAAGCCGAAATGCTGGCCCGTCTCGAAGCCCGTTATAAGGAAAATTCAAATATTGTATGGGATTACGAACGACAGAATATTTACAGCTTAAAAAAAGCAGATATTATGATTTCTGATTTTTCCGGAATCATTTTTGATTATACCTTCCTTTGCGATAAACCGGTTCTCTATATCAATGACGGAATGGATTTACGCCCTTATGACGCTTATGATTTAGGGGACAAAAAGCTCTGGCAGTACTCAAGCCTTGAAAAGTTTGGCAAAAAGCTGGATGAAAAGGATTTCAACAACATTAAAGAAGTAATTCAAAATATGAGCGACAGTAAAGAACTGGCAGATGCCAGAAAAACAGCAAAAGCACAGGCCTGGATGTACGAAGGACAGGCCGGAAAACGAATAGTAGACTTTATGCTTCAAACATGCCTATAATAGAAAATCCGTTAAAAAACGAGCCGAAAGGGTCGTTTTAGGATTATCGAAAGAATGGCTCAGAGGCAAGCTATGCTTGCCGATATGACATATATAAGGAGAATTAAACATGTCAAAAACAGTTTACCTTGGAATTACAGGAGACATCATTCACCCTGGAATTATCAATATCATTAATGAAGGTGCAAAGCTTGGTGAGCTTACAATCGGCCTTCTTACAGACAGTGCAATTGTTTCTCACAAACGCTTACCTTATCTTACTTATGAACAGAGAAAAACAGTTGTTGAAAATATCAAAGGTGTTGCGAAGGTAATTCCTCAGGAAGAATGGAGTTATGTACCAAACCTCAAAAAATTAAAACCAGATTATATTATCCATGGTGATGACTGGAAAACAAATTATCTCAACCATATTCGCGATGAAGTTTTTGAAGTTATGAAGGAATGGGGCGGACAGGTCGTTGAGATTCCTTATACACAGGGAATCAATTCCTCTGCCCTTGCTGCAAATGCATCAAGCATTGGAACAACCCCAGATGTACGCCGTGCTACCCTTCGCCGCCTTATCGCGGCAAAACCTATCGTAAGGATTATGGAAGCTCACAGCGGACTTTCGGGCCTTATCGTAGAAAATGCAGAGGTTGCAAAAGAAGATGGAATTCATCGCTTTGACGGAATGTGGTCTTCTTCCCTCACAGACTCTACCAGCAAGGGTAAGCCCGATATTGAAGCCGTTGACCTTACAACCCGTATGCATTCATTAACTGATATTCTTGAATGTACAACAAAGCCAATTATTTACGATGGTGATACAGGAGACATTCCGGAGCACTTTGTATTTACCGTACGAACACTTGAACGCAATGGTGTTTCCGCAGTTATTATCGAAGATAAAAAAGGCCTCAAGAAGAACTCCCTCTTTGGAACAGAAGCAAAACAGGTTCTTGCAACTGAAGAAGAATTCTGCGAAAAGATTGCAGCCGGTAAAAAAGCCCAGGTTACAAAAGACTTTATGATTATTGCCCGTATCGAAGAAATTATTGCGGGCTACAGTGTAGACGAAGCAATCACAAAAGCCTTTGCCGCAGTTCGCGCTGGTGCCGATGGTGTAATGATTCATTCAAAGGATAAGAGCGGAATGGACATTAAGGAGTTCTGCCAGAAATTCCGGGCAGAATACAAGAATATCCCAATCGTACTTGTTCCAACAACCTACAATCAGTTTACAGAAAAAGAACTCGCCGAGTGGGGTGCAAACATCATCATTTATGCAAACCACATGCTGCGTGCAAGCTATCCTGCAATGAAAAAATGTGCCGAAACAATTTTGCAGGCAGA
>OCTW011580342.1_pt1 | contig 38454 bp, 32 predicted proteins | sample 1539671 | NCBI WGS metagenome assembly OCTW01 (sample SAMN02144230, study PRJEB22623) | gut metagenome | biome: sheep rumen | host: Ovis aries | place: New Zealand
GCCCGAGGAGGACGCACAGATAAATGTTGCGGTGTCACTTTCGGGGCTGACCAAGCAGGACTACATCACCAACCGTCTGCTGTGCAGGGATATTGTGGTGCAGGGCAATCCGAGAGTGTATAAGGCTCTGAAAGACCAGCTGGCTAAGGTTCTTGATGAATTAAAACGAATTGAGAATGGAGATGAGGTAGACGAAGATTTGCTTGCCACTATAAATCTTATCACCGTTACCCTTGACGGAATGAAGCAAGAGAGCTAAATTGTTTTTCTCAGGGCGTATGCCCTGCTTGATACCACGAGCGTAAGCTCGTAAAAAGGTGTGCAGAGGAACGCTGCCGCAAAGGCTTTCGTTGGCTTTGTTCAGAAGCTGACGAAAGCATCTTTGCGTTACTTTCGCGAAAGTAACAAAGGCGTTAGTGCGAAGCCCCGATGCTCGGAATGACAAAAGTTTTAGTGCCGTATGGCACAGCCGATGAAAGGAGCAAATGCCTATAAAAAGAACAATAAGCGGACGTATCGGAAAAGGCAGCATAGGTCACGACAACAGGCTTTTCATAGCAAAAAACGTTGATGCGTCACGAACAGATCGGAATATTGTTTTGGTGCGAGAGGATATCGAGCAGGTCTATCACGAGCTGTTTGACAAGCCGCTTGAAAAATACAATGCAAGACAAAAGCGAAAAGACCGCCGCATAAAAAACTACTATGAGCATATCCGCCGAAGCAAGCAGGAGAAGCCGTTCTACGAGGTGATTTTCCAGATTGGCAACAACGAGGACACCCGCTGCGGCACTCCTGAAGCGGAGCTTACAACAAAGGCTCTGACCGAATTTGTGCAGAGCTTTCAGAAACGCAATCCGCAGCTGAGGGTGTTCAATGCGGTCATACACTTAGACGAGGAAACGCCCCACGTTCACCTTGATTTTATTCCATTTGCGACAGGTCAGAAGAGGGGTCTGTCCACCCGCAACACTCTGACGGGCGCACTCGAACAGCAGGGGTACAAGGGCGAGGGAAAACTAAACACCTGCTCAAAACTGTGGATCGACAGCGAAAAGCAGGCGCTTGCAGATATTATGGGCAGCTACGGTATCGAATGGCAGCAGCTTGACACTCATGAGCAGCACCTCGATGTGCTTGATTACAAGAAGAAAATGCGTACTCGTGAAGTGGCGGTGCTTGAAAACAAGGTGCAGACGACTAACAGCATTATCGAGAGAAGACAGCAGGTTTTGAATTCAGCCGACGAGGTGATAGACAGACTTGACAGGGAGTATGCCGAAAAGACCGATATGGTTGAGCAGCTTGATAACACCATAGCGGAGAAAACTGCGGAGCTTAGAGCTGTCGAGGAAAAGCTGACGGCAGATCAGCAGATGATACAGGTCTCTGCCGAAAAAGTGACTGCCCTCTTGGAGATAGATACAATTGAAGTAAAGCGTAAGGCGTTGGGGGATAAAGTGACTCTCTCGGCTGATGATTATGAAAAAGTCGCTGTCCTTGCAAAGAAACAGATAGCGACTGAAAACGATAAAACAGAAATGGCGGACGCTGTTGAGAGGCTGACCGAGGAGAATGACGAGCTTTTACAGAATGTCGCAAAGCTGCGGGAACTAAACAAGACGCTGGCATCGGAGAAGACTGCTTTGCAAAAAGCTGTGGACAGGCTGGAAAAATCGCTCAGGTCGGTGCAGGAGGAGATTGGCTACTGGAAGTGGAAGTTTAACAAGGCTATGGAGTTTTTGGAGAGGCATAGTCAGAGAAAGAAGTGGGAGGAGTGGGTAGGTAAGAGGAATAGGGGGAGATGAAAAGGGCCGAAGGATTCGGTGGGAGTCCTTCGGCGTACTCTTATATCTTATTTTCCGAGTAGATCAAAGATTTCACAAACTTACCATTCCTATCTATACTCAACTGGTATATCCTTGGAATGCCTGCTTCTTTCGCAAGAGAAATAATCAAATTCTTTTCAGATGATCCTGTGCGGATTCCAATAATAACACTGTTTGGTCTTCGGTTCATTTGGGGCCTTTGTCTTTTTATATCTTGCGATGTCATAATAAACGGATGGAGGATTCTCCATTCTTTATCATGCTCGTGACATTTATGCTTGATTAGTCCAATACGTTCATAGTGCCAGTTCAATGTAGGAATATTACTTAGTATATACGTTTGCAAAACAGGATTCAAAGATAATGCAAGTAATTGAAATGCTATTTTTTTAGCGTAATCAGATGCATTATACTTGCTATTTGAATAATAAATCGGATAAAGAAAGTAATTGTGCTTTATTCCATTATCATTATAAAGAAGAAACTCATCGGTTACTTGGTATTCTAAAGCAAATCCTTTGTGCTCTGATGCATATTTTAGCCAGAGGACTTCGTTGTTACATTGTTCTGTGAAACAGATTGAAAGCTGTCTCTTTTGTATTTCTGCTCTTGCTTCCTTTAAAACTGTTGTGCTAAAATCTATCCATTGATCGGATGTCATTGACTTTATTGCTGCCACCATTGCCTTTACGGTGTCTTCAGGAAGATTAAATGTTGTTTGAATAGAGGTGGCGATTTTTTCAAGTTTTACCGTATCATGATATTCAGCTTGAATTTGTTTTGCAACAAGATCCCAATCTATATGAGTAAAAGAATCAAAAGGATCATCATAATGATCTGCTGTAGAAAAGAACATTGTATTGGTACGAAGGCTTTCAAGTGAGTTAATTGTAACAGGTCGAAATCTATAAAGATATTTAGGCATTTTTATAGTTTTACGGAGTATCTCTGCTTCATGATTAATATCTATTCCTTGTAAAGAACATAATGTATCCCAAAATATTTTTCTATCCTTGTTATTCATGTAATCCCTCTTTTCACATATTATTTGGCTTGCAATTATTATACCATAGTTTCATTCTTATTTCAAGTGATAAAGCCGAAGGATTCTGCGTGAGTCCTTCGGCTTGATTATGTAAATTCAGCAGTAATAGCCCTGTACATTCTCGTTCTTTCATATCAAAAACAAGAAAACATTATAAAACGGACTTGAAAAAGGCCGGATGATATGATATAATAAATAAGATATTATGTAAAGTATACCCCAAAATACTTATGTGAGATTTGAGCAACACCAGAGTTCATCAAGGAGAGCTTAACCATGATTGATAACAACTTAACGATGATTGACTTGTTTGCTGGCGCAGGTGGTCTATCTGAAGGTTTATCTGAGGCTGGTTTTCATAGTATTTTTGCTTCGGAAATTGTAGATACCTATGCCAACACATACAAAATAAATCATCCTGGTTCAAAAGTGCTTACTGCTGATATTAGATCAGTTGATGCTAATAAAATTCGTATAGAATTAGGCATAGAACGTGAGTCTTTAGATCTTATTGCTGGTGGCCCTCCTTGTCAAGGCTTCTCAATCAACGCTCCGATTCGTAGCGTATTGGATCAGAGAAATCATTTATTTAAAGAATACCTTCGTTTTGTGGATGCTTTTGCGCCAAGAGCAATTCTGATTGAAAATGTGCCTGGGCTTGTTTCATTTGAACATGGTGCTACATTACACGCAATTTTAGAAGCTTTAGCTGAATTGGGTTATGGTGCGGATGTTAGAATCCTTGGTGCTGCATATTATGGTGTTCCTCAAATGAGATGGCGCACGATTATTCTTGGGTTAAGAGGGAAAAAGCTCCCATCACTGGCTTTTCCTGAGCCGGTTTTTCATGCACCAATTAAACCGAATTTCACCACAACTTTTGACGGACAAACTTTATTGAAGCTTCCAGCAGCTGAAGCATCTGTCCACTTTACAACGGTTGAGGAAGCCATCGGTGATTTACCACCGTTAAAGGCAGGTGAACGTGGCTCGACGGTTAAGGAGTATTATTGCGAGCCGTTTTGTGATTATCAACGTAGAATGAGATGTGGAAGTAGTGGCGTTTATAATCATGAAGCACCAAGACTATCAAAAGAAAACTTACAAAGACTGCAATATATTAAACCCGGCGGAAACTGGACTGATATTCCAGACGAGCTTCTGCCAAAAGGAATGCAAAAAGCTCGAAAGTCTGATCATACCAAAAGGTATGGACGTGTGATGCCGAATGGTTTAGCTTCAACAATACTTACAAAATGCGATCCGCACTGGGGGGCATTCTTCCACTATTCTCAGGAACGGTCATTTACCGTTCGAGAAGCCGCTCGCATCCAATCTTTTCCTGATCATTATGTATTTACTGGATCTCAAAGCGAACAATTTGCTCAGGTTGGAAATGCGGTTCCTCCTCTTCTTGCCGAAGCAGTTGGTTTAGCTCTCAAATCGATTCTAAAGGAGGGTGAATAAAAGTGTCAGGATTTATAGCTGAATTCTTTGGATATAGCGCCGAGGATACTTCTTCAATTGCAGGTTCGACTGCTGCACGACAGATATGTCCTTTTTTAGGAAGTCAGTGCACAAAAATACTTTCGCGTGACAGAATTGCTGCCGGTGTTTGTGCCGTAAGACAAAAGACTGAAGGTTCTCCTGATGTTATTTGTTGTCCCATTAGAATATATGCTGATGATTATAAAATGTTAAAAACAATAACGTCCAAGGCATTTAATGCAGATATGAACCTATATGCGGGAAGAATCGCAGTTCAAAAAGCCAAAGACGAAGGAGGAGCAATCGCCGTTTTTGGACATGGTTGGGGCGGAGAGTTGCGATTGCCACAACGTAAAGGCACAGGATCCTATTTTGTAGATTGGGTTCTTGCCAGATTAGACGAGAATGGTGAATTAGTAGAGTTCACCGCAATTGAAGTTCAAACAATTGATACTACCGGAAATTATCGTACGGCACGAGAAAATCTTTTAAATGGACGGCACATTACCAGTGATACAGTCGGATTAAACTGGGAAAATGTATCTAAAAGGATTATACCTCAACTGATATATAAAGGACAAGTGCTTCAAAGAGAAGACTTATGTAAAACAGGTCTATATTTTGTGTGCCCACAGCCAGTCTATGAAAGAGTATTAAATCGTCTTGGCGGAAAAGAAAAAGTGCCCATATTTCCTTCGCAACCTGCTTCAATCCATTTTGTTTCATACGATTACTTAAACGAGGATAAGAATGATGGTACGATTCGTCCATTAGGAATCATAGAGGAACATTGCACAACTGTTTACAAGGTACAAGAAGCATTCTCTTCCCTCAATCTGCCAGAAGGGAATGTTTATCGTGATGCTATAAGGTTTTCGCTGTATGGCAATGAAGATAATACACCCTCTTCAATATGATACCTCACAACTAATTAACCTAGCTAGATTAATGGCGTGTATGCTCGCACTGCATACGAACAGCAGCAGGGTATCTGCCCAATATGTAAAAAGCACTTTGATTTCGAGAAAATGCACGCCGATCATATCACACCCTGGCACGCAGGCGGTAAGACCGTTCCGGAGAATTTGCAGATGCTTTGCAGGGATTGTAATTTGAAGAAGTCGGGGCAGGAATAATAGAATATATAGTCGAATTCCCTTGAAATAATACGGGTATTGTGGTATAATGTAGATATACTTGATAACTGCGTTGTTTCAGGGGATTTTTTGCCTATTTGTTACTTAAAAACACAAGGAGGAGTTAAAATGTATCTAAAAAAGATGGTTTATAAAAATGTTGGTCCTCTCGAAAATATTATCATAAATATGCCTTTCAACTCTGTTGGATTACCCAAGCCAATAATCTTAGTTGGTGAAAATGGAAGCGGAAAGTCCACTTTATTGTCGAATATAGTTGACTCCTTTTATGAAATGGCTGGTACCGCTTTTACAAATGTTCGTGTATCAGATACTGGGCATTCGTATAAATACTATAAAATAATAAGTCCTTCACAAATAACATTTGGAAATCAGTACTTATACTCATATATTCAGTATACTGATTCTGTAGATTATATCTTTAAGTGTGGAAAAATAACTTTTGAGGAATTTAAGGAGAACTGTGAGCAATCTCCATTTTTTGGTTCTTGGGGAAATGAAAATAACATAAAAGTTACTTCTATAACAAAGGAACAAGCAGAAAAAATCTTTTCAGAGAACATCTTTGCATATTTTGGACCTGATCGATATGAAAAGCCAAACTGGATGGGGGAAAAGTATTTTGATATATCAGATTACGAGCATCCATATACAGCGCCTCATTATAACGGAACTCTTATCAATCCTATCAGTGTGAATAATGTAACTGCTACCAATCTTCAGTGGCTTTTGGATCTTATTGTTGATTCAAGAGCAGATATTTATTATGATGGTAATAGCTTTAACTTAACGCATTATCCAAATGGCAATATAAACAATTATATTGCTTTAGGAAATTGTAGGAAGCAAATCGAACGAATAATGAGTCAAATAAAGAACCAGGAAGTTTACTTCGATTTAAACATCCGAAACAATAGCGGATCAAGGTTCAATATCAAAAAAGTTAGCAATAATGAGCTTATAACTCCACAGCTGGATGCTTTATCTACAGGAGAAATAGCCTTATTTAATATGTTTTCAACGATAGTTAAGTATGCAGATAAACTTGAAATCAGTAATAGCATACATCTTAAAAATATAACAGGAATTGTCATTATAGATGAAATTGAACTTCATCTTCACGGTTCTATGCAGAAAGAGGTGTTGCCAAAACTTATAAAGCTGTTTCCTAAAGTACAATTTGTTATTACAACTCATTCTCCACTGTTTTTATTAGGAATGAAAAATGAATTTGATGATGATGGGTTTGAAATATATCAATTACCAACCGGTACTCAAATTACAGCGGAATCATTTTCAGAATTCCAACGAGCTTTTGATTATATGACGGAAACTCAGCACTATCAAAAAGAGGTACAAAAAACTATACAAGACGCCACTAATACTAAGCCTCTAATCATAACTGAAGGTTCAACTGATTGGAGACATATTAAAGCAGCATATAATGCTTTATCATCTAAGTCAGAGAATGAATCTCTTTTTTCAGATATGGATTTTGAGTTATATGAATACGATCCTACTGGTGATAAATACAAAGATTCTCCGCTTCAAATGGAAATGGGGTGGTCTACACTTTGTACAATATGTGAGAGCTTATCGAAAATCAAAAGGAATCAAAAAATCATTTTTATTGCTGACGACGATGAACCTAATGCAACAAAAAAGCTTAAAAGCTCAACTAACAGATATAAGAATTGGGGAAATAATGTTTATTCTATCCTATTGCCAATTCCACAACACAGAACAGAAACACCATTAATAAGCATTGAGCATTACTATACTGATGATGAAATAAAAACAGAAGTATCTATTGGAGGAATATCCCGTAGATTATTTATGGGAAATGAATTTGATAAAAGAGGAATAAATAGTATTCATTGCTTGAACTGCGATCGAAAAGAGAAGTGTGGAAAAGATAAAATAAATATTATTGATGGTACTTCCGGTGAAAGAATAACTCACTTTGATAATGCTGATGTCAATTTAGCGTTGCCCAAAATGGAGTTTGCACAGAGAATACTTAATAAAGAACCACCTTTTGATAATTTCAATTTTGATTCTTTTATAGAGCTATTTGAAATAATAAAAGAGATTCTTGAATTACCGTTAGTGTGAAAAAGCACTTGACAACCGCCCCAATCTGCGCTATAATACCAACTAAGGAGCAAGTCGCCTGACGTATTGCTTCACAAGCCGTTATCACCCCGATAACACCCTGATAACACACCACCCTCAAGCAGGTATAGTACTTATCAAATGAAATAATCAGAGCCAAAAGCCATCATATTCTCTGAACAAAAATGTTTAGAAATGATGTGGTTTAGCTGAGTGGGAGTGATCCCCTCACAAAGCACAGATCAAATAACGGCCGTCTGATCCGTTCAAGGGTCAGGCAGCCGCCTTTTTTGTTTTCCGGCGGGATAGGGAAACAGACACGGGTGCGGACGCGGAGCCTGCACCTTGACTTTTTTATAATAATGTATTATAATTATAGTCGGACTCTCAAAAACAAACGGAGGTCGTGTAATGAACGATGAAACTCGCCGCACTCCCGCAGGGTCGGCTGCCGACAGCGGGAACAACGGAGTTAAGGATAAATATCAGCTTGAATTCGAGGCGCAGATGAAGCACTTCCAGCGCCTTGCAGGCCCCGACGAGGAGTACTCCCCCTTCGAGGACCCCAATCTTTACCAGACGGATATACCCGAGGCACCCGAGCCTGTCATCAGGACTCAGGCTCAGCGTGCTGAAACTCAGGCACCCGCAAGGCAGCCCGCAAAGAAGGCAAAGAGCTCCTCACACAAAAAGAAGAAAGGAAAAACCGCTATGAGCCGCCAGCATCAGGAGCATATCGACCGCAGCGAGCCGCTGAAATTCGGCGCTGCAAATACCGATGCCATCAACGCCAAGCGCAAGCACCCCGTAAGGACGTTCTTCATCGTCCTGTTCATAATAATACTTGTGCTGGCTCTGCTGCTGCACATACTTATCTTCCGCTATCTCGGAAAGGTCACATATCTCAAGGACGAGGATCGCCGCTACACAAATGCCTCGATGAAGTCCGAGGACGTTCTGAACGTTCTGGTCATCGGCTCCGACACGAGGAACGCCGACGAACGCGGCAGAACAGACTCGATCATTCTTCTCTCGATCGACAAGGAGAAAAAGCGCACAACGATGACGTCCTTCATGCGCGACAGCTATGTGCTGCTTCCCGACTACGACCTTGACGGCGACGGCACGACCTACGGTCAGGGCGACTGGTGCAAGCTGAACGCCGCATACGTCTACGGCGGCGCAGAGCTGCTGATGGACACCATCGAATACAACTTTGACATCGCAGTTGACAAATATGTTTATGTGGATTTCTTCTCCTTCATCGACATAGTTGACTCTGTCGGCGGCATCGAGCTTGACATCACCGACGAAGAGGCCGAGGGCATGATACCTCCTATGCGCGAGCAGAACGAGTACCTTGGCAACGAGAAGGGCACCGACTACCTTGAAAAGGGCGGCAGAGGGCTCAAGGTCAACGGCAACCAGGCTCTGGCTTACGCAAGGCTGAGATACGTCGGAAATGCAGACTTCCAGCGCACCGAAAGACAGCGCACCGTCATGAACAAGATACTTGGCAAGGCCCGCGACCTGTCGCTGCTCGACACAGACAAGTTCATCTGCACCTGCGCCGAGAACGTTCAGACAAATATGACCAAAGGCGAGCTTTACCTGCTGCTTTACAGGCTGCCCTTCGTGATGAAGTACGAGACCGACCAGATGCGCATACCGAGCGACGAGGCCTACTCCTACGGCACGGGCTACGACGGCTCGAGCGTGCTGATCGTTGACTTCGACCAGAGCAAGGACGAGCTTCGCCGGAAGATCTATTGACAAGAAAACTCTAAAGACAGAGAACGGGCATCCTCCCGAACGGAGAGGATACCCGTTTTTTTGCGCTTGCGGCGTTCATTTTGTTTTCTTAGCGATTATTTCAAGAAAGCCTTCGGCGTCGTCGTTCCAGCTCTGATACTCGGGGTCCCGGCGTCGGTCGGCGAAGCTGCCGAGGCTGTTCAGGTACTTGCCGAGATAGGCGGTGGCCTTGGCAGCTCCGTAATAGTTCAGGTGGTCGCCGCCGTCCCTGGTGTCGCGGCTCCAGTCGATGGAGACGTCCTTGGTGAGGGTGTTGAGGTCGATAAAGTCGAGGCCGTATTCATCGGCGAGCTTGGCGATCTCCTTGTGCCTTGCGTTGTTCCAGTGCTTTGTGTTCGGGCAGCTGAACAGCACAAGCCTTGCGCCGTGCTCCTCGCAGTAGTCCTTTATCTTTTTGAAATATGACCTGTTGCGCGAGGGCAGGGTCTCGATCTTGAGCTTCTGCTTCATATAGCCCGTATTTGCTGCGGGCTTGTTTTTGAAGTTGAGCCTGTAGCCCTTGTAGTCTTCGGCTGTTCTTTCGTTGCTTTTGTCGCCCGTGGCTTGTCTTGCAAGCTGCTTCCAGCGGTCGTGATACTTGAAGATCGGCAGCACTCCCTCGGCCTTGTGCATGGCGGAGTCATCGAAATTGAACTTCGAGAACAGGGCATCGGCCTCCATCATCACAAGCTTTGGGGACTGACAGCTGAAAGCCTTGCGGAGCATATCCTCGGTGTACCAGAGCTTCTGGGCAGAGGTGCTGCAGCAGTAGGTCGGTATGCCGTACTCGCTCCAGATCTGCAAGGGCGATATGCCCGAATAGACAACGCTGTCGCCGAGGAAGATCACGTCGATGCTATTTTCCGCTTCGGCGTAGATGCCGTTGGATTCAATGGAATGGACGCCGTCGGCTATCGTGCCTTCGGCGGGAGAAAACGCCTTCGAGAGCAGGAAGAGCATCAGCACCAGCCCCAAGACAAAGATCAGGGCGCGTAATGCGTTTTTAATCACAGTTGGCATGACGCACCTCCTCAATACTGGGCGTACATCGGGTCAACGGGCTTGTAGCCGAGACCGTATGCGCCAAAGATGATGATATACAGCAGCAGTGCGTAAAGCACAGCCCAGCGGATAACGACGTGCTTTTTGGAGAGGCTCTCCCTGATGCAGACGCCCTTTTCGTTCAGGACGCTGACAACAAAGATAATAAGCAGCGTGACGCCCACGATGGCAAAGTCGTACCTGTCGGCGTGAAGCGTTTTGAGCAGCCTGTTATCAAGGGTGGAGAAGGAGAAGTCCGTCACCATTCTTTTGAAGAGGTCGAGCCCTGCGCGGAGGCCTCTTGCCCTGAAAAACAGCTCGCCGATAACGACCAGCACGCAGGTGCGGATAATTTGCAGCAGCCTGTACCAGAAGCGCTTGGGGTCGATGTGGAGCTTTTTGTTCACGGCCTGCACAGGCGGCTCGAGCATATTGCCTATCAGTATCAGCGCGAAGTGGTACATTCCAAAGAAAATAAAGCTCCAAGCAGAGCCGTGCCAGAGGCCGTTGCAGAACCAGACGCAGAACAGCGCGATGCTTCCCGCAACAAGAGGGCCGTAGTGGTTTCCCAGCTTCTTTCTTGCGCTCGAGGTCAGCTTTTTCATTTTCTTGGCGGTGGTCACGGGGTAGAAGATATAGTCCCTGAACCAGGCGCCAAGGCTGATATGCCAGCGCTTCCAGAACTCGGAGATGGTCTTTGAAAAGAACGGCCGCTTAAAGTTCTCGGGCATTGTGATGCCGAAGATCTGTGCGGTGCCGACGACTGCGTCCATCGAGCCCGAAAAATCCATGTAGAGCTGGACGGTATAGCAAACAGCGCCGATCGCGATGATGCCGCCCTGATAGTTGTTCTTGGTATCGAAAACGGCAGACACCAGCAGGTTTAGCCTGTCGGCGACAACGACCTTTTTGAGCATACCGAAAAGAATGCGCTGGAGGCCGAAGGTCAGGTTCCTGTACTCGATGGGCTTAACGTTCCAGAGCTGCTCGGCGGTCTCGCTGTAGCGGCAGATGGGGCCCTCGATGATCTGCGGGAAAAAGCTCATGAACAGCGCCAGCCGAAGCAGGTCGCCGTCGGCCTTTATCACGCCGCGGTAGACGTCCACGATGTAGGACACGGCTTGCAGCGTGAAAAACGAAATGCCGATGGGCATAAGATATTTCGGTATCTCAAGGCTTACGGACAGCCCCAGCTTGTTGAGCAGGGTGTTTACGTTCGTGGTGAAGAATGGCGAGTATTTAAGCACCAGCAGCAGCCCTATATGCAGCACCGCCGCAAGTGTGACAACGCCTCTCTGCTTTTTGACAAAGCCTGCTTTTGCCTGCTTGCGCTGCTCCTTCGGGAGCTCTGCCAGCTGTGCCTTCATCTGCCCTGAGAGCCTGTCTATCCAGATGCCGAAGTAGTGGACGGAGAAGGTCGAGATGATAAGGTAGATCACCAGCTCTCCGCTGATGAGCCAGAAAAAGCCGTAGCTTGCCAGCAGCAGAAAGTATTTCTTCCATTTCTTTGGCGTGAGGGTATAGCCCACGATGCAGGCAGGCAGAAAGAGTATCAGGTAAAGCAGGGAAAACAGCGAGGTCAGCGACTTGCCCTTCCCTGCCAGCAGCAGTGAAGAAAGCTGCATATCAATACTCCTCTTGCAGCCTTTCGATCATTTTCATGATCCTTTCGGCCGAGTTGAAATTGTCGGGGACGATCTCGACGGCAGGCACGGTGATGTCGTACTCCTCCTCGAGCTCGGCGATAAGCGAAATGATCGCGAGGGAGCTGAGGTAGTGACCGTCGATAAGGTCGGTGCAGCTGGCGTAGTCAACGTCGGGCTGAATGTCTTCAAGTATTTCGATAAGTCTTTCCATGTTATAACATCCTTTCGTATTTTGGGAAATTGATCTCTCTTGTTTCAAAGCTTTGGCGGACACAGAACAGGCCGCCGTCCTTTCGGATATAAACTGCGGGAAGGTCGCGGCTGAGCAGCAGCGAGATGCCCTCGGTCATGCAGTAGGCGCCTGTGTTTTCAAAGCACAGCACGTCGCCGACCTCGATCTCGGGCAGGGGCAGCTGCTTGACGACGATGTCGTTCATCGAACACAGCGACCCGCAGACCGTCCAGAGCTTGTCCTGAACGGTGCCGCTTTTGCCGACGACTGAGAGCAGCGGCTGCTTCATTGCCATCTGCTGGCCGAAGTAGACCAGCTGGTGCATACCGCCGTCGATGAGGGCGTAGTTCACGCCCTTGTTGGTCTTGATGTCCACGATGTGGGTGTAGTATTTTCCGCAGCAGGCGGCAAGGCTTCGCCCAAGCTCGAGGACGATCCGTCCGCCGAACACAAGCCCCTCCAAAAACTCAGAGAAGCCCGCAAGCAGCGCTTCCTCGTCAAGCTCCTCGCCCTTGAAATATGCCACGGGGAAGCCCGTGCCGTATTCAAGCTCCTCGGCTTCAAAGGAATACTCGTTCTTCAGCTTCAAGAGGAACCTGTCGAGCATTTCGAGCTCGCGGCGGTATTTTTTCAGCGAGGTCTTCTGTGTGCCCGAGAAGAACTGCACGCCAAGAAGATCTGTCAGCGGGTGGGTGCCGCGTTCTTTTACGATAAGCTCGATGTCCTCGGCGTTCATTCCGAACTGGCTGTCGTTTGTGAGGCGCAGCAGGACCTTCAGCCGCCTTCCGTATTTTTCCGCGAGGCCGCAGAGCAGCTCGTACTGACTTGTGGACTCGGCGGTGAAGATGCCCTCGAAGGACTCGTCCGCGACCAGCGCCTCGATGACCTCGGGTGTCTTGTACACTCCCGAGATGACCATTTTGCGGCTGTCGATCTCAAGCCTGCGACAGATGTCCGCCTCTCCTGGCGAGCAGATCTCGAAGCGCTCGACCTCGTTTTCCAGCTCCTTCGGGATAAAGGGGTTGGCCTTCACGGCGTAGCAGAGCTGAACGCCCGCAGGCAGATGAGCCCTGAGATAAGCGCACCTGTTTTTAAGCGCTGCCGAATCAAAGACGTAAAAAGCGTTCTTCTCTCGGCCGAGCATCAGTTCAAGGTCACGATCCACGGCCTGCACCTCCCAGCTGTTCTATGGTCTTTCGCCTGTCGATCTTGCCGTTTTTGTTAAGCACGATCTCGTCGAGCTTTCTTAAATATCCGGGTATCATGAAGACGGGCAGCACAGCCTTCATTGCGGCGTGAAGGTCGTTCTTGTCGATGGTCCCGAGGTAGTAGCCCTTGAGGCGCTGTTTCTTTTCGTCAAAGTCGCAAAAGCAGCGCTCGACGCCGTCTATCGCAGCCATTGCCCGCTCTATCTCTTCAAGCTCTATCCTGTGTCCCATGTACTTGACCTGATGGTCTGCTCTTCCGCAGAAGACGAGCTCGCCGCGATCGTTGTAAAAGCCAAGGTCGCCTGTAAGGTAGACGGTCTCGGGGTATCTGTCGTTCAGCGGGTTCCGGACAAAGCACTCGCTGTTCTTATCGTCAAGGCGGTAATAGCCGAGAGCGAGAGCTGTTCCCCTGACGGTTATCACGCCCGTTCTTCCCTGCTCTGTCACAAGCTCCCTGCCGTCAGCCAGCAGGAAGACGTCCTCGTTCGGGAAAGGCACACCCACAGGAATGCCCTCGGAATAGTCCCTGCCCTTTTCGAGAATGTGGTAGGTGCAGTTGCAGGTTATCTCTGTGGGGCCGTAGAGGTTGACGTACATCGCATCGGGAAGGTGCTTCTGCCATTGCAGCAGGTGCTTGTGCGGCATGACCTCTCCGCTGAAAAGTATCTTGTTCACCGTTTCGGGGGTCTTGTAATCAAGGCCGTGGAAGGTGCTTATCAGGCAGAGTGCCGACACCGCCCAGATCATGGTGGTGGTCTTGTTGTCGCAGAGGTAGTCGATAAGCTTTGCGGGCGCCGAGAACAGCTGCCTCGGCACTATGACAAGCTCGGCGCCGACCGCGATGGCCGAATAAATATCCTTTACGGAAACGTCGAAATCGAAGGGCGCCTGATTTGCGATGACGTCCTTCTCGGTGATGCCGAAAAGCTCCGTGAAGCAGGAGATGAAATCTATCACGCTCCTGTGACAGACGGCGATGCCCTTCGGCGTTCCTGTCGATCCCGAGGTGAAGTTGACGTACAGCGGGTCGGTGTCGATCATTCGGCTCTGTATCCTTTCAAGAGCGGCGCTGTCCTCCTCGTGCCCGGCAAGCTCGGCGGCGGTCAGTATCTCCGCTTTCGGGAAAAGCTCCGCGGCCTTTTGGCGAAGCTCGTCGGTGGTGATGACCGTGCCCGCCCCGAGCACACGACAGATATCCGACAGCCTCCCGTCGGGCAGCTCGGTATTAAGCATCGTGTAGAACCCGCCCGCACAGACCGTCCCGAAGAACGAGCAGAGGGCGTCGATGCCCTTTTCCATATATATCCCGACAGGCGCCCTCGGGGCGATGTGACCGACAAGCGCGGAACCGATGCGGCGGCTTTGAGCCAGCAGCTCCGCATAGGTCAGGTGGCGCTCGTTCTCGGTTACAGCCCGCTTATCGGGTCTTTCGGCGGCGCTTTTTTCAAGCAGCCTGAGTATATTTGTTATCATAAAATCAAACCCATTCCGATCTTTGATATATAATTTGTGCATACATATTTATTATACATCTCGATTTGAGCATAGTCAAGTGTTTTGCGCACATACTAACTAAAAATGACAATTTTTCGCCTTTCCGATAAAATGCTTATGGCGGCGGGTTTTCGCGGCTTTACTTTTTTTCGTGAATGTGGTATAATAACCGTGATATAGTCTATGAAAGGAGACCGCCTGAATGAAAAAGAGTATCATTGCCGCCCTGCTGTGCTGCGGGCTGCTTTGCGGGTGTTCCGATGCTACGGACAAGACGGATTCGGAGCTTAAAAAAGAGCTCGGCCTGACAGACGCGCCCTCTCAGAGCGCCGAGGTCGTCGAGGAAGCCGACGGTACGGTAAAGAAGATGAAGAACATCTCGGGGCTGACCGACCCGAAGAGCTTCACGGCCACCACCCTTGAGGGCGCCGAGATCAGCGAGAGCGAGTTTGCACGCGCCGATGTGACAGTCATAAACATCTGGGGGACGACCTGTCCGCCCTGCATTGCCGAAATGCCAGAGCTTGCGGAGTTCCGCCGATCGCTTCCGGAGAACGTTGCGCTGATGACCTGGTGTCTTGACGGGGGATTTTATCCCGACCAGGCACAGGCTATCCTTAACGATGCGGGCTTTGACGGCCTGACGATAATCTCGGCAGAGGGCGACCTTGCGTCGCTTGGCTCTTCCATCATGTTCACTCCCACCACGGTCTTTGTGGACAGCGAGGGGAACATCATGGGCGACGCCATCATCGGCGCGGGAAATGTTACCGAAAAATACACCGAAAAAATAAACAACTGCTTGCTCTCCCTTGGAAAAGAGGCAATGAAATGAGCGCCCGTGCAAGACTTTGCGCAAGGCTGGGAGCGCTGGTGCTCGGGTCCGGCTTCGTTGCCTTGGGGATATGGAGAAATGAAGTCACCGAGGTCTTTGCAAAGGCGGTGAGGATATGTCTCGAATGCATCGGGATAGGCTGAAGCGCCACGGCAGGATAAGGCTGGCGGTGCAGCTCGGGTTCGCGGCTCTGTTCAACGGCTACGCTGCGGGCTTCAAGGGCGGGCGCATCTTCACGGGAGACAGCAAGAAGCTCTGCGTGCCTGTGCTGAACTGCTACTCATGCCCGGGAGCGCTCGGGGCCTGCCCGATCGGGTCGATGCAGGCTGTCGCCGCAGGCGCAAGGCATAGCTTCTCCTTCTACGTTCTCGGGACGCTGGTGCTTTTCGGGGTGATCTTCGGAAGGCTTATCTGCGGGTTTTTATGTCCCTTCGGCCTGGTGCAGGATCTGCTGTACAAGCTGCCCCTGCCAAAGCTCAAGATGCCAAGAAAGCCCGACCGCGTGCTCAGGCTATTTAAATATGCGGTGCTGGCGGTGTTCGTGCTGATACTTCCTGCGGCGGCGGTGAACAAATACGGACTTGGGGACTCATGGTTCTGCAAATACATCTGCCCTGCGGGGACGCTTGAGGGCGGCCTGCCGCTGACAGCCCTGAACGAGCAGCTGCGGCAGCTGACGGGTACGCTTTTTCTGTGGAAGGTCGGAGTGCTTTGTGCTGTCGTCATCGGCGCTGTGTTCATACACAGGTGCTTCTGCCGCTATCTGTGCCCGCTCGGAGCGCTTTACTCGCTCTTCAACCGCTTTGCGCTTTACCGAATGGACGTTGACGAGCACAGCTGCGTTGGCTGCGGCAAATGCGACGCGGTCTGCCCGATGGCGGTGGACGTCAGGAAGCAGATAAACAGCGCTGAGTGCATTCGCTGCGGACGCTGCAAGGCCGCCTGCCCGACAAAGAGCATAACCTCGATGATAGAATTTATCCCGAAGAAGCAGACTGAGGAAAAGAAATGAGAATTGGACTAATAAATCTTTTGGGTCTCGCCGTGGTGGTGTTGATGCTGATACCGAACATCATCTACGCGATAAAAAACAGAGGCGGTAAAAACCTCTGCACAAACAAGCTGATGAACCTTACCGAGCAGGTCGGGCTGTACGGCTGTATCGTACTGATGTGCCTTCCGCTGGGTATTCGCAAATTCGGCTTTCACACGCTTGCGGATCTTTTTATCTATCTTGGCGGCAACGTGATGCTTTTGGCTGCCTACTGGGTGGTGTTCGCGCTCTATCTGAAAAAGAAAACACCGCGACGGGCTATGGCTCTGGCTGTGATACCCTGCTGTATTTTCCTGCTCTGCGGCATCACTCTTTGGCACTGGCTGCTTGTGGTGTTCGGCGCGGTCTTTGCCCGGGCTCATATTTATGTGACAAAGAAAAATCTTCCGGAGGAATAAAACAGATCCCGCGGCAGGCTGTGTTTTTGCAGCCTGCCGCTTTTGCTTTCGGCAAGGAGACTGCCTCCAAACAATGTACAAAAACGCAGGCGGTATTTTGTGCATCTCTACAAAGTTGTCCGCAAAGTCTTGACAAATCAAATTAAATTGTGTACAATTTAATTGTACTAAACAGTACGGCGGATATAACCGTCAATGCAGGGAATAATAAAACACACCGAAACGGAGGTAATCATCATGAGCATTTACGACTACACTGTACCGAGACCCGACGGCACCGAGCTTTCGCTCTCAGACTTCAAGGGAAAGGTCATTCTTATAGTAAACACTGCCACAGGCTGCGGCTTCACACCGCATTACAAGCCGCTGGAGGAGATGTACGAAGCCCTGCACGATAAGGGGCTGGAGATAATCGACGTGCCCTGCAACCAGTTTGCTGGACAGACCCCGGGCACAGACGACGAGATACACGAGTTCTGCACCCTGAAATACAACACACAGTTCCCGCAGATGAAGAAGAGCGACGTGAACGGCGAGAACCAGCTGGCGCTCTTTGGCTATCTCAAGGAGCAGAAGGGCTTCGAGGGCTTTGGAAAGGGCGCAAAGGCGCTGGCGATGAGCGCTATGTGCAAGGCCCGTGACAAGGACTACAAAAACAATCCCGACATCAAGTGGAACTTCACGAAGTTCGTAGTTGACCGCGAGGGCAGGGTCGTTGCACGCTTCGAGCCCACCGCAGACATGGGCAAGCTCAGAGAATTCATTGAGGGGCTGATCTGATGGCAAGATACGACATCGCGATCATCGGCACGGGACCCGCAGGGGTCTCGGCGGCGATAACCGCGAAGATACGCAACAAGACGGTGCTGCTGCTCGGCAAGAGCACCCTCACGGGAAAGCTTGTGAAGGCTCACAGGATAGACAACTATCCGGGATTTCCGCAGGTAAAGGGCGAGGAGCTTGCCGCAGCGCTTAAAAAGCATCTTGAGGTCATGGAGATACCGATAACCGAGGACAGGATCACCGCTGTTTACGCCATGGGAGATTTCTTCGGGCTCCAGGGAGCTTCCGGCGAGATGTACGAGGCTCGCTCCGTGATACTTGCAACGGGCGTTGTTCAGGCGAAGACCTTCCCCGGCGAGGCGGAGTTCCTCGGCAGCGGAGTGAGCTACTGTGCGACCTGTGACGCACCGCTTTACAAGGGCAAGACCGCTGCGGTGATCGCCGACAGCCCCAAGGAAGAGGCCGAAGCGGCATTCCTCTCCGAGGTCTGCGAGAAGGTGCTGTACTTCCCTCTCTACAAAGAAGAGCCGAAGCTGCCGGCAAACGTAGAGGTCATCAAAGAAGCACCGAAAGCCATTGAGGCCGCAGGCCTCGGAAAGAAGAGCGTTGTCACCGAGGGCGGCAGCTACACTGTGAACGGCGTGTTCGTCCTTAGAGAAGCGATCGCCGCAGGCCAGCTTGTACCCGGGCTTGCGATGAACGGAGCTCACATCTCCGCCGACAGGCAGATGAAGACCAACATTGCGGGACTTTTTGCTGCGGGCGACATCACGGGCAGACCCTATCAGTATATCAAGGCCGCGGGTGAAGGCAACGTTGCGGCGCTCTCGGCAGTAGACTATCTTAAATAAAAAACGGAGGTAACAATTATGGTAACGACTATTACAAACAATGATCTTTCGGCAGCAGTAAATTCCGAGTTCGCGCTGGTGGATTTTTCCGCAACATGGTGCGGACCTTGCAGAATGGTGGCACCCATCGTCCACGAGCTTGCAGAGGAGATCGACGAGGTGGCATTTTTCAATTGTGACGTTGACGAGAATCCCGATGTGGCTGCACAGTTCGGCATCGAGAGCATTCCGACGATCGTGATCCTCAAGAACGGCCAGCCCGTCAGCAAGGTGATAGGCTTCCGCCCGAAGCCCGACCTCGAGGCCTGGATCCGCCAGACCATCGGCTGATAAAATAGCAGTTTTTCCTCTTTAACAAAGTTACAGCCGCCGCGTTCAGCCAAGGATGCGGCGGCTGTTTTTGTGCCTAAAAAGCATTGGAAGAATAAACGTAAATAAACTATAAAATACATCAAAAGCGTATTGACAAAGGGGCGTTTTTGATGTATTATTGAATTGTAAACGTTTTACGCGCTTGATTTTTGTGCGTATTGCAACACAGTTTAATATTATTATATGGAGGTAAAGACAATGGCAGAGTTTTTTGCAAATATCCCCAAGATCCCCTACGAGGGACCCAAGTCCAAGAACCCGCTTGCATTCAAGTACTATAATCCCGATGAGGTAGTTGGCGGCAAGACCATGAAGGAGCAGCTGAAGTTCGCGCTCTCCTGGTGGCACACAATGGGCGGCGACGGCACCGATATGTTCGGCGTCGGCACAGCCGACAAGACCTGGGGCGCTGCCGATCCTGCCGAGAGGGCAAAGGCAAAGGTAGATGCTGCCTTCGAGATCATGGACAAGCTTTCCATCAACTATTTCTGCTATCACGACCGCGACCTCTCGCCCGAGTACGGCTCCCTGAAGGAGACAAATGAAAAGTTCGACGAGATCGTTGACTATGTGGCAGAGAAAATGGCTGCCGACCCCTCGAAGAAGCTGCTCTGGGGCACCGCAAAGTGCTTTGACCATCCGAGATATATGCACGGCGCAGGCACCTCGCCCTCTGCCGATGTTTTCGCTTATGCAGCTGCACAGATCAAGAAGGCCATCGACTCCACTATCAAGCTGGGCGGCATGGGCTATGTTTTCTGGGGCGGCCGCGAGGGCTACGAGACCCTGCTTAACACCAACATGGGTCTGGAGCTGGACAACATGGCAAGGCTGCTGAGAATGGCTGTTGACTATGCCCGCGCTCAGGGCTACAAGGGCGACTTCTACATCGAGCCCAAGCCCAAGGAGCCTACCAAGCATCAGTACGACTTCGACACCGCGACCGTTATCGGCTTCCTGCGCAAGTACGGCCTTGACAAGGACTTCAAAATGAACATCGAGGCTAACCACGCAACGCTCGCACAGCACACCTTCCAGCACGAGCTGAGGGTCGCAAGGGACAACGGCTTCTTCGGCTCCATCGACGCCAACCAGGGCGACGCCCTTCTTGGCTGGGACACCGACCAGTTCCCCACCAACGCTTATGACGCTGCTCTGTGTATGTATGAAGTTCTGAAGGCAGGCGGCTTCACCAACGGCGGACTGAACTTTGACGCAAAGGCTCGCCGCGGCTCCTACACTCCCGAGGACATCTTCTACAGCTACATCGCAGGCATGGACACCTTTGCCCTCGGCCTGAGAGCCGCTGTAAAGCTGATCGAGGACGGCCGCATCGACAAGTTTGTTGACGACAGATACGCTTCCTGGAACAGCGGCATCGGCGCTGACATCATTGCCGGCAAGGTAACGATGGAGGATCTTGAGAAGTACGCGCTCGAAAAGGGCGAGGTGACCTCTTCCCTCCAGAGCGGCAGACAGGAGCTGCTCGAGAGCGTTCTGAACGACGTTATGTTCACTGTAAATCTGTAAGACCTATCCCCGGGCGTCTCTGCTCTTGCAGGGACAGCGCCGAGGAGGCTTTGCTCCGAATAATCAAAAAGGCTGCGCAGAAATGCTCTGCGCAGCCTTTTCCTTTTTTCTCCTGTTTTCTTACAAAGAATTGAGCTTCTTTTGCAGCTCGATCATGTGGTTGCGGCAGGCGGTTATCTCGCCGGTGTACTTGTTGAACCACTCGACGTCCATTTCGTCAGGCTCCTCCTGCAAAAGCACGGCCTGCACCAGCGCCGACTGGGAACGCGAGCGCTTACGCTCTATCTCCTCGATGGTCTGGCGGCAGATCTTGATCTCCTTTTTAAGCTTTCTCTTCTCACTCATGCTGCGAACTCCTCTCTAATTCCCTTTTAGGTCGATGCTTTCGATGACAGCCTCCAGCTCATCATAGCCCTTGTCGAGCTCCTCGATGATATGGTCAATGGCTGTTTTTACCCCTTCCATCTTTTCCTGCATCTGCTCGGGATACTTTATCAGGCAGGTGTTCAGCTCGTTTATGATCTTCTGCCTGTCTTCAAAGTCGTTTATCAGGAACGCAAAGGAATTTGCGCCGCTGACATAGCTTGACGCCCGCCGATAGATCAGCTGATGATCGCCCTCGGGTTCAAGGAAGAAGCCGATCTCCTCGCTGGCGTGTTTCAGCTCGGTCATATACTGGCTGCGGTAGGTCTCCTGAACGCGGCGGGTCTCGTCGATATAAAGCCCGATAAAAACGGCAAGAGCGATAAACGCGATAAGCATCAGCACGATAGCTGTTATCATTCTACGCTTCATTATCTTCTCTTGATTCATCCGTCTTCACTCCTTTGGCTGCAAGATCCTGCTGTGCCAGCCTCAGCTTTTCCTGCTCGATAGCTGCACGCATAAGGCGCTTGTGTTCCGCCTCGTTCTCGCGGCGTTTCTCGTCAAGCGCTTCGCCGCCAAGCCTTGCAATGCTCCTGATCTCGAAGACTGCGCCGACTGCGACCAGGATTATCACCGCCAGCAGCAGTATCTTCCTGACATCGGCAAAGGTGCCGAGCCAGTTGAAGAACCTTGCTTTTCCTGCATATTTTCCTATTATCTTTTCGGGCCTTACGGGAGCCGAGTCGGGAGTGTCGTTAGGCTCCCCGTCCGACTTGGTGTCGCCCTTTGTAATAAATGTTCCGTCCTCGCGGCACTCGATTATCCGGTGGGTGACGATCTTGCCATCGACGTCCTCCTGCTCGGAGTAGAAGGAGATAACGTCCCCTTCCTCGAGCGTATCGGTGTCTGCTTCCTCGGCTATTATATAATCGCCGACGTGTATCGAGGGCTCCATGCTGCCTGTGACTACTCTGAGCACTGTCTTGCCGAAGACCTCGGTAGCCTTGCCTCGCGAAGCATTGAACAGCACATAACCGCAGAAGGCGATCAGTGCAACGGTAATCACCGCCAGCAGGATATCAATTATCCGCTTTACTCCGCGTTCCGGCTGTTGGTCGGGCTCGGCGGCGGAGTCAGTTTTTTTTTGCGAGACTGCCTGCTTTATCTCTATGCGCTGCCTCTGCTTTTCCTTACGCCACCTTGCAAAGCGCTCTATCCTTGAGACGTGATACTCTCTGTAGAGGCGCTTCATCTCCATATCTATCTCGCGCTGCTGCTCGGCAGTACGCTGAGGCGGAGTATACACAGGCTTCGGCTTGCCCTTGGCCTGCTGCAAGCGCTTCTTCTTGAACTTTCTGTCTTCCAGATACCTTCGCAGGCGGTACTTGAAGGTTCGCGCATACTTGCGGTAGTATGCCTCCATCTTGTTGCGCTCTTCGGTCTCGCGCTGCTTCTGAGCCTTCTTTGCTTCCAGCTCTGCGCGCAGCTTTTTGAAGTCGGGGTTGTCCGTATCTGCGGGTATGATATGGAACCAATAAACAAGGATATATCTGATGAGCCTTTCGAGCAGTCTGACGGGGTTCTTGGAATACTCCCAGCGGATCTCCTCGAAGGGCTTGCTCTCGAAGCGCTGACGCTCTGCTTTGAGGCGCTGGGCGCGTTCTTTTTCGCGGCGTTCCCGTTCGCGCTTCTGCTGCTCCAGCTTCATGCGGGCAGCGACAGCTCTGGGATCCTCGAACTCGGGCTCGTGCTCCTGTTCGGCGGCCTCCTCCTCGAGCTGAGCCTTGGCCTCTTCGATCTCGGCCTCGGTGACCTGCTCGTAGGCCTGCTTCTCCAGCTCGGCCTCGTCGGTGCCTGTCAGCTCGCTCTCGTCCATGCCTTCGGCTTCGCCAAGCTCAGAGCGCATCTTGTTCTTGTTAAGCAGCACACGCTCGCGTTCTGCGGCAGCGCGTTCTTCTTCCTCGCGGCGGAGGCGTTCCTCCTCCTCAAGGCGGCGCTGCTCCTCGAGCCTTGCCTGACGTTCGGCCTCAAGCCGCGCACGCTCGCGCTCTTCCTCTTCCTGCTCGCGCTTTTTCTGCTCGATGAGCTCCTGGATACGGCGCTGCTCTTCTTCCTGTTCGAGGCGTATGCGTTCGCGTTCCTCGCGCTTGGCCTCCTCGATGCGGCGCTGCTCCTCGAGCTTGCGCTCCTCCTCGAGGCGGACTCTCTCGGCCTCTTCCTCGGCCTTGAGCTGAGCCTGACGCTCGGCCTCTCTTGCGGCAAGGTAGGCTTTTTCGATCTTTATTGCCTCGCCGATCTGGTCAAAGACCTGAGTCATATTGGCGGGCAGCTTCTTTGTCAGCTTGAACTCGCCGTCGGCGGAGATATAGCCCACGGCGGCTTCGGTCTGTATCGCGTAATCCGCGGCGACTTCCTTGTCGAACTGCTTGACGAACCTTGGCACCAGCGGCTTTGAGCGCTTGGTCTTCAGCTCCTCCATGTCATATCCGTTATTATCGGTATATGAGCGGAAGAGCATGAGGTTCATGACTATCAGCTTATAGAAATCCTCGATGTAGTCGTCCTCGGGCTTAACTGCGGTGTTTTCGATGTTTATCTCATAGCCGACCTTATCGTAACCGACGATATACTGCCAGAGGGTAAGGCAGGCCTTGAGGTCAACGTTTTTCATTATGGCGTTGGTACGCATAACGGGAGGGCGGATAAAGGTATTGCCGAGCGTCATGCAAAGCTCGGAGCCCTTATAGCCCTCAATTATTTTTTTCAGCTTCTCGACGCGCTGCCAGATGGTATAGCCGTTGGCGTCCACGCTGTCGAGGGTCTCCGAGGTCTCGATCTTAAGCTCGATCTTCATTTTGCCGCCATAGCCGTCATCCAGCATGGTATCATAGCCGAGGGAGAATACCTCCTCGTCCTTGGCGACCTGCGCCAGCTTTTCGTATCTTGTGTTTATAAATATATACAGCCTGTCGATGAGCGTGTTCACGAACTTGTTCTCGTATGTGAACATACTCTCTTCTTTATGGACATTGAGTATCTTTGAGGGGGTTATCTTTCCCGTGCGCTTGTCGATGCTCTGTATCAGATCGGTATGCTGAGCCAGATGCTTGACAGACTCGACGGTTATCTTCCGCGAGCGCTCGATAGGCACGATCTCCTCGACGTCCTCGATCGTCCTGCTTGGGTTTCTGAGCACGTTATCAACATGGATAAGGCCGTTCTCGATCGCCTCTACCCATGAGACATCTATTGCTTTTTCAAGCAGCTTGCGGTTAAAGGCGAAGGTATTCCTGCTCTGGTGGAGCAGCGAATCGAGGGAGTCAAACAGCTCATCATCGCCGAATTCGCTTACTGCTGTTTTGAATTCATCATACCACTTGCCGTAAAAGCTGTTCAACCGCTGCTCACCGCCTTTCTTTTTCAGATGTCAGATATCAGTATCAGAACAGCTTCTGCAGTCTCTCGAGGTATGCGACAGACTCGTTCATCTTGTTCTTTCCGAAGGTCTTGTTGATGTAGACTACCAGCTCGCGGAGCTCGTCACGGAGCATCGCAAGGTTCAGGGACTCGAACTTTCTGAAGATCTTGGTCGCCAGAACATAGTCGATACCGTCAAGCTCGTCGCCGCCGCAGGCGACATAAACGGGCACGAACAGACCCATCTGCTTCAGGATACGGTTACCGAAGGCAACTCTGAGCTTTTCAATTACCCAGAGATCCATCTGCTGTATCTTTTTAAGATTCTCCTGAGAGATAGGATATTTCTCGAAGGCTTCCTTAAACAGCTTGTCGAGGTGGTCGAAGCCGATATTTATCGGCGGGGTATCGGGTGCATCGAAGGCGATGCCCTTTGCGTCAAGGTTTATAGGCTGGGCACGGTCATATACCTTATCGGAGATAGCGTAGGTGGAGTCGTCGTTATTGGCGGTACCTATATACCAGACGTTCTGAGGGATAATGAGCTTGCCGCGGTCCAGCTTGACAGGGTCGGTGCTCCATACGTTAGGCACGAGGTCAAGCTCCCACTCATCGGCGTTGGGCATTTCGAGAATGGAGAGCATCTCGGCGAAGTAATACTCGATACGGGCGATGTTCATCTCGTCGAGGAGGATGAAGTTTACATCGTTATTATAGCCCGATGAGTATATCCTTTTGAGGACCTCGGTCTCGTTGAAGTTCTTGGTGAATTCATTGAAGTAGCCGAAGAGCTCGGTGCGGTCACGCCACGAAGGCTGAACAGATGCGATAGTCGTATCGTTCTGGAGGAACTTTCCGAAGGAGTAAGGCAGGGACGTTTTACCTGTACCAGAGATACCCTGAAGGATAATGAGCTTTGTAGAGGCCATACCCGCAACAAAGAGGCGGATAGTCTTCTTCTCGTAATAGAGGTTCATACGGGAGCAGGCAAAATTCCTGTAGCGGTCGCAGAACTCCTCGAGGGTGATCTCGTTGTCGTACTCAGGCGGAGTATAATTCCTGTAAAATGCGTCCACCTCGAGCAGGCGCGAGAAGCGGCGGTCTGCGGTCTGGATAACGCCCTCCTCGACGACTGTGGCCTCTCCGCCTTCGCCGCCCTCGTAGGGCACGGTGCTGCCGTCGGCAAGGGAGAGCGAGCCCGAAACAGGCAGACCCATCTGGGCGACCTTCATGGCCATGATCTCGTCCTTTTCCTTAGTCATTTTCAGCACCTGCCGCTGCAGGTCGGAGATCTCCTCAAGCAGATCCTCGTTGCTGACGATGGAGTGGCGGAAGCGCACATACTTTCTGACGGCGAGAATGATGATGAACGCCAGCAGCAGGTACACCGCAACTACAAGGATCAGCGACAGCACGGCCAGTATCCAGCTCAGCGCAGTAAAATCCGTTGAGTAGCTCTTGAAGATATCAATATAATTCTTGATATTGAAAATTTGTACTATTCCGTGTCCAATGCCCTTGAAGATAGTGGCAAAGCCCTTGAGCATCTCGGATATGAACACGAAGAACCATCTAAGAAATCCGTTCATAGCTTTCTCCGATCAAATATTATTCCTCAGTTTTTTCAGAGGTTTCCTGCTTGTTATCGTCGCTGTCGGGCTGCGCCGCTTCGTTTTTTTCGTCAGCCGCTTGTTCACCCGAGGCCTCGGCCTCCTTGGCCTTCTGGCTGGCTATGTACTCCTCGACGGCTCGGCGCTTGATCTCCTCCTCGTCGTCCTCGGTGATCGAGGGGCGCTTGATCTCGATGAGGGTAGCGATGAACTTATAAAGCTCGAAGAGGAAGAAGAGCGCCATTGGGATAAGTATGCAGATGAAGAAGCCCTTCTGCGTTCCGAGGAAGCGCATCACCTTGCCGAACCCGGGGATCCTTGAACCTGTCCACTTGCCGATGATATCGGCGGGCTTGACGCTTGTGGAGTCGTCGGTGGGGTTGTTGTCGCCTCGTGTGGTGAAGCTGAGAGTGCCGTTCTGGTCGTCTATATCGACGATCCTATGCGTGTTCTTCACGCGCTGGCCGTCAATGTACGTCCAGAAGGTAATGACGTCGTCCTCTTTCAGGTCATAGACGTCGTCCACCTCGCGGCAGATTATGAGGTCATCGGTCTTGAAGGTGGGCTTCATCGAATCCGACTCGACGGTCAGGGGAATAAAGCCGAAAAGATTTGCGACGCCGTTGTTTCTTCCCGTGGAAAATACCACCAGGGTGACCAGCAGCGCAAATATCAGCAGCACCCAGGCGAGAACGTTGACTACGATTTTAAGTACTTTTTTCATATCCTTAACTCCTTAACTCAGATCAGGTGGTCTCTGTTATCTTAAAGTCCATCGAGAGCTTCAGCGTTCCGCCGATAAGCTCATCGACACAGTCGGGGTCGTTGCCCTCGAGCCAGATAACTACCGTATATTTATCCTTGGCCTTTGGCTCGAAGTCCTCGCGCTGGTTCCGCATTACGATCGTTGAGGAAAGGAACTCGCTGTCACAGTCGCCCTCCTTGCCTGAACCATCTGACTTCGTTTTGCCGTAGACGGTCTTTTCGCCGTTGTAGTAGACGGCGATCCTCACAGCCTCGTCAACGTTCTTGGTAACATTTTCTATATTCATTTCGCCCTCGTAGGAGAGGGTATCGCTTCCCGAATTGATAAGGTAGAAGGTATAAGCGATGTAGCTTTCGCCGTTATGGCTGCCGTTTATCATGTCGATATTATCGGGCAGGTCCTCGCCGCTGATATTGGTCATATCGTAGACTATATCGGCATTCAGGGTCGAGATGGTCTTCTCGAACTCGGGAGTTTCCGAGAGTGTCAGTCCCTGCCGCATCATATCATATTTATTCACCTTTACGGTAAAGCTTCCGTATTTATCATAGAAATACGAGATAGCGTAGGCGATGGCGATGATCGCGACGAGTATTATCACAAGCAGTCCAAGTATCCTTGTAATAATAACGTATCGCTTGACCTCCTTGGCCGAACGGCGGAGCTCAAGGACATCGACCATTTTGCCTGACCTTGGTTCCTGTTTCTTGTCACTCAAAGCAGATTCTCCTTTGTATGTGAATTTGGTATGTTCCGAGCCCTGCGGCTCGGGTGGTATTATTGATCCTCGTTTTTGCGCCTGATGTAGCGCTCGGACATATAGTTCCCTACGAGGGCGCCTGCACAGTAGTTGCAGCCGAAGCTGTAGAGCTGCTCGGCCTGTTTTGCACTGCGGACGCCGTCGGCGACGGGGATAGCCTCCAGCTCGGAGACGAAATCTATGATCGACTTCACTGCGCCGTCGGAGCGCTCGCTGCGGCCGAGGAACTGTGTCACCTCGGGAGAGAGCATAACGTAATCCACGTCGAACTCCGAGAGCTTCATCATCGGGCAGGAGTCGGAGCCGAAGCCCGTGAGCATAAAGTGAAAGCCCTTGTTCCTGAGGTTCAGCAGTGTTCTTGCGGCCTTGCCGTCGCTCTGTTCAAGCAGCTTTGCCGAAAGCGCGAAGCACATCTTGTTGGTGTTGACCTTGAAGCGCTCGCAGAAGCCCATGATGTTATATTCCGCGCGGGGGTTTTTCAGGTAATCTGCGGGCATATAGACCGAGAGCCAGTCGAAGACGATCTCGCGCTCGGTGAATTTTGCGCAGGCCTCGAGAGCCTGGACGAGTTCGAGCTCGAAGAGGGAGATACACTGGTTTGTGATCTCGGAGACATCGCGGAAGCTTTCGGGCATCATGACGCCGAGCGCAGGAGTATTAAGTCTTGTCTGAGACTGTAGGAATGCGGTGCTGCCGCTTGAGATCTCTCTTATAACGCGGTAATAGAGCTCAACGGCTCTGAGTCCGCCTACGGTAGTCTGAACTTCCTGTTCCACGCTGCACCTCCCGATGATTTTTAAGCACAGATACTCTATTCTATTATACAACATATTCACTAAAATGTCAATTATTTGTGGGCTGTATTTTAAGTAATTTATAATAAATCACAATGTTTGTATAAAGAATTGTACCATAATGTTAAAAAAGCGGGCATAAAAAAATCCCCCGGACTTGTGATCCGGGGGACATGGTTGTTTAGTTAGTTAAGTTTTAAGCTTTGATTACGGAGCAGCAGTAGCACCTGTGCCACCTATTGCAGTATCCTGGAAAGTTACATCAACCAGATAGGTATCAAGAACCTCTGTGAGGTTATCAGATTTACAATTGGAATCTTCACCTTCGAACCAAAGATAAACGTATACCGGGGTACCTTCGTGGTTTGTAGCATCTCCGGTTACAGGAGCAATGGTTACCTCACCACCGATATTAACAGATGCAAATGCAGTTTCTCCAGTTTCACTTCTTGTAATTGTAGCAGCTTGCTTAGTAGTTCCTTTAGCATCTTTTGTAACGTCATACGATGTATCGCCACCAAGAGGTGCAAAAATAGCATAGTTACTATCATTATACTTAACACCTACACGAAGCGACTTATCAAGATCCGTGCTTATCTTTTCGGTTTCAGTGTTCTTCTTAGTAACCTTTACTTTAGCCTGAAGTGCATTCTGAGCAATGCTTAACGTACTTTCACCTGATGATTTAAGATAGTAGGTATACTTTACATAGAATCCTTCGCCGTTATTATACTCACCTGCTGTACCGAAACTTGCATCTTTATAGAACACATTGGTTTCAGCCTTTGTATTGCCTGCAGCATCATTCGCAGCTACAAGGTCATACTTTGTCGCCTGTGTACCGCTGGCACTTTCGTCAATTACAATATATTTGTTGCCACTTGAATCAACATCAACGGTCTTTGTGGTGTTATCCACACCTGCTTCAATACTTGACTGCATCGAGTTAGCGTGCCACCAATTAGAAAGGTTATAAGTAGAAGCAGGTCTCAACGAAATAGCCTGATTAAGTTCAGTCTGACCACCTGTTGCCTCTTCGTCCCAGTGGGTGTCATTAGCGGCCTTAACTTCGTTGATGAGCAGGCCCTCTTCAGCGTGGGCCTTAACTTCCATACCGGTTACTTTAACTTCCTTATTCATTGTGAACCATGCGTAAGTCGCAGTGGAAAGCATTACTGCGGAGCAGGTCAGCATTGCAATTGCGGGGATAAGCTTTCTCTTAGCTGATTTGTTGTTAGTCTTTTTCATATCCATTTTCCTTTCATAATTTATTTCGTATCCTACATGGCCGAGTGGCCGATCACTCTTTGGCCTATGCTTTACGATAGTAATTCTATGCTATTATTATATACGATTTTCCTCGATTTGTCAAGGGAAAGCAGGCTGCGGGGATTAAGTTTAGAGGAAGTAACAAAATAGCTGCGACCGTTTTAAGCTAATTCACCAAATTAGTAGTCATTAAATTTAACATATACAAATATCAGCAAGGCTGTTTAAGTGTTTTTGTTGGATTTGTTTAAAAATTGGCTTAATTCATTATCTCTCCGGGGACAAAACAGCCCCGCCGAAGTGCTGTCGGCGGGGCTGAGATCTCGGTGGAAATTACTCCTTATCCTCTTTCCTCTTCTTGACCGTCAGGGTGATGATACCGCCCAGAACAGCTGCGCCTGCAACTGCGGGGCCTGCAACAGAGACCATAACGCCTGTGGGGACAACGCCCTTCTTCTCGTTGGTGTAGGTAACGGTGGTGTCGCCCTTGATGGTATCGGTGAACTCACCTGTGAGCTTATCATCAGCTTCCGTGGCTGTGCCGTCTGTGTCGTCGCCTGTAGGGACGATACTTTTAACGGTGTAATCCTCGAAGTTCTCTGTGATAGTGTACTCAGCGCCGTCGGGCAGACCCGTGATCTTGATGGACTCGCCGTGCTGGAGCAGAACGGTCACGTTTGCTGTGCCGTCTGCGCCGCAAACGATGGCGTTCTCGCCCGAGGGGTTAGTACCGCTCACGGTGGTAGCACCGTTTGTGTCTGCGGTGATCTCGGCGGTGGTGGCGTTGGTGGTGTCAACGTTCAGCTTTGTGCCGCTGCCTGCGTTTGAGATAGCAACGGTGAACGAGAAGTACTTATCCTTCGATGCCTGGTTGCCCTCGACGCTCTTTGCGATAGTCAGGTCGTGGGAGTTGTAGGTGTTTGTATAGCCTGTGGACTTCTCAAGCGCTGTTGGATTCTCGCTCTTTTCGGGGCTGTCCTCGCACCTGCCGTTTCTGAATGTGGTACCGGCGATCCCAAGCTTGCCTGTGCCGTCGTCCTGAACGTAAACATCAAGGGTACGGACAGGTGTGGCATCGTTGGTAAATGCTGAATTCTCGGTAGCAGTCTCGGTGATGTAATAGCGGTAAACGCCGGGCTCTGAGAATTCAACGCCCGTAAAGCTAACGTTCACGGTCTTGGATTTCTCGGCGTCTCCTGCTGCAAATACCGCATCGGATACTGTGGGGAGCGCAGTGGTGGTGTAGATAGGCAGCGATGTTTCGGTGCCTGCCTTAGCTTCGGCCTGTGTTACGGTGAATTTGAACGTAACTGCGGGAACGTTCGCGTCTTCCTCGACTTCAAGAGCCTTTGTGAAATCGTAGGTGGTCTTATCCTCAAGCTTATAGGTGATAGCGGTATACTTATAGGGGGTGTGTGTTTCGGGCGCCTCTGATGCAAACGCAGACAGAGACATCATTCCTGCTGCGAGAGCAGCAGCAGCAAAGCCTGCAAGGAGTCTTCCCTTCTTCATAATATTACCTCCGTTTTGAAAGATGATACAACGGCGCTGCTTCCGCAGAAAAACACCGGTAGTTATACAATTTAATTTTAACACGCTGCAAGGCATTCGTCAAGCCCTTTTGCAAAAATAATTAACATTTTGTGTATATTCCGTTTCAATCGCCAAAACAAAGGGGGAATTTTTGTTAAAAATGATAACTCGTGTAAAAAGAAGCGGCCAAGGCCGCTTCCTGTTTTATAGTCGTTATTACTTTCCGAAGGCAAAGGCCTCGAAATCCGCGAGGGGCATGGGTCTTGCGAAGTAATAGCCCTGGAAAAGGCGGCAGCCCATATCCGCAAGCTGGGTATACTGCGATTCGGTCTCGACGCCCTCGGTGAGCGAGGCTATATCGAGCTCGTCCGAAAGGCGGATAATGTTCCTGACGATCGTCTTTGCCTTTTCCCTGCTGCCCGAGGAGGAGAGGAATTTCATGTCGATCTTCAGCACGTCTACCGGCATATCCTTGAGCAGGTTCAAGGAAGAAAAGCCGCTGCCGAAATCGTCCATTTCTACAATGAAGCCTGCCGAGCGAAGCTCCGCAAGAGTCCTCATACGCTCTTCCTGATCGTTCATCATGATGCTCTCGGTGATCTCTATGCGCAGCTTGCGTGCCTCGAGGCCGTACTCTTTTATCAGCGCTTTCAGCTCGGCGGCAACGTCAAAGAAATAGAAATCCTTCGGCGAGATGTTCACGGAGATGAACAGGTCGTCATGGCTGCCCTTCCAGTCCGCAAGTATCTTGCAGGCACAGCGCCACATATGCTTGTCCACCTCGGAGATCATGCCGTTCTTCTCGAAGACGGGAATGAACATGAACGGCGGCATGAAGCCCTGCTCCGGGTGTATCCAGCGAGCCAGCGCTTCGGCGCCGACTACCCTTCCGCTGCTGTCGGTGATCGGCTGGAGATAGGGGCGGATCTGCATGGTGTCGATGGCCTCGCGCAGGGAGGCTGTTATGGTCTGATCCCAGAGCACCTTGTCGCGGAGCTTGTTGTCATAGTACGCGATATGCGTGCCGTACTCGTCCCTGATCGTTGACAGCGCAAGGTGAGCCCTGTCGAACATAACAGAAACGTCGATGTCGCGCTCCGTTACCTCATACACGCCCAGCTGCACCAGCAGGTGGTGCTCCCTTATGCCGTCGGAGACCGTAAAGGCCGAAAGCTCGGGCTCGATCAGGTGCTTGTCCTCTTTGTATTTCTCGGAGGGCACGAAGATGCCGAAGGTGTCTCCTGCCAGCCTGCCGTAGACGCAGCGCTTATCCATATCCTTCTCTATCCAGCGAGCCAGCTGGCAAAGCGCCTTGTCGCCGAACTCAGAGCTGAAAATATCGTTTACCACCTTAAAATCCTTTACGTCCACAAAGACGGCGGTGTAAAGGGTGTCGGGGTTCTCGTCCACTACCTTCCTCACGGTGTCGTAGAAGTGCTGCTTGGTGTAAAGACCCGTCAGGCTGTCGTGGGTCGAGTTGTAAAGCTCGCGCCTGAGGCGCTGCTGCTCGTCGGTGTTGTCGCGGATAACGAGGAACGAGCCCGCAAAGTGCTTGCTGTCGGCGGAAACGTTATGGCTCTCGATGGTGAAATATCTTGCGTGTTCGCCGAAGCCGACTATCCTTGTTTCGACCCAGTCGTCCCTGGAAAATTCCTTTTCGCCGAATATCGTCCTGAGCGAGCTGCTGACACGCTCAAGGTGTTCGAGGTCTGCGTGGGTCAGCTCGCGGGCGGGCTTGTTCAGCCAGATGCAGTTGCCCGCAGGATCATAAACAAAAAGCGCGTCGGGCAGGTCGGAAACTATATCCGAGAGCATTCTGTCAAGCAGCTTCATCGGCCTGTGCCTCAGCGAAAAATAGAACACCAGCACTCCGCACACGCCGTAGCCGATCATCGAGCGGTCAACAGGTGTCCGCGAGAAGACATAGAAGGTCTGCCACACGCCGACTGCTATCATCGAAGTGAGAATGACCGAGAATCTCTCGCGGTATATCTTGGCTGTTTTAAGCACCGCAAGGACGTAGATCAGGATAACGCAGAAGAAAACGAAATAGATCGTGATGCGGTGGATTATCTGTCCTGCATGGGGAACGACGGAATAATAGGGCTTGCCCTGGACGTCCACGGGCTCGAGCCCGAAGGCGTGGCCGAAGAACGGGTTCAGCAGCATCTGAACGGCATCGGCGGCAAGCAAAACGTACATGATCGTAGGCCGCTGCTGGCCGTTGCCGATGCCGCGGCAGTACTCGTTTGTAAAGTTGACCAGCGCCGCGATAACAATATCCATGCCGATCAGATAGATATAATATCCCCAGACGGCACGGCTCTCGACGCTTGAACCAAGGATAATGCAGTTGCCGAGCAGCGGCGGCAGCAGGGCGAATTCAAGCAGACCCACAGCCTTGCCTATGGGCTTCTTTGACCTCAGCGCCTGCACTGCACAGACCACGAGCAGCAACGCAAGGAAGGTCATTATTGCCGAAAAGGAGACGCGGATATTAAGACTCATTCACCTCACCGTCCCTTCTGCCCGAGCTTTTGAGGTCCTTCTTGTTCTGATACATCCTGCTGTCGGCAAGCTCGAAGACCTCGCTGACAGAGCTGTGAGCTGCAGGGTCATAGACAGCCATTCCCGAGGCGATAACAGGCTCCGTCTCGCTGCCCGAGTTTTTTGCGACCTGAGTGCGGAAGGCTTCGAGCAGCCTGCGCCGTTCGGAATAATCGTTCTTTCTCAGCAGGACAGCGAACTCGTCGCCGCCGATGCGAAAAACGGTGCTGTTCGGGAAGCTGCCGCTGATAAGTGCTGCCGCCGCTTTAAGGTAGCTGTCGCCTGCCTTGTGGCCGCGCGTGTCGTTTATGGTCTTGAGGTTGTTCAGGTCACAGATGAGCAGGGCGAAGGGCTGGCAGATGCCGCCGTCGATCATCTCCTGAAGCTCGGACTCCGTGTCCTGATAGGCGTTTTTGTTCTTCATGCCCGTGAGCTCGTCGGTCATGGCCTTTTCAAAGGCTGTCCTGAACTCGGTCTCGCGCCTGTGCTCCTCGTCGATGTCCTCAACGCCCACGATGATATGGCGGCGGTCGTTCGCCCACATCACGGACAGGCGCGTGTATCTGTAGGCATTGTTTATCAGAAGGCGGTATTCGAGAGTGAAATGCCGCTCCAGCTTCAGCCTTCTGAGTATGCGATGCTTCAGTATCTGGTCGAGCACGTCGTCCCTGTCTTCGGGATGCACATAGCGCGTGATGTTCCTGAAGGACTCCACAAAGAAATTATCGCCCTGCTTCGGTATGGCAAGCTGCTCGTACTGGTCGCCGGAGCTGAACTCGTTATACTTGTTGCTCTCGGAATCGACGTAATAGATCAGGTCGTAGCGCGAGGCAAGGCTCTGTGCGATCTGGTTGAAGACGAGCCTCTCGCTGCCGAGGCGTTCGGCCTCCTTGCGCATACGCATTTCCTTGTCCACGTTCCTGACGCCGATTATGAAATAGTTATCGTCGCCGCCGGTGCTCCGGATCAGCCGCAGCTCGTGATAGACGAATTTTCCGCCGAGGAATAGCCTGTAGGTATAGCTTTGCAGATCTCCGCTCACGGCTCCCCTCAGCAGATTCTCCTTCTGGATATCATGCTTGAAGATATGCCAGTCGTCGGGGTGGACGACTTTTTCGGCTTCGGTTATAAGGCCGCGGAAGAAATCCTTACCCTCGGTGTCCTTTTTCAGCGTGCGGAGCTCCGGATCCATGGAATAGGTGATGTAATCATTTGTCGCTCCGTCCACATAATATATATCGGAATAATCACAGAGCAGCGCCTCCGCGATCGTATTGAATATCTTGTCATTATTCAAGCAAAACACTCCCGATGTGCAAATTGTACAATTTTCCAATATATAGTATAACACATTTATTTCAGTTTTGCAAGAGCGCAGCAAAAAGCTTTACATTTGACATAAGATATGGTATAATTTATAATGTTGGAGTATTATCTCCGACAATAAAGAACAAAGGATCTTAACATGAACCTACAGTCGATAATAATCACAAACTGCCTTGGCTTTGCAATGATGCTCGTGCTGCTGATAAGCAGCTACATCGTCAGGCGGCAGCGCCGGGACAAGGACAAGGTACACACTGCGCTTATCCTGCTGACCGCATCGGGCTGCTTCACCGAGATGTACACTTATCTGGTTGACGGCAGGCACTTTGCGGGCGCAAGGCTTCTGAGCTACATAGGCAACACCTGGCTTTTCTTTGCAAATATCTCGGTGGCGTTTTTGTGGTGCATCTATACCGATCTCAGGCTCTACCAGAAGCCCGAGAGGATCAAGGAGGGTTTCCTAAAGCTCTCTGTGCCTGCGCTGGTGTTTTTTGCGCTGCTGCTGCTCAACCTGCCGCTGCATTTTGTTTTCAGCATCGACGCCGACAATGTCTATCACCGTGAGGCGGTGGGCTACGCCTTCTATCTGCCGACACTGGGCTATCTTTTCTACAGCCTTGTGCTGCGCGAGCGCTTTGTACGCAGGCACGGAAGGCTCGAGTTCTTCCCTATCTGGATGTTCCTGACGCCGATATTCATCGGAGCGACGGTGCAGGCCGTGATCTACGGCATATCCGTCGGCTGGTGTGCCACGGCTCTGGGTCTGATCGGAATGTATATGAGCGAGCAGAACGAGCTGAGCTACGTTGACCCTCTGACAAGGCTCTTCAACCGCAGCTATCTTGACCACAAGCTGCTGGAATACCGCCAGAACGGAAAACGCGCAGGCGGCCTTATGATAGACATCGACTCCTTCAAGGCGATCAACGACCGCTTCGGGCACACCGTCGGCGACAGGGCGCTGTCCGACACGGCGGGTATACTTTCAAGGGCTGTGCCTCCCGATGCGCTGTGCATCAGGTTCGCGGGCGACGAATTCGTTGTGCTCCGCAAGGACAGCAGCCTTGAAATGATGAACGAGATAAAGGAGGCCGTGCTGATCGAGCTTGATCGCTTCAACTCCGAGAATGAGCGGCCGTTCGCGCTCTCGCTCTCGATAGGAGCCGCCAGCAGCGACCTGACCGCCGACAGCAACGACACGTTCCTAAACGCTATGGACAAGAGGATGTACGAGATGAAGCGCCTCTCTCACGGAACGGAAGTGCGGTAAAAACCTTCTGCCCTACCGCGCCGCGAAAAAACTATTGACTTATTTTTATTATTGTAGTATAATATATAGGTTAAAGTGCAACTGTTTGCCGAAGATACCGAAAGGAATGTTGAAAACTATGCGCAAAGCAAGAAAGCTGGCTGCCCTGCTGGCGGGTGTGCTCATGGCCACCACCGTGACGGGCTGCTCAAATACCAAATACGCCATGAAGGCCGACGGCGAGGAGATCAAGGCCGGCATCTACATCGGCTACCTTCAGGAAGAGCTGATAAATCAGGTGAACACCCTCTACTATCAGGGCGTCACCGAGGATCCCCTCTCCCAGCAGGTAGAAGGCGAAGGGATGACGGTCTCGGAATACTCAAAGCAGCAGGCTATCCAGAAGACCAAGGAATATTACGCCGTTAAAAAGCAGTTCGAGGCCGAGGGCCTGAGCTTCACGGACGAGGAGATCGAGTCGATGAACTCCTACCTCAAGACCGCATGGGAGAGCTCCGGAGAGCTGCTTGAGGAGATCGGCGTCAGCAAGGATTCCTACAAGGAGATCTACCGCCATTATCTGCGCTACTCCTCGCTTTTCAGCCATTACTTCAGCGAGGGCGGCTCCAAGGCACCCTCCGAGGACGAGATGGTGACCTACATCAACGACAGCTACCTCAGATACAAGGTCATGTCTTTTTACAAGTCCTCGAGCGAGGACGAGGCCGCCAAGGAGACCGAGAACAAGGAAGCCGAGGAAAAGCGCGACCACTACTACGAGATAGGAAAGGAAATGACCTTCGACGAGTTCGACCAGCTTATCGAGATGAAGCAGGACGACGACCAGGCAGAGGCCGATGCCGCGAGCGAAGCCGCCGATGAGAGCGCCGATGCCTCCGGTGACGAGAGCAGTTCAGCTGATGCCTCCGCTGACGAGAGCTCTGTAGACGAGAGCACTGCCGACGAAAGTTCCGTTGACGAGAGTTCGGTAGACGAGAGTTCGATAGAAGAGAGCTCCGCTGATGAAAGCTCTGTAGACGAGAGCTCGGCAGACGAAAGCACTGCCGACGAGAGTTCCGCAGACGAGAGCACAGAGGACGAGAGCTCTGACACCGACAGCGAATCCGAAGAGGAAGCCGCCGAGGAGGATCCTTATGTGAACGAGACCATGACCAACTTCGGCGCCCTGAAGGAAGATGCTCTTGAGACCGACAGCGGAAAGCTCTACCAGTTCATTCATGACGCCGAGGCAAACAAGGTGCTCACATTCGAGAACGACACCGCCTACTACATCATCATCAAGGGCGACGTTACCGAAAGATCCAAGGAGTATCTTGACGATAACCACACCACGGTCCTTAACGAGATGAAGGGCGACGAGTTTGACGGAATGATAAAGGAATGGATCGAGGCCATCGACTTCTCAAACAACGAGAAGGCTCTGACCCGCTACTCTCCCGAAACTATCTACAAGAGGATCACAGACTTTAACGAGAAGAAGTCCAAGACCACCACAAAGGCTGCATCATAAAACAAAGACAAGCGCCCCCTGCGGGCGCTTTTTTTGTGCCCTGAACGAAATAAAACTGTTGACTAATGAAAGGTGATGTGCTATAATAATTTTATAAATGCGCATATTCTTGTTTTGGGGAGGCAGTGCTATGGAACAGCGGTACAAAAGCATCGCCGTCGCCGTTGCGGGCGTTGACGAGGAATACCAGAACAACATAATAAAGGGCATCAACACCTACGCGCGGGAAAACGACGTGAACGTGTCGTATTTCGTCGCCTTCGGCGGAGTGCTGCAAAACAGCCGCTACGATGTCGGCGAGTACAATATCTTTTCGCTTGCGAACATGGAGCGCTTTGACGGGGCGATACTTATGACCAACACCGTCTGCTCTCAGGAAATGCGCACGATGATCTACGACCGCGTGATCGCGGCGGG